>OWJI01000141.1_pt1 | contig 58598 bp, 55 predicted proteins | sample 1732541 | NCBI WGS metagenome assembly OWJI01 (sample SAMN05065727, study PRJEB22554) | human gut metagenome | biome: ENVO:2100002; feature: ENVO:00000062; material: ENVO:00002003 | host: Homo sapiens | place: USA
GTGTGGAGCGGGGGAAAATCCGGAGATAACTTCAAAGGATTACCTATCGCTATCCGGCGCAAATGCTCATGTGCGGTAAAGAAGCAACAACAAAAATAAGACAAGGACAGCCTGTCGCTATTCCGAGAGCAAGGGGAATATGATAGAAAAACTCATACCCGTATGCTATACTGAAACAAGAATTTGAGCAGCGGCGAACAGGTGTAACAATCGCCAAGTCGCCGTTTTCTGCTTCCCGAAAATTTTTCAAAAATATTTGTAAGATTTCTGCATTTGCGGAGCCTTATAGATGAAAGGAGGTGGTAGAGTAATGGAGTTTGAGCAGATATACAACATCTATTTTAAGTCGGTATATCGCTATATTCGGAAACTTTCTGGTGATGAACATATTGCAGAGGAAATTACAAGTGAAACTTTTTTAAAGGCAATGAAATCCATTGGAGATTTTCGTGGCGAATGTGATATGCGTGTATGGCTTTGCCAAATTGCGAAAAACACGTACTACTCATACTTGAAAAAAAGTCATAGAACAGCAAGTGTTGATGAAACAGAGTTACAGAATATAGTAGACCCGAATGCTTTTATTGAAGAACAAATTGGAGTACAGGACGAGTCTCAGCAAATACGAAAAATTTTACATACAATACCCGACCCTTACAAGGAAGTTTTTATGTGGCGTGTGTTTGGAGAATTGTCTTTCAAGGAAATAGGCGATCTATATAGCAAGACAGATAATTGGGCCTGTGTTACCTACCATCGAGCAAGGAAAATAATACAAAGCAGATTGGAGGAAATCAATAATGAAAAGAGAGTGTAGTATCGTTCGTGATGTGTTGCCGCTGTACTTTGAAAATATGGTAAGCGAAGATACAGCGGTATTTGTAAAAGAACATCTTGAAAATTGTTCTGATTGTGCGGCAGAACTTGAATGTCTGAAATCAGGCAAGAAAATTGATAAGGTAGAAACTTCAGAAAGAGAAAATGATACAAATGTAATAACGGCGGTAAAAAAGAAAATAGCCAAACGAATCTTTAAAATAGTGGGTGTTGTATGTCTTGTATTTGTAGTAATACTTAGTGCAATATTGCTTTATATAGGTATTAGTTACCCTGTTACGAAAGATAGTATTTCACTGTCAACAAAAACAGAAGGCGATTATGCCTATATTCTTTTAGAAGCAGAAGCAGGGAAATCGCTTTCTTTTGATTCAAAAACAGAAGATATTTTGAATGACAATAATGAAGTGTGTGGTCAAAGAATCACTTTATATAATTTGCAGTATCATAATAATTTTTCAAAAAATGCCGGTTCCATGAGCTGGGGATACCCCTTAAATGCCGAAAACCAATATATAGAAGTAATAGTTGAATTAGAGGATGATACACTACAAATATCCAGCGCAAAATAGATAATTTTGAAAAAATATAGCAAAACCAGCCGAGCCTGTCAACGGTCAAGATGAACGGCGCAAATGCGCCGCCGTTGACAGCCCCGCCCGTCTTTGCTGTTCGGTAATCAAGAGGGCGACAGCACAAAATGCTGCCGCCCTCTACCATTATTCAGAAAGGGGGATTTTCCATCCGCTTTTCGTCTGCGGTAAAATTGCGCTTTTGGAAAGTATAGAGCTTGCCGCAGCCCTGTCTGCGCTATCACGGATGGAACAGGAAATCATTTTCCTATACTACTTCCAACGATTGATTCATAGGGAGATTGGACGGAGATACGGACGGCAGGCAACACAACCGGGCGGCGTATTCAGATGATTCTGCGGCAGCTACGAGCAGAGTTGGAGGGGTTGTCCTATGAGCCAGCGACTTCCCTATGAAACGATCGTTAAGGCAAGCGAGGGCGACTAGGAAGCCGTTGCCGCCATTTTCAAACCAGCAGTATTTATGGAGATTATTATGGACAGAACATTTCAGAAGTTTTTGCAGAGTAAAATTGACCTTTCCTCCGTGGGCGTAGAGTTCCGTGAAGATAATGCGCCATACTTTTGTACGCCCAAAGGAGCATCTATATTTGGTTGGGCAGGTGTGGACGGTATCCATTTTTGCTTTATTCGGGGCTTTGGAAGTATGGTTTTTGCCATTAGCCCTATGAACTCTGCGCCTAATTTTGTTCACCCGCTGGCAAGGAATTTTGCAGACTTTTTAAGATTGCTCCTTGCTTGCGGCGATGTGGCAGCTTTGGAGCAAGCGTGGATGTGGGACGAAGCGCAATTTGAAGCCTTTTTGCAGGACAATCCTCCACCGAAGGAACAGCAAAAGACACTTTCGGGGCTTGCCGAGAAAATGAAATTGAAGTCTATGGAGCAGCCATGGGAATATATCAAAAAACTGCAAACATCTTTTGATTATAGCAAAATCAAGTATACCGAAGATTATTATGATACTGATATGAACCCTGATGCAGAACTGACCATCCCGGAGTGGAAAGTCTACTTTGAGGGGAACTTTTGGGGACATTCGGGAAAAGACCGTGCCGGAACAGAAATCCGGTTGAATAAGCAATTTGAATGGGCTGGACATCATTGGGTTATTCCTGCGGTGTATTCTTGTAGCAAGGGACTTGTCATGGATCTCTGTATGTGTACCCCCGCAGAGGACATTCGCAAGTTTATGAAAAAGTGGGATTTACACCCCGACAATGATTCCTGCGTATACTTTACGCAGGAGCAGCAAATGCAAATAGATTTAGACAATCCGCTTTGCCTTGACTTTATTCCTCGTTTGGAATTGAACGGGAAAATAATACAGACTTCTCATGGTTGCTCTGTGGTCTTTAATCCATGTTTGCCAGATGGAATGATCAATGAAACGGAAGCAAAGTGGGCGTTGGAACACTATGACTTGGATATATCCTATGGATGGATGATTTTTAGGGCAGCTTTTCCATGGGCAAGCAAACGCCGACCTGAGATAAAATCACTCTCCCTTACGATGGAGCAGCAGTCGCACCGTGTCCCAGGACCACATTTCAAGACACACGCTCCCGGAGATTCGTTTCCTTTCTCCCATCCGGTCAGCGGAACAAAATATACATTGACAGTACAGGAATTGGAGCAGCAGACAATTTCTCAAAAGCGCGTTGGCTCTGACCGTTGGTTTTATCCGACGCATTTTACTGCTATGAGCTATACGCTTTCGCCTAAACCAGACGATGATATTTTAATCCGTGATTGTGCCGATGGCGATAAGCCTTTAGAAATCGCTCCTATAACAAATCACTTTGCGCCGGAAGCGCATAATGATATTGTTTGTGTCGGCATTATCGGCGGTGCGGATGGACCAACCGCAATCCTGTGTGGTGACAGCAAGCAAGAAAATCTCCATGTTGCTTGCTCTGCCCTACACTTTGAACCAGTATCGGACGATATTGAATGGCGGGTTGAGTTTAATATTCTCCAGCCTTTGAAGAAAACATTCATGCTCATATAACGCTCATTCTGCCAATTTTTCGTTAGGTAAGCGAAAGCAGAACTGCTATATCTGTGGGATCTACAAGAAACGCACCCATGACTGCACCGCGCATTTTATCCGCACTGACCTTTTGGCTGCGGGCGTTCTCTCTAATCTGCGGAAAGTGACGAGCTATGCAGCAAAGCATGAAGCCCGGTTTATGAAGCTGCCGATTGAGCAGAACGAGGACGGCGGCAACCGCCGGAACGCAGCAAAGAAAAAAGAACTGGAAGCTGCTGAAAAGAGTATCGGTGAGCTTTCCGCTAAATAACCATCCATGGAGCAGTCGAAAGATTGCTCCATTTTTCATTTCACGGAGGTACCCATGAGCAGATTCGACGAAATCGCCCAGATATACGACCACCGGCTTCCCCTGCTCCGCAGTCCGGAGATATGGGAGCAGACGCTCAGAATGACCTCCAGCTTCTGGAGGCTCAATTTCTGCGAGGCAATGCTTCTTACTCTCCAGAACCCCAAAGCGGAAATGTGCGGAACCATCGACCAGTGGAACAATATCGGGCGGTACATAAGGCGCGGAGAGCATTCCACAGCGGTATTCAGAAGCTGCACGGATACACAGCTCATGTACCTTTTCGATGTCCGCCAGACCTACGGAAAAGCGTACAATTCCAAGTGGAAGCTCTCCGAGCGAATGGCTGACGGTATAGTCGGTAAATTCAATTCTGAGAACGCAGAAAACGCTGTTTCTTTTGAAGATTATTTGCAGAAAAGCCTTGACAAAAATATAGATACAGTATATAATTATAACAGCAAATTAAATGATGCCATCTCAAATGACCCCAGAACAGCGGCGTTCATTCGGGCAAGCTCAGAGTTTATTTGCATGACAAGGTGCGGCATTCCAGGCGACAGCGATTTCTCGGACGTAGCTAAGATAAATTCCGACCTTTCGATCGTCGAAATTGGAAACGCCGCAACGGCTCTCGCACAGGCAGTACTGCGCGAGATAGACGGAATCATAAGGAGGAAAGAATATGAGCGTTATGAAGCTGGAATATGCGGAAGACATCTACGATATCCCATTCGAGGAAGATCAGAACGGACTGTTCCACCCGAAATTCACGAATTATGGCAGGGCGCAGATGACTCCGCTGGAGCGCAAAGCGGTGGACCTGATGAACGAAATCGACCCGACAGCGCTGGATATGGTGAACATCAGTGGGCTGTACCTCCGGATTTGGAAGGAAATCGGGAAGAAAGCAGAGAAAATTCGGAACAGCACAACACGCTCTCTGCTGGCGAAAACCCCACTCAGCCGGGATTACTCCGAGAGCGTGAGCCAGCGGACGGAGATAGACATGGCGGCGCAGGAAGCCGCGTGGGAATCCCTGCGGACGAGCGTAGCGTGGCTAGCGGCGGAAGTCCGGAGCCGGGCGAATCTGACGGAGATCCAGAAAATCTCAATGAGCCTGATGACGAAGAACTAGACGAAATGGTATCTGACGACGAATCAGATACCATTTCTGTTTTTACGGATAGTCCGGAAGAAATAAGCCCGGACAGCGATTATGCAAAGAAGCTTCTTGAAAATGAAATAATCCACGGAAGCGGCTTTTCTAATGGAAAATTCCGCATAAGCGAGTACGTTTCCGAGAGCTCCCCCAGCAAAGACGAACTCGCGAAATTTCTGAAAAATGAATACGGGATCGGCGGCAGTTCCCGGAATGACAACCCGGTAAGCTTCAGCAACCACGACGGCAAAGGAATTGAGCTGGTCCTCAGCAATAGGCAGGTCATTCGGTTCAACTGGAAGAAAGTCGCCGAAGCCGTCCGAAGTGCGGTAAACAGTGGGAAGTACATCACCGAATCCGACATAGAAACGCGCCGCCGAATGACGCTTTTTGACGCTCAGCGGTTCGCGATTCACTACGAATATCCGCACTGTCTGTACAATGACCGTCTGGACTACATTCGTAAGGAAACCGCCGCCTGCGGTCTGGATCATCCGATCAGGCTGAATGCCGATATGTTCGCTGTTTATGCGGCAGAATGCGTCCGCACGAAGCCGCACGTCAAGGAATCATACCAGAAAATCGACCGCAGTTCGATAGATATTCCGTGGAAGTTCAACGACTGGAATGAAGCCGCGGCAGCAGGTAGAAATCTCCCCGTCGATTCCGGATACGGTCAGTTCCGTGCAATGTGCCGGGATTCTGTATCCGAGCTGATAAACGAGATTTCCACGCACACCGGGCACAATCCGGCGCTTGGATTTCCGGAGGAGGAAATCACAGAATTCTTCGCTTCCGGCGAACCGCTGATGTCCGATTCTGTTGACAAAATCACATCGGAGGTTTTCGGGCATTTATATAATCAGGAACAGCACAGCAGACTGAATTCCGGCAAGCCGACCGTAATTGCCGCACCGGAACAGCCCGCCGAGCAGTTTACGCTTTTCGGCGATAATGAGTTCACGATGGAAGAACCGCAGGCGGACGAGCTTCCGGACGAATCGCTGAACCGCGCCGCCGCGTATATCAAGGATTATTTCGAGCAGGAATTTGGCAGTGCGGCTGAAATCGAGGACCCGTCGCACATTGACCTGGCATACACCACCGACGAAGAAAACGACGCGGTAATCAGCGTTTACGCCGACCTTGTCCAGTACCGCATAACGACCGAATACGGCGGCAATATCGCCCGTGAGGAGCAGTATAATTCCCTCGACGAGATGAACGAGCTTGCGCTAAAGTACCTTTCTTTTGACGATTTGACTTCCCTTTCTGATGAGGAAAAAGGATTTGAGGTGCGACACGGTGTCGCAGTCGAAGAAAACGAATCGGAGGTGCGACACGATGTCGCACCTATAAAGCTGTCTGGTAGAATCGAAAAGTACGATCTGGATATCGACTTTGCAAATCTCGATTACATTGAGATTGAGGAGCGCTCAGAGGTTTATTTAGGCGGCATTGACGATAACGGTCATGAGCGAAAAGACAATTTCCGCGAAACCATCAATCACATAACTTTCTTTGCTTCTCCGGAGAATGACGCTGTTCTATTCAATGACGATTCGCAGGAGGATTATTTCGATAACCCGATAGATATTTCAGAAGCGCTGGAGCATATCTGCAAGTATATTGATATGTCCGCAGAAAGCGCCGATGTTTCGGTATACATCAAGCCAATAGACGGCAAACGTCAGTATTTCGACCCGGCAGAGGTGCGACACGGTGTCGCAGTCGAAGCTGAAATCGAAACAACAGACCGCGCTCATATAACCCAGAAACCGCCGCCGGAAAACTACCGCTTCCCCCAAAATTTCGCATACCCCACCGGTCCGAAAGCAAAGTACTCTGCAAATGTAACAGCCATAAAAACGCTGAAACAAATCGAATCAGAACACCGCCATGCGACCGCCGAGGAGCAGGACATACTTGCTCATTACAGCGGCTGGGGCGGCATTGCAGACGCATTCGACAGCACTAAAGAAAACTGGAGCCGCGAATATGCCGAGCTGAAAGACCTGCTTACGGACAAGGAATATTCCGCCGCCCGGGAAAGCACGCTCACCGCATTTTACACCGAGCCGTATATCATAAAGAGCATTTACGCGGCGCTTGAAAACATGGGATTTACCGGCGGCGAGATACTCGACCCGGCAATGGGAACAGGAAATTTCTTCGGGAATCTCCCGGCGGAAATGGCGAAGAACAGCCGTTTATACGGCGTTGAACTCGACAGCCTGACCGCCCGTATAGCAAAGGAACTCTACCCGGAAGCGAAAATACAGAACCGTGGATTTGAGCGTACCAAGTTCGAAAACGGAACATTCGATGTGATTATCGGAAACGTGCCGTTCGGGGATTTCAAGCCCTACGATCCGGAATATGACGAATACCTTATCCATGATTACTTCTTCGCAAAGTCAATCGACAAGCTGAAACCCGGCGGAATAATGGTGCTTATCACTTCCGCCGGAACTATGGATAAGTACGATGATTCGTTCCGCCGTGAGCTGTCCGGAAAAGCGGATTTCCTCGGCGGCGTAAGGCTCCCGGAGGACGCATTCCGCACAGCCGGAACGCAGACGGTCACGGATATTCTTTTCTTTCAGAAACTCGAATTTGAGCATGAAAATGACCGAAATCTGGATTGGGTGCGTTCCGAGCGAGTTTACGGCGAAGCAAGCGTATTTCAGGAAAACAGGTACTTCCGACAGAACCCCGAAATGGTCCTCGGAACTCCGGAAATCGTGTCCGGAAGATTCGGAAATACGCGCACGATAAAGTCGGACGGCAATACCGCCGAACGGCTTTCCGAAGCCATCAGCAGGCTTCATGGGAATTTCTCCGCCGAACCGACCATAGACGATGAATTACCGGAAGAAGAATACGGAGATATCCCGGACGGCGTGACTCCGTACACATATTACGTCAGCGGAGGTTCGCTGTACTATGCGGAAAACCGCAGTGCAGTGCCGTTTACGGGCAGTTCAGAGCCGCGCATTAAAGCCATGTGCGGCATACTCGACCGGCTGAATGAAGTGACCGCCGCGCAGAAGAAAGGGTGTTCCGACGATGAGCTGAAAATGCTCCAAAGCCGCCTGAATAACGCATACGACGGCTTTGTAAAGAAATACGGACACCTCAACGGGCGCACAAATATCAGCGCATTTGCAGACGATATCCGCGCGCCGCGGCTGACCTCGATTGAAAATGTCGAGGAACTCCCGGACGGGAAACAGCGGTTTTCCAAAGCGGATATCTTCACTCAGCGGACGATAAACGTTGACCGCGTTCCAGCGCACGTTGACACCGCCCTCGAAGCGCTCCACCTCTCGATAAATCTGAAGCAGACGGTAGACCTGGAATATATTTCTCAGCTCTGCGGAAAGGACAAGGACGCGGTAATTTCGGAGCTTGGCGAGCATATCTACTGCAATCCGGCGAAGAACACCGGCGGCAGGTATTCCGGCTGGGAAACCGCAGAGGAATACCTCTCCGGACACGTCCGCACAAAGCTTGCCCTGGCGCAGGAAGCCGCAAAAACCGACCCAGAATATGAGCGCAACGTAACCGCACTGCTGGATAATCAGCCGCCGAGAATAGGCATTGAAGATATCGGATTCCGTGTGGGAACCATCTACATTGAGCCGGAAATGTTTCAGGACTTCGTTTACGAAACGTTCCAGACGCCGGAGTGGCAGAGGCACCGCCCGAATATGCACGGCTATTCGAAGGAGATAACCGTTAATTATTCGCCTGAGATGAACCAATGGAAAGTTACCAATTCAAGCGGAATGTCGGACGTGCTTTCCACGGAAACATACGGCACGAAACGGCTCAACGCATACGAGCTGACGGAGCTTCTGCTGAACCAGAAACGCGCTGTCGTGAACGATTACCGGGAGCTTCCGGACGGCAGAACGGAAAGGGTATTCAACGCAAAGGAAACCATTCTTGCGCGTGAATGCCAGGACAAAATCGAACAGGCTTTCCATGACTGGGTAATGGCGGATAAAGACCGCATTCAAATCATCGAGGACCGCTTCAATGCGCTGTTCAATAATATCAAGCCGAGAACTTACAACGGCGATTATATCACCATTCCCGGCATGAATCCGAACCTTACCCTGCGCCCTCACCAGAAAAACGTTATCGCGCGAATTGCCGCCACCGGAACCTGCATGATGGCTCACGAAGTCGGCGCAGGAAAGACGGCGGCAATGGGCGCGGCGGGAATGTACCTTAAATCCATAGGAGCCTGCACCAAACCGATGTATGTCGTGCCGAATGCAGTCGTGGCGCAGTTCGGCGAGGAATTACAGCGGTTCTTCCCGGAAGCAAAAATACTTGTAGCCACGTCAAAAGATATGGAAAAATCACAGCGGCGGCGGTTTCTCTCAAAGATATCCGTCGGGAATTTCGACGCGATTGTTATTCCGCAGTCGCAGTTTGAAAAAATGCCGCTGTCCCTTGAACGTCAGGAGGCGATGTATGATGAGAAGCTGACCGAAATCTCCAGTGCGATACAGGCAGCGAAATCCGACAAGGGCGAGCGCTTCACCGTAAAAGCTCTGGAGCGCCAGCGCAAGCAGATTGAGAAGAAAATTGAGAAAATGCGTGCTGCATTCAAGAAAGACGATTTCATCACATTTGAGGAACTCGGGTGTGATTTTCTTTTTGTGGACGAAGCGCATAACTACAAGAACCTCGCCGTTTTCTCCAAGATGAACAACGTCGCCGGCGTGAACGCGAATGCAAATTCTCAAAAGGCGTTCGATATGGAAATGAAGTGCCGCTATTTGCAGGAGCTTCATAACGGCGGCGGTGTGGTTTTCGCCACCGGAACGCCCGTAATCACACCTTACCAACACTCAAATACTGAATTTAATATCAATGCCCGTTTCATCGGAAATCGTCACAACCTCAATCATCGTTAAAGCTATTTCGTGCTTTTCTTGAACCGACAATTCCGACCAGCGTTTCAGCGGCTCGGACAGCGGCTTTGTGTCGATTTCCTTGTGCTTTCTCTGCTGTTTGTGTAATTTCTGTTCAAGCTCGGATTTCTGCTTGTGCAGAGCGTTAATGCGTTCCTGTATGTAGTCGAACAGCACCGTATCTGCGTTTGCGAGTTTGTCCAGAAGCTTGCGGATTTCATCGTCAATTCGTGCGAGTTCGCCGTTAATTCTGTTCTCCTCCGTATCGGGATTTGAACGCTTTTTCTTGGCTATTTCAAGCGTTTTTATACGCTCGTTCATTGCTTCAAATACCGCCTGTTCCACTTCGTCGGGGCGCAGCTTCACAGTCCTCTTAATACAGCTGTCTGCCTTATAAAAGCCCGTGTCAAAAAAGTATCTCCATTGCTTTGTGTGAGCCTTGTTCCAATTATAAGCAACGGATATTGAGTACCCGCAATTTGAGCATTTCAGCAGTCCCACAAGCCACGAATGGAGTGCGCTGCTGTTGTTCGGTATTCTTTTGTTATGCGCCTTTTTATCCTGCACAGCAAGCCACGTTTGTGCGTCTACAAGCCCCTCGTGATAGCCTGCTTTGACATAAACAGGCGCACCCGAGTGATGTTTTCCGTGCAAAAACAAGCCGTGTACTCCGTCATAAGCCTCAATATCATCAAGCATTTCAACGCCCATTGACGAAAAATAGCGATATATTTCTGCGTCTGCACGAACATAAAGCGGACTTTCAAGCAATCGTGAAATATACGACCTGTCCATATTTGACCTGCCATTTTTGTTGTCAACCGAGATGTCAATGCCGTTCTGCCGGAAATACGACAAGACATCTTTCAGAGAGGTTTTCGGCTCTTTGTAAATCTCAAACGCCTTTGCGATAACGTGCGCCCTGTCGCCCGGAACAAGCACCGAGCCTGTTTTGCCGTTTATTGTGCGCCGTTCGGGAACATAGCCGTAATAAACCTTGCCGCCCTGATAAAAGCCTGTTTCACGAGCCTTTGTGTTGTATGCGTCCGCAACTCTCGCCGCTATTGTTTCACGCTCAAACTCCGCAAAATTGAGTAGGTTATTTCTCATCATTCGCCCCTCTTTTGTTTCGGTGTTGAACGGCTCTGAAAGGGAAATAACGCTCACTCCCAGCTTGTCGAGCGTGTCTGTGATGTTGAGATATTCACGCATATTACGGGAAAATCTGTCGTATTTCTTCACGATAATCCGTGATATTTCGCCGTTTCGTGCGTCCGTCATCATCTCTTGAAAAGCAGGGCGATGTTCTATGTCCTTGCCCGATTTTCCGTCATCACAATATATTCTGAAATCAGCCCCCTCGCCTAAAAATCTGATACATTCCTCACGCTGTGCTGCTATCGAGAGCGAGTTGTTGCCCTTGTCCGCATCGCTTACAGAACGACGAACGTATATTGCCGTAGTTTTGCTCATAATCTAACCTCCTGTTGTAAGTCAAGCCGATTACGAGCCAATCCACAGATAGTATATCATAATCAGCGAGTTTTTTCAAGCAGTTTTTCGTTATTTGCTGTCATTTTCATCGTCATTACCTGTATTTTCGGGACTGCGGTTTTTCGCATTGGCAGCTTTCAGAATGTCATACAAGCGGTCAATTTTCGACTGCCTGACGCTCTCCGACACCACATCGGGCAAGTGTACCGTAACCTTGAATTTTCTTCCCGTCCATTTGTCATTTCTCTTGTTAATCATAGTGGTTTTCGTCCTTTCTTCTAAAGTTTGTTCGGTTGTTTCTAACGCATTTGAAAGCCGCCGCAGAATTGGTATAACGCATTACCTGTTTTGTCAGCAAAACAGTCTGCGTCAGGGGAACGCTCCCCTAAAACCCCTCATCACTGCCACAATCGTCATTGTTGTTTGCAAGCTGATGAAACAGCTCATTCAAAAAGCAAACGCTTGAATAACGGCAGAACTGAAAAGAAAAATTTTTCTTTCAGCTTTGCAAGGGGCTTTCTCCGTTACGCTGTTCCGCTTCGTGTTCCTCTCTAATCTGCTCAATAGCGGCAAGCGCTTTCTGTTTCAAGTCCTCGGAAAGCTCCTTGCGAAGCCAGCGGTTAAATGTCGGTTCTGAAACGTTCAGCTTCTCGGCAATCTCGTAGAGATAAACACCGTTCTCCCTTGCCTTTGTGCGAATATCGTTGTTGTGCTTAATCATAATATTGTCCTCCTGTTGTAAGTATTATTTTGAAATCCCACTTGACAAAACGCCATTATAGTGGTATTGTAATGATAACGGCGATTATTGTGGTGATATTGTTGATTATAACACTTCCGCTTTGGCTCGTCAAGGCATTTGTGGTAATTCAATTACTTTTCCACGAATATAGTCTTTTCACAATTTTGATGGAGGATTTTTTGACATTATGGAAAGCAAAAACACCTGTGTTGAGGTATTCGGCAAGCGGCTTAAAGAGCTGCGTAAAGCGAACGGCTACACGATTGAGCAGTTCGCCGCAATGGTGGGTATATCCAAAAGTACGTTAGGTTATTATGAGAATGACAAGCGTATGCCCGATATTGAGATACTTGCCCGAATAGCAGACACGCTGAATGTGAACGCTGATTACTTAATCGGCAGGACGAACACAACCGCTCAAAAGGGCAGGCAAAAAACGGTGTGCGAGTTCACGGGATTGTCCGACAGGGCGGCGGAGTATTTGTCAGAGATTGTGGAGAAAAAGGACTACGCAAAGCTGTCGATTATCAATCATCTGTTCGATGAGTTGACCGAGGACTATGATTTTTTCAGCTATGAAACGCAGAACGGAGAGGAAGCCGCAAGCAGTATCCTCGGTGCATTGTTCCTCTATTTTGAGAGATGTTCGGGCACGGAAAGCGTGTGGGACGAGTTTAACGACTTGGGCAACGACAGGCGCAAGGAGATACTCGCGGCGGCTTACAGGCAACTTCTTCTCAATCAAGTTACCGAACTTGTTAAGTCGAGTGCCGAAGCGTATAGGCGAGATAACGAGCAGATTGACAGATAACTTCAAAACCGAAAAGAATAGTTAAACCCTCCTGCGTTCGAGATGAACAGCAGGAGGATTTCGTGTTTTATGGGCAGGACACATAGAGATAAATCTATTGCTTGGTTGGATTTAGTCAACAGAAGAACAGAGGTAAAAGTTTGTGGTCGGGAAATTCATCTCCCTACTCTGCCACGGGTAAATTTTAACAGTGAGGATTTTTATCTTGCCTGTGTTACCACTTAAAAAAGAGGTGCGGAAGATTTTATCTTCCCAACGCTCCGCAAATCCATTTTGGAGTATCGGAGTTTAAGTCGCTGACCATGGGGTCAAGCGAAAAGGGGTTTTAGGGGATTTGCCCCTAACTCAATGCCTTATTGTGAAGCAAAGCGCAGCTGGGCGTAACAATATGGCTATTGAGTATAGCCTTATCGATTGAAGCCGAAAAAATAACATGAACGAAACAGGTGACAAGCGGGGGTATTGGCGAGGTAAATCGTTGAGAGCTACTTGGCATAGAGGTGTGTATTGGGCGAGTAAATTCCCTATGACTACAAAATCAAGCGGGTAGTTAGAAACCATAAACTCTGAACGATGCAGTCGGTTTGGTGTCTGGGATGGCGAGGTAAACTCTACAAAAGGCTGTCGATTATCTGCCAATAGTGACAAGATAAACAGCAACATAAAAATCCTAAAATGCTATTGAAAAAAACATAGGATTGTGGTATAATTATTATGGATATTTATAAGAAGTTTTTCTCGCAAGATATATTTTAATATGTTGCTGAAGACCGGAGTTACAACGAACGCAGGTGATGAACCAGCTGTTGTTGATAGAGATGACTTTCCATTTTAGGAAACCAACAGAGAAAGGTGAGCAAGCGTGTCAAAGAAGAACGATGACTTTTTCGTAGAAAAGAAACCTTGGTCTGAAGTAAAAGACCAGTTATTGGGATGTTACTTGAAGCCGTATGTTGCTAAAATTTTGCATACTCGTAAGCCGTTAGTTTATGTGGATTGCTTTGCTGGAAAAGGAAAATTTGATGACGGTAAGAAAGGTTCACCTCTCATTGCACTTGATATTATACAGCAAGGGCTGATATCATCAAAAATGAGTGGACATTTACAGATTGCTGCTGCTTTTATAGATTTGAACTATGCGGACGACCTTAGAGTGAATTTAAAAGATTATCCGGGAGTTAAAATCGTATCCGGCGCATACGAAGATAAGATTGGTGAACTTCTAAAAAATAAAGGTGGCTGCAATGTATTTTTATACATTGACCCGTATGGAATCAAGGCTCTGAATTGTTCAAAGTTTGATGAATTTGCTAATGGACAATTTAATACTATTGAATTGCTGCTTAACATGAACTCTTTCGGTTTTATCCGTGAGGGCTGTCGAGTTATGGGACAACAGTTCAAAATGGACGATGATAATTTTTTTGATGATCTTGTTGAATATGATACTACCAAGCTGGATACATCAGATAATTCCGTAGAAGCATTAAATCAAATTGCTGGTGGAGATTACTGGAAATCAATTATAGAACAATACTTGAGTGGCAAGATTAACGGCTACGAAGCTGAAGAAAACTTCTCTGAGCAATACTGCCTGCGGTTGAGTCAAAGCTATACATATGTTTTGAATATGCCGATTCGTATTCATCAGAATCAGCATCCGAAGTACAGAATGATTCATGCGACAAATCACCCAAGCGGATGTGTTTTGATGGCTGATAATATATGTAATCGCTGGGAACTCTTGAAAGATATTCAAAGTGGTGGGCAGTTGTCTCTTTTCCAAGATGATTTCAATAACCAGTCTATAGATGAATCTACAATAAGGGAACGAGTCATTGAGCACTTTTCGCAGTACGGCACATGGACTCCACTTACCGAGGGAGAGGCTATGTTCTATGTGAAGTACGGTGCGATATGCAAGTCTGGAGATATTGCAAATGTACTCAAGGCATTAGAAAAAGAGGGGCGTCTTGCGGTAAAGAGAAATCCGGCTTTTTCTGAAAAGACTCAACGACCCACGAACTTTATGGCAGAGGATCATGGTCATACTGTATCAGTAAAGTGGGTGAAATGATGAAGGTGGCAGGATACATAGAAAGAAAGAGTATGCTCTACCAGACTGGTGTTGAGTACGGAGACTATACGATGAATCATGTGCTCGGCTGTTCGCACGGCTGCAAATATCCGTGCTATGCCTTTTTGCTTAAAAAGCGATTCGGTCAGGTCAAGACATACGAAGAGTGGCGCAGCCCGATTCTTGTGTCCAATACTCTTGAACTGCTAGAGAAAGAAATCCCTAGGTTGAAAGATAAGATACAGTCTGTTCAGCTTTGCTTTACCACTGACCCATTCATGTATGGATACCCCGAGATTCAAGATATGAGCATTGCAGCTATACGAAGATTAAATGAGGATCATATAAAATGCTGCATTCTCACAAAAGGATTGCTGCCGATTGAGCTGAAGGACTTATATAGTGAGAACGAATACGGAATTACGCTGATTTCTCTCGATGAGGATTATCGTAAAAAGACAGAACCCGGGGCAGCATCATATGCTGACAGGCTCGCTGCACTAAAATCCCTTCACGAAGCGGGCTGTAAGACATGGGTAAGCATTGAGCCTTATCCTACACCGAATTTGATAAATCAAAGCCTTGGAGAGATTCTTGAGGCAGTCAGCTTTGTTAATAAGATTATTTTTGGTAGGACAAACTACAGCAAGACGGTCACTGAATATAAGGAGAATAAGCATTTTTACAATGAATGTGCAGAGGAAGTCATTACCTTCTGCGAGGAGCGTGGTATAAGCTATCACATAAAAACAAAAACTCAAACGGAAGAATAAGGTGAACAACTGTGGCATTACTATAGGATTTGATAAAGCCGATGATACCATGAATAAACTATAATCAATTGCTGGAAGTGACAAAATGAACGGAACAATACTCGTAGTAGACGATGAAAAAGAGATCGCCGACCTTATTGAGGTCTACCTCACAAACGATGGCTACACAGTCCGGAAATTCTACAACGGCACGGACGCTCTGAAATACCTTGAAACCAGCGAACCCGACCTTGCGATTCTGGACGTCATGCTGCCGGATATTGACGGCTTTCACATCTGCCGGAAGATACGGGAAAAACACTTTTATCCTGTGATAATGCTGACAGCAAAGGTAGAATCCGGCGACAAGATAATGGGCCTCACCATTGGCGCAGACGATTATATAACCAAGCCGTTCAATCCGCTGGAGGTGGTCGCAAGGGTAAAGACCCAGCTTCGTCGCTGCCGGAATTACAACAACCCCTTGCCGCAGGAGCAGAAAAACGAGTACGATATCCGTGGACTGTACATAAACCGCGACAGCCACAAATGCACTCTCTACGGAAAAGAAGTCACTCTCACCCCGCTGGAGTTTTCAGTGCTGTGGTATCTGTGCGATAATCAGGGCAGAGTTGTTCCGTCGGAGGAACTGTTTGAAGCGGTCTGGGGCGAAAAATACCTCAACAGCAACAACACCGTAATGGCGCATATCGGCAGGCTCCGGGAAAAACTGCACGAGCCGGCTCGCAGCCCGAAATTCATAAAAACCGTGTGGGGGGTAGGCTATACAATTGAATAAATCAAGCAGAAGAACTAAGCTGACCCGCGGTATCTTTGTTCAGTACATTCTGGCGCTGGTGATATTTACTGTGGCGTTTTTCGCGCTTTTCGCCGTAGCTTACTGGTTTGTAAGGCAGTTCTACTGGCAGTATGATGACCCGGTGTACCAGTTTCTTAAATTCGTGCAGAGATTTTTGGTATTCTTCCTCGCCGTTCCGTTTATTGCCGGCTGGGGAATAATCACCTATTTCTTCATGAGCCGCCCGCTGCGGTATCTTGACGAGGTAATTTCCGCGTCTGAAAGCCTTGCAAATCCTACAGATGAACAGATAATCCTGTCGGACAAGCTCAAAAGCGTACAGGACGAGCTTAACCGCGCCCGGGAAACCTCGCTCCATAACGCGCAGGTCGCTAAAGAAAACGAGCAGCGCAAAAACGACCTTATCGTGTACCTCGCCCATGACCTGAAAACACCGCTTACCTCGGTCATCGGGTATCTCACCCTATTGCGGGACGAGCAGGAAATATCCCCACAGCTTCGGGAAAAGTACCTTTCCATATCACTTGACAAGGCGGAGCGTCTGGAGGAGCTTATCAACGAGTTTTTCGAGATAACCCGGTTCAATCTGTCGAATATCGAGCTTCAGTTCAGTCGCATAAATCTCACCCGTATGCTGGAACAGCTTGTGTTTGAGTTCCAGCCTATGCTGAACGAAAAGCAGCTGCAATGCACTCTTACCGCCGCTCCGGACATCATGCTGAAATGCGATGTGAACAAGCTCCAGCGTGTTTTCGATAATCTGCTTCGGAATGCGGTGTTTTACAGCTTCGAGGGCAGCGAGATAAGCATTACCGCTGAGCAGTCCGATTTGTCCACGGTAGTGCGTTTCGTAAATCACGGCGATACCATACCGCCGGAAAAGCTGGAACGCCTGTTTGAGCAGTTCTTCCGGCTTGACCCCTCGAGAGGCACGAATAACGGCGGCGCAGGTCTGGGGCTTGCAATAGCAAAGCAGATAACCGAACTTCACGGCGGCAGCATTACCGCAAAAAGCGAAAACGAGCTGATAGAGTTTACAGTAACAATTCCGGTTTTGTAGGAAAATTGTAAGAAATTCCATAGGAAAAAATATGATTTCCGACAGAGAATGCAAAAAAATATCATTACTGCTTCTGATACAATAAAGGTATCAGGGGCAGTTTTTTCTGCCCGGAAAGAGGGAAAATACATGAAAAAATCAAAAATAGCAGTAATTTTCGGCGGCTGTTCGACAGAATATGAGGTATCGCTGCAATCCGCTTATTCGGTGCTGAAAAATCTTGGCGCAGAGAAATACGAGGTCATTCCGGTAGGAATAACGAGGGAGGGAAAGTGGTTTCACTACACCGGGGAATATGCACGAATTGCCGATAATTCATGGTGGGAGGACATTGAACATCTGTTTCCGGCAGTATTTCCGACAAACAGAGGTGCAGGAGGATTTATTGAGTTCCACGACGAAAAAATACGGAATGTCGGCGTTGATATTGCTTTCCCGGTGCTTCATGGAAAAAACGGCGAGGACGGTTCGGTGCAGGGGCTTTTTCAGCTTTCGGGAATTCCCGTTGTCGGCTGCAGTGTGCTTTCCTCTGCGCTGTGCATGGACAAAACGAGGGCGCACCGGCTTGTTTCCGCCTCTGGGATAGCAGTTCCGGAATCACTGACATTCACCCGCAGTAGCATGGACGCGGCTTTACATGATGTCATGGCGAAATTTCACTTTCCGCTTTTCGTGAAACCTGTGCGTTCCGGTTCGTCCTTTGGTATCAGCAAGGTACATTCAGAAGATGAGCTGCAAAGGGCTGCGATTTCCGCATTTAAGCATGACAACGAGGTCATTGTTGAGGAGAATATTGACGGCTTCGAGGTGGGTTGTGCGGTCATGGGAACAGACAATCTTACTGTGGGCAGAGTTGACGAAATAGAGCTGTCCGGAGGATTTTTTGATTACACCGAGAAATATACGCTGAAAACCTCCCGCATTTATATGCCGGCAAGGATAACTCCAGCCGAGGAAGAACGTATACAGAAAACGGCGAAGCTGATATACCGCACTCTTGGCTGCTCCGGCTTCGCTAGGGTGGATATGTTCTACACACCCGAAAAAAGGATAGTATTCAACGAGGTGAACACTATCCCCGGCTTTACGGCACACAGCCGCTTTCCAAGCATGATGAAAGGAATAGGTCTGTCGTTTGCGGATATGCTTGACAGGCTTATCGGGGAATATCTGAAATGAAAACCGTTGTTCTTAAACGAAACGAAATATACACAGGGAGCCTTATTCTTGTGAATGCAGAATATCCGCTCCGGAGCACTCCCACTGACCTTGCTCCTGCCGTAACGGGATTTGCCGAAATAACTATGGAACGCTGTGCAGTGGAGCAGTTACAGCTTATTCTTGATAAAATCGGTGCAGGAAACATGATAGTCCCGGTAAGCGGCTATCGCTCCAAAGCAGAGCAGACAGCGATTTATGAGAATTCGCTGAAAGAAAACGGCGCTGATTTCACGCAGAAATATGTTACATTACCCGACCACAGCGAACACCAGACCGGGCTTGCGATAGACCTTGCGCTGAACACTGACAATATTGATTTTATTCGCCCGGACTTCCCATACAGCGGTATCTGCGAAGAATTCCGCAAAGCCGCTCCGGAGTTCGGATTTATCGAGCGTTACCCTGCCGGGAAGGAGAATATCACCGGAATTGCCCACGAACCGTGGCATTTCCGTTATGTGGGCTTTCCGCACTCAATGATAATTGCCGAAAAGGAATTCACCCTTGAAGAATACACGGAATACATAAAATCATTCCGGCAGGAATGTCCGCTGCGTTACAGTCACAAAGGAATAGCAGCAGAGATATTCTATGCTCCGGCGGAAACAGAAATATCGGTCAACAACGCAGTTTGTCAGGTTTCCGGCAATAACACGGACGGCTTTGTTATCACTCTATGGGGGTATAAAAATGCGTGAAAACAGCGAAAGCTCCTACCCCGGAATTGACGTTTTCAGAGTGGTCGCTGCGTTTCTGGTGGTGGCAATTCACACCTCACCGCTACTTTCATTCAGCGAAACAGCGGACTTTGTTCTGACAAGGATAATCGCACGGACAGCCGTTCCGTTTTTCTTCATGACATCGGGATTTTTCTTGATTACAAGATACGCCGAAAATGCGGACAGGCTCAGAACATTCCTCAAAAGAACGGCGATTATCTATGCCGCAGGAATACTTCTTTACATTCCGGTGAACATCTACAATGGGTATTTCTCCGCTCCCGACCTCCTGCCGAAGCTGATTCAAGACCTGATATTTGACGGCACATTCTATCACCTGTGGTATCTTCCGGCGGCAATGCTGGGTGCGGCTGTTGCATGGGCGGCAGAACGAAGTCTGGGTTTTAGAGGCGCATTTATTCTGACCGGGGCGCTGTACCTTATTGGTATAGGCGGCGACAGCTACTATGGCTTTTTCGCAGGAAATCCGTTTTATGAGGCATTGTTTCAGATAATGGAATACACCAGAAACGGGCTGTTCTTTGCGCCGCTGTTTTTGGTGCTGGGTGGTTATCTCGCAGAAAAGAAGCCACATTCTCTGTGGCTTAATATGATAGGTCTGGCGGCTTCGGCGGCGTTTTTGTTGGCGGAGGGAATGCTGCTGCGGTTCTGGCAGGTTCAGCGGCATGACAGTATGTATCTGTTCCTGCCGGTTTGTATGTATTTCCTGTTCGGGGTAGTATGCTCGTTCCGTGGGCGAAGAATGGCAAGGTTGCGGCTGGTATCGCTTATCGTTTATATTATTCACCCACTGGTAATAATTGCTGTGAGGTTTGCGGCAAGGCTGCTTCACACGGAGAAGCTTCTTATCGAAAACAGCATGGTTCATTTTATTGCGGTATGCGTTGGTTCGGGGATTATCGCTGTTTTCGCCGCCGCTGTATATGAAAGGCTGCACAAATCGCCTGTCATTCCCGATAAAACCGGCAGAGCGTGGCTTGAAATCAACTCGGATAATCTCCGGCACAATGCCGCTGTACTCCAGAGTGCAATGCCGCCGGGCTGTCGGCTTATGGCGGTGGTTAAGGCGCAGGCATACGGACACGGAGCATTGCAGACCGCCGGAATTCTAGAAAGAGTCGGAGTGACAGCTTTTGCCGTTGCAACTATTGACGAGGGTATCGCATTGCGGAAATATGGCATTACCGGGAAGATACTGATACTCGGCTACACCTCACCATATCGTGCTAAGGAACTGAAACGCTGGCGGCTGATACAGACCATAATTGACCTGAACTATGCGGAACTGCTGGAAGCCCAGAATATAAAGGTGTCCGCTCACATCAAGCTGGACACCGGAATGCACCGTCTGGGAATAGACGCACAGAATATACAGGATATCGAGAGAGTTTACTCGATGAAACACCTCAACGTATGCGGTATCTTCACCCATTTATGCTGCTGCGATTCGCTGAAGCCGGAGGACGTTGATTTCACCCGGAAGCAGATAAGCCGGTTTTACAGCGCACTAAGCATACTGGAAAGCGACGGAATAAATCCGGGAAAGGTTCATGTTCAGAGCAGCTACGGGATGCTGAATTACCCGGAGCTGAAATGCGATTATGTCCGGGCAGGAATTGCGCTGTATGGAGTCCGCAGCAGCTTGTCCTCGGACGAAAAGCACCCGCTTGAGCTTCGCCCGGTACTGTCGCTCAAAACAAGGACAGCGCTGATAAGGAGCATTCCGAGCGGCGAAACTGTCGGTTATGGCAGGCAGTTCACGGCACAGCGGGATAGCATTATTGCGATACTTCCTGTGGGCTATGCTGACGGTGTTCCGAGAAGCCTTTCCTGTGGAAATGGCAAGGTTGAAATCAACGGAAAGACTGCACCAATCATCGGGCTTGTATGCATGGATCAGCTTGCGGTGGACATCACCGATATTGAAAATGTGAGGGTCGGAGATGTTGCGGCTATCATCTCTGCGGGGGGTAGCAGTTCTGTTTCTGCTCCCGAAGCCGCCAAAGCTTCGGGAACGATAAGCAATGAGCTTCTCAGCAGGCTGGGCAGTAGGCTGGAAATAGTATAAGTATACAATAATAAACCAACCGTGGAGCGTGCCGTTGTATATCATTATTGTGTTAATCTTATCTTGGGTGCGCTCATTGGGGGATAGTGGAGTATACCCTTCTTTGGGACGTTTTTATGTTCAATAAATATTATTATGGACTTATCAAAACTTTTCATCTGGTGCTGCAAGTGATTTTATATCATCATAGCTTAACGTAATACTATGCATACAGTTATCTTGCGAGATAGTATCTGAAAAATCCCATACACCTTCTGTTGATGTATAAAACGGAATTGGAGGAAAGGGGAGTGACATAATGTTGTCGTGTTTTATACAATCTCTATCTCTCGGTATTTCAACAAATAACGAGAAACATCCATAAGTCAGATTAAAAAGCATATAAGGCTTATCCCAAACAGTTTTTTTGCGCCTAAACAAACAGTAGTGAGGATATTTTGTTACATTAAAACCAGGTATCATTTTATATCTAACCAGTAATTGTTTGTTAAAAATATTTGAATGGTTCTTTTCGAGAAGCCATTCTATTGTACTTGAAAATAGAGGTAGTTCCTCTATCGGCATGACGGTAATTGCCATCTTTACGATGTCCTTAAATACCGCGATCGGACAATGCCTTCCAATTGGTTTTGAAATCTGAATTGAATTGTTAACTTTTTTAACATATTCTTCACCAACTTCTCTGCAGTGTTCCAAATAAGGTTTGCCATCTTTACAACCAAATTTAACACAATATTTTCCGCAGGTATCGGAACGTTTAGAGCAAGGTACTCTATAACAACATTTGGGTTTGCCATTCTTTCCTTTAATTTGCATTATGCTATGGTACAAATTAAAGTAATTGGCATATTCGTTTTCAATTGTATTTCCAAAAAATTGGTTACAATCATCACATTCATAATTTGATGCTAAAACTATATTGCCAATACACTCAGGAAACACATGAGCAATTTTTGAAAATGTTGTTTCGCTCTCATCTTTTCCGCAAAATCTGCATTTCTTGTTAATAGGTGTACCTATCGTTTGAATTCTGTGCTTAGGTTTCAGCAGTCTGGATTTGTCATCAAAATCTGGAGTACGTAGAATATCATAATACTTATCATAATACTGTTCTAATTCAAAATCAATTTCTTCTTTAATTCCCTTTTGCATACATATCCACCTTTTCATTGAGTTCAATTATCATTATACTACATTGGAATTTGAAATGCAAGAGAAACATTAGTTAACTGTTTCGATTTATACTCCAAAAAGTAATTAGGACATCTAAGAAGTTTGCCGTGTCATAGGAAATGTCAAATAATCGTCTTAAATTCATAATGGATTGGCTCTGCATCGGCGTTTGTTGAGTTGGTAATGTGTAGCCACAGGCACGCCGATCAGCAATTCCATAACCGAACTGTTTGTGTGGCAGTACCTCCTCCAGAAGCAGACGCTGGACGATATGAATATCGGATACTTTGACAACTGGGCTTCCGTTTTCGGCGTGATTACCCAGTCTATCGAGGTCAAGCCCAGCGGTGACGGATTCCGTCCGCGGACGAGATTTTCTAATTTCGTCAATCTGAATGAGCTTTGCAATCTGTTCGGCGAGGTGTTCGACATTGCAAAGACGGCTGATATGAACCTTAAACTTCCGGCGATCCAGAAAGGAAAACCGGAAATGATAATCTGCGAAAAGTCCCCGGAGCAGGAATTGCAGACCGATGCTGGAATCGAGCGCGCCCGGAGAATCGAAGCGAAAATTGTACAGCCGGACGAGGATAATATGCTCGCCGTCTGCACCTACATGACCAAAGTCGCGCTGGACGCCCGCATTATCGACCCGAAAGCCGAGGAATATGACGGCGGAAAGGTCGCTCTCTGCGCTGAAAAGATAATCGAGATAAACAAGGCAAATCCCGGCACGGCGCAGGCGGTTTTCTGCGACACGAATACGCCAAAAAAGGACGCATTCTCGGTATATCAGGCGCTTCGGGACAGGCTGGTGAGGTCGGGCGAATTCACCGAAAATGAAATAGCTTTCGTGCATGATGCTGCCAACGACAAACAGCGCCTTGCCATGTTCGAAAAGGTCAACAATGCCGAAATAAAAATCATTATCGGCTCGACCGGAAAGCTCGGAACCGGCGTGAATATTCAGCGGAAGCTCTCTGCCCTGCACCACCTTGACGCCCCATATCGTCCCTCGGACATCGAGCAGAGAAACGGCCGCGGAATTCGTCAGGGCAACGAAAATTCCGAGGTTTACATCGGGTACTACTCCACAAAAGGCACATTTGACAATTACCGCTGGCAGATTCTTGAGAAGAAACAGCAGATAATCTCGCAGATAATGTCCGGCAAGCCAGCCGCGCGCACCTGCGAGGATATTGATGATACTGCGCTGACGTTCGCTGAAATGAAAGCCGCAACGACCGGCAATCCGCTGATAGCCGAGAAAATGACGGTGGACAACGAGGTGAACCGTCTGAAATTATTGCAGGCGAATTATTATCAGCAGCAGCGCTCATTCGAATACGATATCAGCAGGCGGTATCCGGATTTGATTTCCCGAAAAGAAAAAATGATCGAGTGGACGAAAAAGGATATTGAGCTGATTTCCGCAGCGCCGCCGATAACAGAGGATACCTTCCGAATGACCCTTGACGGCAGGACCTATGTTGAGCGCACCAAGGCAGGCGATGAACTCTCAGCGCTGGTGACAAAATACATGATGTCCGATGATTATCAGGAGTACAAATCGAGGGCAGTCGGCGAGCTGAACGATTTCAAAATCATGCTGCTGCACAAGGGCGCTCTGGTGTCACTGTCGCTAAAGGCGAATGGGCATTATACCTGCGATTACTCGATGAGCGGGCTTGGCGGTGTGACCAGGCTGTGCAATCTGTATGAGCGCATTCCGGAGCAGATTCACGGGCTTAACGCTGAACTGGAGCAGGCGAAAAAGCAGCTTACAAACGCAAAGGAACAGTACGGCAAGCCGTTCCAGTATGAGGAACAGCTCCGTGCCGGTCTTGAACGCCAGGCTCAGATAAACGCTGAATTGGAAGTCGCCGATAAACCGCATGACGAAGCGGTTATGGGAGATTGTTCCGATGATGAAGGCGAAGAAATGGAGATGTAAGCATGGACAATACCGAACTCACTGAGCTTATCGAAAAGCTCGGACTTAAAAACCATTCCTACACTTTCAGCGTTGTCACGTTAGATTCGGAAAATTACGTCACTGGGGCGTATATTGAAAGCGCTGACGAACTGGAGGAACTGGAAATACTCAGTCAGTTTGATGAGGACTTCAGCCATGACGATACCGTCCGTGCCGAGATAAGCTATTATGTCATCGGGCAGTCGGACGCTGATTCTGAAAGGCTCCCGGACGAATTCTGCGGCGACATCATGGCGCACCTCAGTGCGGCGCTTGAATATGCAGACCAGCTTGAAGAACGGACTGTCATGGTTGATTTCAATGATTATGAGATGGAGATTTAAAAGATGAGCAACTTGACGCCAAGAACAGTTGACGGTGGTTTTACCGTGATTGATTCAGTGCGCCTCAGTAACAAGACAGAAATAGTCATGGGACGCCGCGAAAGTTTCTATGGAATCAATTACGCGACATGGGAGTGCTCAGACGGCAACAATTATTACTGGGGACATTATGACATAAGTACCGAACAGCAGGCGCGACTTGATATGTTTGAACGTGCCGCTGAGAGAATGCGCCAGATTCTCCCGGAACAGTATTCCCAGTCTGAAGCTGAATCAGAAAATTCTGACGAAGACGAATGTGAAATGTGATATAATTATTGCGGTTCGATTTTATCGAGCCGCATATATGTAGACTGAAAGGTAACTACTTGATGTCTGCTCCACAGGTGCCTCACCGTGAGGCAGTAATTTGTTTCTGAATTGACCTTGACAAACAGCATTATTCGAAGTAAAATATAGATAGTACATCACTTAACACAAGGAGGGCTAACCAATGTTGACAGACAATCCGTATGATTCCTCAAGAAATAATCTGCCCCTTATGCGGTATCAGATTACCCAGACACATGAAGTCCTGAAGGAGTTTGTATCGCATATTAGCGGTTTTGTTACAAGGAACTATGTGTACACGGATAAGGAAATTCCCGAAAAAATAAAAATGCTGGAGGACGAAGCACAGGAAATCAAGAGAAGCTTCTCGCTTTCAGACACCCGTGAGATACTGAACAAACACGAAGCACGACTTGTTGAAATCGACAGTATCATAAAGGACGCTACACCGCTGCCGCACAGATAACACTGCTCATATGAATAGTACAGGGACAAGTGAATTTCATTTGTCCTTTTTCTTTTTCGGAGGATTTATGAAAGATTATTCAGAATATTCTGTTGAGGACTTTAACAGAGCTTTTATGAGGTTTTATGAAGCTCTCACATATGGAAAGCAGCCGGTCAAATCACCGACTGCTTTTTTATTAGGAGGTCAGGGTGGGTCCGGAAAATCATCAGTACATGAGTACCTGTCTGCTGAAATCGGTAATATTGTTTCGATTGACGGCGATCAGTTCCGCCGCGAACACCCTAACTATGAGATGATCCAGAAGATTTACGGAAAAGACGCTGCAAACATCACCCAGTCCTTTGCAAATAACATTACAAATGCAATGATCGAAAAGCTCAGCGATGAAGGATACAACCTTGTGATTGAGGGAACCTGCCGCCGCGCTGATGTTCCACTGAAAACCTGCGGCGATCTCAAAGAAAAGGGATACCGTGTGGAGCTGGCGATAATGTGCGCCGATAAGGAAGAAGCATGGCAGAGTACGCTCGAACGTGCTGAGAAAATGCGGGAGCTGGGGCTTACTCCTAGAGAAGTACCGAAAGAAAAATATCAGGAAACGATAATTGCTCTCCCCGGCAATGTGTCTATTTTGTACCAGTCCGGTGCATTCGATGATATAACGCTCTTTAATCGTCAGCTTGAGGAATTATACAAATTCAGCCGGACACCTGATCATGATCCGGCTGATATTTTTTATCACTGTCTGCACAGCAGATCTGATGAACTTTATCGTCCACGCAGCAGCAATCCTATGGCTGTTCTGCTTTATGCAAACAGCCTAGACGAAGCCAGGGCTTATCTTGAGCACAACTTCTATGAACTTACGGAGGGCAAGCAGCTTGACGAAGGCTTCTTCCAGTTCAGCTGCTCGTCTGCCGGACGTCCGCTTCCGGATATAGAAGTGTATGATGTTTCTGCTCCGGAAAACGAAGATGACGAAGAAGAGGAACCGGAATGCGAAATGTAAACCCTGCCTCACCGTGAGGCACTTACTATGAAAGGACGATACATATGGCACAGTACAAGTACTCCAAAGATGATTACTACCGTCTGACCAATGCACCATGCATTGATGTGGCTCTTGCGCTTGGCATGGAGATAAACGAAAGAGCCAGCGACCAGAAAGCCTGGAAAATAAAAGACGAACAGGGACTGTGCATTTACCGCGAGGGCAACAACTGGTATAGGTTCTCGGACGGGAGGCACGGTTTTTCAATCGACCTTGTAATAGATAAGCTGGGCTGCAGCAGAGAGCAGGCGCTGGACTTCATCGCCAAGAACGTTGTGAACGGAGTGTCAGAACAGGTTCGTCTTGACCATAAAGCGCCTGCAAATGTAAAGAAAGAATTACCGAAAGAAAAAATATTTACTGTCCCTGCCCATGATGTTAAGCCAAGTCGGGTAATGGCATACCTTATAAAGACAAGAGGCATTGATCCGGAAATCGTCAAGGGTATGCTGCAGCGCAAGATGATTGCTGAGGACAGCGCGCATCACAACTGCCTTTTCTTCGGGCGTGATGAAAAAGGCAATATCCGCTCCTGCGCTCAGAGAGGTACGACACAGGTTCAATTTCGCGGCGAGGTATCCGGCGGAGATAAGGCATACACCTTTGCAATGAACGGAAAGAGTAATGTTCTGAGGCTCTTTGAAAGTCCCATTGACGCAATGTCCCACGCTACCTTTTCAAAGCTGCTAGGTAAGGATTGGACAGCAGACCACCGTCTGAGCACTAACGGCTGCGGAAGCTATGAAAGCATAAAGAAATACATGGACAACCACCCCGAAATATCATCGGTGTGGTTTTCTTTTGACAACGATGAAGGCGGACGTAATGGCGCAGCAGCTTCTAAGGAAAAGCTCCTTCATGATTTTCCTGATCGCCAGCTCAAGGTACATATATGTTATCCGACTCACGGCAAGGACTGGAACGAGGATCTCCAGCAGTTCCGGCAGGTTGAGCCCGAAGGAATGAGTGTTCGTGAATATGTCAGCAGTGACAGCAATTCGTATTTCTCGTATCATGGCTTTCATTTTCAGCCGGTTGGAATTCTTCCTCCCGGAAACACTCTGAGTGACATTGCACAGGATATATCCTCGCTTCCCGAAATGGGCTATAACGATGAATTTTCATATGCGGATTTTATCAGAGCAAACACTACCGGTAAGAACGCTGATATTTTCCGCTGCATCGAATCCAATCAGCTCTGTCTTCCCGGAGAAAATGAACTCTACTCCTATACCGGAGAATATCTTTCAACATTTCACGTTCAAACCGCACAGGAGGAACAGCCGGACGATGAATGTGAAATGGAAATAGGATGAACTGTTAGTTTGTTGACATAACAATTATAATGGAAAGGAATTCACAATGGAAATTTACAAGAACAATCTTGAGTACGCCAAAAAGAATGGTGAGCGCGAACAGTATCTTCAGAACCTGGAGTTGTGTGATAAATGTGGGGCATTTATACGTCATTCTATTGCCGTAAATTTCAATTTCACCACTAAATATCTTGACGTCAAGACAATCACCGCAGAAGTTACCGAAAAATACGGCTTTGAGCGAACAATGCTTATGCTTGCGCTCCGGGTTGATAGCCTTAAAAATGACGGGCGCGTTGATATCGCTAATAAGGAATGGGCAAAAAAATACCTCGTTAATTATCCCAATGCAGAAGAGCTCAGAAGAATAGCTGACCGGACGCTGGAAAGTGCTCATCCGGTTCTTCTTGATAACGTGGCAGAGGAAGTAAGGTTCAATTTCATGGAAATGAACAGGAGTAAAGAGCGTGAGGTCGAAGGCTACCGCATAATTCAGACGGTTAAAACCCCTTACGCTGAATTCCTCCTCGGTCAGAACAAGAATATGCCGAGCTATTATGCTACATGGTACAACGGCAATCATGACGGCGGTCTATCAACGATACAGGGACACTATTTCACATCAAACGATTCACAAAGCAATCTTCTTTCCGCATACCACGATCTTTATTCCCGTGCGCTCTCTGACGTAAATCATCACACACGCTTTGAAGAGCCTGCGCCCAAAATAGGCTCGATCATCCGAACCGTCAACGGTCAGAATATGCAATTTGAACTGACCGATGAGGAGCGCAACGGCGTATGGAACATGGTCGAGCAGCAGAATGTCGAGAGTCACTTTAAAGAACTGCTTAGCGAACGCGGCGTTCTTCCGGATTGGTCGGGCATGGAAAGCATAATCACAGATATGGCTGAAAAGTACCGAGATGATTTCGGGTACGGCTATGATGAAGATATGCAAGGATACATAGATGATCACGAAGATGAAATCAAAGAAATTACAGACAAATATCTGTATGGCGATATCTATGTTGACAAGGGCAATATTTCCGACTTTACCGGAAGAATAATGATTGTTCGCCCCGAACACATCAACTCCCGTGACGTTATTCCGGAGAATCAGCTTTTCCTTGCGCAGGAGGGACCTGGCTGCAACCCCGAGGATTACGGAAGCGAGATAAATGGAATATTCCTTTACGAACGTGAAGAAGCTTCCCTCACCAATGATTGTTTCCTCGGTGCAATGCGTGAGGAACACATACCTGAATGGGCAAATGAAGCCCGTGAAGATATCGCCGAGGAAAGCAGCAATGAAGACGCTGATGATGAATACGAACCGGAAATGTAGTATGCAGGTGCCTCACCGTGATGCACCATAATCCAGCAGAATGAGTGCCTCACGGTGAGGCAGCGCCGAAAAAATTCTTTTTTCGGTAATCGCGCCGCCGCAGGCGGCGTCCGCACTCCGTGCGGCAGGAATAGAAGCGTTCCCGCTTCTACTTAACATCGCAACGCCAAAGGCGTTGCACGGGGTTCTACTATGTGTTTTAAGGGTTCTATAAATCACCTCCTAAATTTTGTATCAAACAACACGAAAGGAATAAAAATGTATTTATTTAAGGAACGCCAAAAAGCCAAAATGTATGCATCATGCCAAAAATACGAAGAACTTTACTTTGATTCTTTAGATAACAAAATCAAAGATATCCCTCCTCAAATTCGAACATTTAGTTCATGCCTTTATTTAGAAGCTTTTAAAAGAGTCAAAACTATAACTGAATTTAATCAGCTTATAGAGTTGTTGGAAAACGATATTCTATCTTTTCCTCATGCACGTTCTGTACGACGGTTACTTTTAATTCATTTATCAGCATATACACGATATTACCCGAATCTAAAGGAATAACTCTATATGACCTGATGTTCTATTAATTTGGAGGCATTACATGGCACAAAATATCAAACGTTCAATCTGCTTAACTCCTGGAATGCTTGAAGAACTACAAATTTTTGCTTCGAGTAAAAATATAACTGTAGCTGAAGCTATTCGTTATTTGCTTGAAAGGGGGTTGTCACTTACGATGTTTACAGAGGAACAAGATACCATCCGACGTTTTATTCGCGAGGAAATCGAAAATACCCTGGCTGTCACGATGAAGCAGTATATGGATCGACTGATAAAAATGCAGGCGGTTACAACAAGAGTATCGTCCGCGGCGTTACAGTGTAACGTGGCAGTACTCGCCGAGAACTACATTGACAGTGCAACGCCGGAGGAGATACTTGCTAACGCCCTGCGGCAGTCCTGCCGGATTACACGAACCAAACCAAAGTCAGATGCCGAGTATCTCGCGGAAGCTCATGAATGGCTCAATGCTGATTTGGATACCCCGAGTGATAAATAAGAATAACAGGTGCATCACGGTGAGGCACCTCAAAAAGCTGAAAGGAATATAAAATGTCTGTTAATCTTACAAAACCGTTTCAGGGGCGTGAATACACCCCTGTCCACCTGATGGACGAAGAAGAAAGTATTCAGCGCAGCTCACTTACTACTGCTGCGCCCGACAAATTGCCCAGCTACACACCCGAACACATAGCGTATGAACCCGATGCTCCGGACCAGGGCGCTGACATTGATGTATCTGTCGTCCATGCTGAAAATGCTCCCGCTGTCGTTGAAAAGCCAGACCTCAACGTTTACATGAATGAACTGCTTGAGGGAATAGAAAATGCAGACGCTGATACGCGAGAAAAGTTCATGAACGAGTTCTTGAAAGCGGCTAAAAAGAAAAAGAAGTCTATGAAAAAACATGAGACTGCACTTTCAGAAGAAACAGTTCATATTTGTTTAACTGGCTTAGCATTTGCAGTTTTTGTACTTATTGGTTTTTTCTTTCCTACAATTATCGAATCAATAAGCTCAATCCTAAACGAATCAGAAACAGAAGCAATTTCAGAATCAATTTCAGTACTATTAGAGCTTGCAAATCACATTCGTCCACTTGTAATATCCATTGGATTTCTTGGAATGTTGGTATCATCATTTCGCGTTATTCATAAAATATTGTTTCCTTTTTAAACCGGAAAAGGTAGCTCTTTGACCGCAGCGGTAGCCTGCTGCGGTCTATGTTTAGATGCCTCACCGTGAGGCACCTAATGAAAGTGAGATGATATCATGCCAAAGATAATTTACAAGCAACAACACGTTGGTGATAACGGGCGCAAATTCTCTGCGTCACGCAACTCTCATTATGTCAAGTATATCGGTGAGCGTGAGCACGTCCTAAAAACATCTCACGAAACTAATCTTGTTAAATACATGGGTGAACGTGAACACGCTGCCAAACTCATTGACAAAAAAGTTAAGAAAGCCGAAAACGACAATCTTATTACTTATGATGTTCAGAGCAAGAATCAAGAAAAATCTAAGTACGATGAGGATATAGACAGTGCTTCGGAGGAAATGTTTACTGAACCGGAAAATGGTCTTTTTGGAGTAATTAACGGAAAATTTTCTGATAGTTACAGCACGGTCGAAATGCAGAAATATGTTCGTAAAATTTCTACACCACATCGGAATGTATTTCATAGCATATTCTCCTTTACTCCCGAAAGTGCAGCTGAAGCTGGATTGAACACACTGGACGATTGGGAAAACTGGGTTAAGTATCACATTAGCGACATAGCAAACGGCATGAATATGAAGATTGAAAATATTGAATATCTTGCCGCAGTTCACCTTAAAGAGGGACAGCCTCATGTACATATTATGTGGTGGGATATACAACAGCAGGTTCTGATAAACAAAGTTGATCCTCTTATTTGCGACAAGATACGAATTGACGCAATAAGAAACACTTATCGGGAACTTTTTAACGAAATATATAATAAGGAAGAAAATATGCGACGCAGCATGAGAAAGCAAATTGGTGAATATACAATTCAAAATGTCATTAACGGTGCTTCTGATAATTATACTTCTAACATATATGCAGCACTATATCAGATTTATCGCGCTCTTCCGCCAAAAGGTCAGTTAAAATACAAAATAATTAATTATACACATCCAGAGGTGACACGAAAACTTGATGAACTTACGCATTATATAATTAGTAATAATACAATATTCAAGGCTCAGTATGATGAAATATGCGAGCTTCGCTTTATGTATAATCAGCTGCTTCACAGCGAGGAATCTGTATATGGTAATTTCCAAATAACCTCTTACATGAAACAAGTCAATGATAAAGTTGAATATGCTGTAGGTAATGAAATCCTCCGCATCATAAAAGCTGAGAAGATGGCAGGTCACTTTGATGAATGGCAGTACACTGATGTTCCAAACTTTGATTCAATTACAGATGAAGCAGAGGTGCATCACGATGAGGCACCTCCGTTTTTCAATGATAAGCCTGATTCAGACCAGAGCATTGATAGAAACCCTAAGCCTGATCCCAATAATGACCTGCCTCACGGTGAGGCACCTGTATCACGAAAGCTGTATATCAGCTCATTTGCAATAAGAGAAGCCAGAAATGCTGTAAAGGATAAGGATTACGACAGAGCACTGGAATTATTCTCCAAAGAAGCCGACAAAGGAAATATCCTTGCCAAGTATGAAATTGCAGACCTCTGCCGCAGAAATCTGTGTCAGGGTAACGCTTTTGAAATCTACCGTGAAGCACTGAACGGCTTTCTGGAGATTGAACCGCGAACCAGACAAAAGGCATATGTTCACTACCGGATAGGCAGAATGTTTTATGACGGCTATGGAACGGATATAGATTACGAAGAAGCATTCAAGTGGCTGAAAAAAGCCGCCGACGAAGGTAATCATCTTTCGGAATTTGTAGTCGGAAAAATGTTATGCAATGGGACCGGCACAGAAAAGGACACGGAAGCCGGCACTGAATACTTGACGAGAGCTGCCAACTCCGGGAATGAATACGCACAGAATTATCTTGATTCTCGGACTTCCTGGGAGCAAGGGTGTGTTGTAAAGCTGGTCGGTTCTGTCGGGCGTTTGCTGTCAGAAAATCTGGAAAACAGCCGTGCTGCAATGGCGGAATGCTCTGCGGCAGTATTCGGTCATGGTGATCTGAGCAAGGAACAGATACGAGAACTTATACTGAAGAAGCAGGATAAAGAAAACACTGCCGAAATGTGAGGTGTCTCACGGTGAGGCACCAGTTAATGAAAGTGAGAAAACTCTTATGGATTTATATAGCCAGCTTAGCAGAATTGAAGAGCTTCGCCAAAAGCTGTCGCAGCTCCAGCCACTGAATTATGGTGAGGAAAAAAGACTTCTTGAGGAATTTGCGATTCGGAACACATACAATTCCAATGCACTCGAGGGATGTACACTCACTCTCCAGGAAACTGCTCTGATTATCAAAGATGGTATTGCAATCGCCGGTCATCCTTTGAAAGAACAGCTTGAAGTCATCGGACACAAAGACGCTTTTTATTATATTGTTGAAATGTCGCAGTCGCAATATAATAACAGATTGCTGGATACATTTGAAATCAATATGCTTCACTTTCTTACAGACGACCGATTTAAAACTGGTTTGTTCAGGCGCAATGCCTTAACAGCGACAGGAAGCACAAGCGCTACATCAAATCTTTATGATATTGAGCGCCAGATGATGAAGCTGCTCAGTGACTACGGAAAAGCGGATATTGATTTCTTTGCCAGAATGGCACAGTTCCATCTTGGCTTTGAAACGCTCTACCCGTTTGGTAACGGTAACGGGCGAACAGGCAGGCTTGTTCTTAACCTTGAACTGTTAAAAGGCGGCTACCGTCCTGTCGATATAAAATATACCGATAAGCAAAGATACCGTGGCGCTTTTGAAGAGTACCGTAATTCCAGCAGCATTGAAGCAATGAAAGCTCTGCTGGTGGAATATGAACTCACCGAGCTTGAAGAATACGTCACGATCGTCGAGCAGGCGTGAGCTTCACACCAGAAATATAATCACCTGCCTCACCGTGAGGCACCTGTTTGTTTGGAGGACGAAATGATATACTGTTTCAAAAAGCTGCGTGAGTTAAGACTTACACATATCTTTTTTCTTCATTATTCTATCTCGCTGTTTATCGGCGGCGCGGCAATAGCAGGACTGATTCTGCTTGGCGGGGGTTTACAATTTTACTCCGTTGTGGTATTATGTATTATGTATACACAGCCAACTTTCTTTATTCTCAGGCGCATAAAGATGTATGAGGTTAAGCACGAATTGAAATACGGAAATTATAGCGTGTCTGAAAAGTTCGGACTTGCTATTCAATCTTCCATCGTGAAACCTAGCATAGACAAAGATTTCATTATCTATACGGTTGTAATTCTAACAATGATTGCAATGTTCTTCCCTTACAATGGATTGATGATTATATTTGAAAATCAGCTTCTGGGAATTCCTCTTGTCTTGTTAATTGTTCCTGGAATGGCAACCTTAATATCTATCGTAAATAAAATAAAAGGATAAAATATGAGTATAGTTCTCTATGTTGTTTCGTTCCTTTCTGCTTTTTTTGCAGGAGTGGGCATATTATGCTTGGGCTACCTCGTTTGTCACATATATAATGTTACGGATTTTCTGTGCATTTGCAACTGGTTTGGTAAATACATGAAAATCAGCCAGCGGATACGCAACAAAAGTGTGGTTGAGGAAATACACGAAAAATACAGAAATATGCCCATTCGTGAACAAATAGCGGAATATGGTCGCCTTTTTGAAGCAGATTTTAACGAGATTTTTGATAAGCTCCAGCCTGGTATTCATTACAGAGTGACAACGCATTACAAACGCATAATGGAAAGGGCTATAGCTGACGGCAAGATAAAGTTGATCTGCCCGGTCAAGGAACTGAAGAACCGGACGCTCCGGGAGCTGAAGCCGTTGCTGGGCAGAATGGATTACAGACTTGCCAGAAAATGCGTCAAGAAGAATCCACAGGCAATTCGCTGCTGTGACAAATGTAAACGCGTATCGGCTTGCCAATGCAGACGTGGAGGAATTTGTTCCATCATATCCGAAAAAGGATTTGCAAGGTATGACTTTGAAATAGTATGAGGTGTCTCATGGTGAGGCACCTCCAAAGCGATTCAAGATGGTTCATAGAAATAAACCTGCTTTTATTATATTCTATTACTTGACAAACCATCAAAAATTGTTTACAATATGATTATTGAAAGGAGTGATTCCGTGGAATATAAACCAAAGTTTCACATGACAGTCGAGCAGAACATATTTGTGGCGAAGCGTAACATTGTAGATTATATCTGGAAGTCGGCACGCCTTGAGGGCATAAACGTTACTTTTCCACAGACTTATGCTATCATAGAAAAATCAAGAGTCAACGGCGTTGATGTTGAAGACATCTTGAAAATCACCAATCTTAAACACGCATGGCAGTATGTGTTCGACAGTATCGGCAAGCCGATGAATCTGGATTTTCTTTGCAGTCTGCATTCTGAGGTTGCAAGAGATGAAGCGTTAATGTGGGGTAAACTCCGAACAGGTAATGTTTTTATTTCGGGAACCTCTTATGTCCCCCCTATACCTAAAGCTGACGAAGTGCAGTCTGCTATTCAGAGATTGCTAACTATACCCGATCCGACTGAACGAAGCATTGAAATAATGCTTTGGGGAATGAAATCCCAGCTTTTCTGGGACGGAAATAAAAGGAACTCAATGCTTGCGGCAAATAAGATCATGATTGAAAATGGCTGCGGAATAATTTCTGTTCCAAATGAGTGCCTTGAAAAATTCAATGAAATCCTCTGTGACTACTATACTAATGATACCCTTGAACAAGCAAAAGAATTTGTCTATGAACACTGTATCGATGGTATAGATTTCACTGAACAGCAGGACGATGAAGGGGACGAAGATCTCACTCCTGATATGTAATGCTGCCTCACCATGAGTCAGCTCATAAATATGGTGATTCACTTATAACCCCTGCCTCACGGTGAGGCACCACTATAAATAAACTCAGGCGCGTTCATAGCAATGCGCCTGTTTTTATTGCCCGAGTGCTGAAAAACAAATTGACATCTTGGGTTCGTCAATGTGCACAAAAGGCGTTGTATAGGTTTGTGGAAAGTTTTATTCACAAACTAATTGACAAAGGCTTGTTTCTATGATATAATGTAATCAAGAAGAAATATAGCCTACACTAAGGAGGATAAAAATATGACACACACTACACTCAAACTTGTGACCGCTGCCGTGATTGTCGCAACGACTGCCCTGATCAGCGGCTGTTCCAACAAGGCGCAGGACATTGACCTCACGCTCATCGGCGGTGACGGACAGGATATTGAAAACAGATACACTGTTGATATCCGCTACGATACTGACGAGGCTCCTATCAACAGCGACACGGCTATCGTCATCTCTACCGCGGAACCCGAGGAAATCAGCGAGCCCGACATACCGAAAGAAGAAACCACTGCTCCGGAAACCACACCGGCTACAACCAAGGCAACACAGCCGGCTGTCACCATAACGACCGACAAGCCGCAGGTAACTACACCTGCCCAGACGGTACGCACCGATCTTCCGAAGGTCACAGCAGAACCGCAGTATACAACCGTAGCCACCACTACCACAAAGCCTGCAAAGCAGACTGAGCCGGCTGAAATCAAAACTGATGAGAACGGCTTCCCTGCGAACCCCAATAATGGTGATTGGTTTACAGACAGTACCGGTCAGCAGTATATGTATAATAGTATTTTTGAGCAATGGATTCCGGGCACCCCTGGTCACCCAAATGTGCAGGCGTTTCCGACGTTTGAGGTTGAGGGTGGAGATGAAATTATTCTCCATTAACAAATATAATATTGCTATGTTAGGTGTCTCACTGTGAGGCACCTAATTCTTTTATGAACAGGAGGATATTGTTTGAAACTTAAAAGGATACTTACACGACTCGCTACTTTACTATTAGTTTGGGCTTTTAGTTCAACAACCGCATTTGCAGGACTGAATCTTGGCAATGATGATGGAACCAATTTTAAGGGCGGAACTTCAAACAATTACTGGGGTGTCTACACAGACAGTGGAATACCACTGAATGATACAGAAGGATTGCGTGTTACTGTATATGATGCTAAAACTAGCAGCAAGGTATTTAACACGATAGACATTACAGGAAATGCTAATATAGCTGCTACATCAAATATTAGTTATTTTGCTGATAATAATGAGCTTATCCCTAAAACCACATGGCTAAGCTATGTTAGCAGTACATATAACAGCGTATCAGAGTCTGATATGACTAAGTTTAATAATTGTGTGATTTCAAGAAGTAGTGTTGGAATCGGTTACGCTGCTCAATACGTTCCCGAACTTGCAAGCATAGATATTGTATCTGTAAATAACACCAGTCATCTTGAAGCCATAAAAAATCTGCTCGGGAGCAAAGAATTCCTTGTTCACCTGTCAAGCTTACTAGGTGGCGGTCTTACATACGAAGACATCGCCCAGGGTAAATACAAAATTGCCTTTGAACCGGTTGCATATTTCCGATACAATGGTCAGAACTGGGCGATGAGCGCGACCGAATGCGGTCTGCTCAACAAGTACATGAAGAACTATTTCACTGCAGGCTGGAACAGCACAAATAATCTCCGCGCCCTGCTCGGACCTCTGACGCACTCAAATCTGCCACGTTCTGCATTTCTGGAAAACAAAGATCTCGGAATCCCAGTTTACTCACCTTCCAGCAGCGATTATTACAATGGAAATTCCAGTTATAACAGCGACATCTGCATAATCCGCTGCATGGGTATCGGCGTACTGAGCGCAGAGGAGCCGCCGGACGATGATATAGGTGAGGAGAGTACAAGCTCAGCTGAATACCACACCGATACGGACGTATACACTTCTTTCTATGCAATCAATGTGGGTGATGTGCCATTTATAGGCGAATCCTCTTTCAGCATTTACGACAGCGGTGGCGAAACTCCGAGAAAATATGAGCAGCTAAAAGAAGAAAACAAGAAGCTCATTCATGCCACCGGAAGTCAATCAGGTGTTACGTATTACTATGCATACACTTCGACTGAACTTGAAACAGTATATGCTGATGATGACGAGAAAATAGATGTGTTTATCGACAATCCTGCTTATGTACCAGACGAAGATGGAGAAATGCCATATGTATCGCCATATGTGAGGCTTGGTTCATTCAAGCACGGCGATGAAATGAGATTAAGCAACACATTTAAGGGAACAGTTTCATATAAAATAAAAACTACGTCTGGTTCAACAATAAAATCCGGCACAGTAAACATTACCTGTCCCGCCGGCGGTGAGGAAGCTATGGGTTGGATAAAGTGGCACACTCCCAGACGAGAACAATCTGTAGTGATAACACTTGAATCTAAACGCGATACGCTGATACTTCTTGATGAGAACGGCGATCAGTGTGAAAAGCTGATCATCAATGCGGATATCGCAAAGGTAAAGGAATCGACGCCGCCCGATCCTCAGGTTTCTGATACCCGTCCGTCGTGGCAGAAAATATATTCGCAGTCCTCGGTGCAGGATCGCATTTCAGAATATGTTTCCAACAACAGTTTACAGGAGCTTAGCTGGTACACTTGGTCAATAGGCGCAAGCTGGACACAGCACTGGGACTGGACCGACAAGAGAGTCAGTGTTATAACGGGCGGAATGACAGATCCGTCAAGCGATACACCTTACTGGGATGCTGAGACCAAAACTGAAGATATTACTTTTACGTCTTGGGGTGTAGACAACCACTACTTTGCGTCTGCGACTGCCGAGAGAATGTCGGGCAAGTTCTATACCGGTGCGGTGCTTATATCTAAAGCTGACCTTCAGCTTGAAAAAGTAACTTATTCGGTATCCATGTCGGCTGAGGCAACGATATCTCCGTCAGACTACTGCAAGACCGCTACATACAGCGAATCCAACGGTAAGTATACCATGAAATCCGGCTATGGAATTCAAATAAACGTTGATACACACCTCTCCGGGGATACACAGTACTGCACCGGAAGCCAGACAGCAAACGTTCTGTTCCCGGAGTTTAATTACAACCGCCACAATACTACGCTTTACAATCGCCTGCTTGAAAAGGTCAACGGCAGCTTCGTATTCAAGAAGAACAAATACTCGACCTACAATGACCGAGTGCACTTCACACCGATATGGTTCCCGGACAAGAAAAACTATACCGTATATGTTGAGGTGTTCGACGTGTGGTGTCCTGCGGGTCAGCTCTCCGTAAGACTAACCGATCAGATTTACATCAATGGCAATGTTTACGATGATTGGCACATCGCGCCGGTAAAGCCTTGATTTTTCTTTTCGGATTTATTACTGTCTCACGGTGAGGCACCCCAAAACTGAATAACTAAAGGCACAGTGTAATTTGATTATGCTGTGCTTTTTTGTATCTAAAGGAGGATTTTATGAACGTAAACCATGGCATAACCGATACCGGTAAGCTGAAAACCATTGAAATCGACAAGTACGAACCCATTCCGGATAAGCCTGGACGCTGCCGCGCAGTTGGTCAGGCAAGCAAGCAGGAGATATTCGACCAGTTGAAAGACCACCTCGAATATGTCGGAATGCTCCCTGATGAGTATTTCATAATTTCAACACAGCAGCCCGAAATCATTCCGGAGAACTGGCGTGATTTCACCTGCAACGTTTCATACGGCGGAAGCGAAGGAATATATCTCGATATCTCCCTCAATACCGCAAGTGGCTCTCAAAGCTTCATCACCGGAAAAACCCTCAGCGAAGATGTGGAGAGTTTCCTGAATATGTCCCGTGCCGCTGCCGAGTGCAACCTCATGCTCAACGGAAACGGAAGCGTTAAGGCGTTGCCGCGTGATATCGCAGAATATCTTGAATACATGAGCGAAATCGAGGACAAGGATTACTCAATCGAAGATACCGATGAAATGGAACGGTGAAAGGTGGTTCAAAAATGATAACCAAAGGGAATGTTTCGACATTCAGCTTTTACGTCAGGGCGTTTGATACCAAAAACAACTACAGGAATTACGGGGAGCCTGCCACTCAGCTCTCGCTTGAACAGGCAAAAGAAGAGTTTGCCAAGCGCTGTGCTCAGAACCCTTTGAGTGTAAATACGATGCTTGGGGTGGAGTATTCCTCCAAGAACGCAGAACTCAATAAGCACGGAGTGGGAGCCGTTGATCTGCTCCAGTGCATTAACGGTCATCTTAATCTGTCCGAGGATTATAAACTGGACGAGGTGCTTGCACACGAAACGCTTATTTCGGTCAACGCAGTATCTATCCTTAAGCGCGAAGCAGACAGATTACAGCGAATCAGCGACAATGCCACTGCAAAATGTGCAAAGAGGATAAGCGACAATATCCGTACCGCCTGCGTCAATACGGAAGCTGCAGAGCAGCTCATGAAATCACTTGCCGATGAATACGGCATAGACCGCGTCAAGGATATCGTTGCCAACGAACTGTTCGGCAACAATGAGATTGTCAATGCGGAAATTACTGAATACCTCAGCAGTTCGTTCAGCGGCAAATATGACAGCAGATTTTCTGTTTTTGGTAACTCTGAACAGCTTGAAATGCTTGCCCATGCAGCTCAGCGCGTGGAGGAAAGCCTAACGGAAACAGAATCGAAGCTGCGCAACAGCGGTCTTGTCTATGGCGATAGCAATTCTATCAGAGATAAGTCAGCCGACATCAAATCTGAGATAGACCATCACAATCGAATTGAGGACGAGGGGCTTGTCCCAGATGATGGGCTGAGCCTATGAAAGAAAAAATACTGCTGGTGTTACTGGTTCTGGTATTGTGCCTGAGCACCTGCCAGACCGAATACTATCCCGCCGCCGGCTACAGTTCAATGTACGGCGGCGATGCTCTTTATGAGTGGAACGTTGATGTAATATCAATATACACTTTTAAAGGCATAAGGCTGTAAGGAGTGTGATAAATTGAAAAATAACAGCATAATGTACCGAATTCCTGTATGCATTTTTCTTTTCGTTTCCGGTACCATCATATCAGTTCTGTTTTCTAACGCTCTGAATGATATGATAGTGTACGGCAGGCTGACCACACAACTTACGGATCCGGGCGCGCTTATCGGAAATATCTTCACACAGGATAAACTCGGACGGTTGTTCTTTCTGCTTGAAGCACTTGTGGTTCTGATATGCATTGTATATTTTGTCTGCGCAAAACGCACATATCAGGCAGATACATACGCTGTGACAGATAATCTTTCCATTCCTGTGCCGTATGGTCAGGGACAGCACGGTACTACATGGTTCATGTCCGAAAAAGAAAAAAAGGAGGTGTTTGATTATATCAAGATATCCCCTATGAATCCACTCGTTTCAAAACTGGTGGCTTTAGGCAAGGAACGGTATGACGCTATTGAAAATGGCGAAGAATATACCCCTCCGAAATTGGACAAGACACTTTGCAAAAGCGGCGGAATTGTCCTTGCAAGGGAAATGTCCGGGGATACCGAATGCTTGCCGTGCATTACCGATGATATACATACGCTGACAATCGGCGCGACGCGCAGCGGTAAATCCCGCTGTCTTGTATTGCAGTCGATATGCACCATAGCATTAGCCGGCGAAGGACTTGTTGTAAATGACCCCAAAGGCGAGTTATATCATTACACGCACTGTTACCTGGAAAGCCTGGGATACACTGTTCGTGTAGTTGATTTCAATTCCCCACAAAAATCTACTCACTATAATCCGCTTCAGGTAATCATCGATGATGTGAATAAAGGTAATCTTGATGCTGCACAGAGATCTATGTGGGACTTTGTAACATTTCTTGTAGAGAAGAATGACCATACCGAACCAATCTGGACCAACGGCGAGTGTGCCGTCATTGCCGCCGCAGTAATGTGCGTGGTTTATGATAATAAGGACCACCCCGAATACCAAAACCTCACGAACGTATACAACTTCATCGCTAATATGTGCAAGACTGTAAATAAGGTCATGCCGATTGACGCATACATGAACAAGCTGCCGGATAGTCACCCGGCAAAAAGCCTTATGGCGATTGCCAAGATAGCTCCGGACAAAATGGGCGGATCATTCTTTACATCGGCGCTGACCACGCTGCGACTGTATATAACTAACGATATGTATAACATAACTAAAGAGTCTGAGTTTTCCCTTGAGGATATGGGGGCTAAACCAAAGCAGGCTCTTTTTTATTTGCTTCCTGACCAGAAAACCACCTATTATCCTATTGTGTCGCTTCTTGTGGCACAGCAGTATGAACAGCTTGTAACCTATGCGAAAACACGAGGAAACCGACTTCCCAACCGTGTGAATTTCATACTTGATGAGTTCGGCAACTTTACTGCTATTCCGGATATCCAGTCAAAAATGACCGTAGGCGGTGGCTATGGAATACGCTGGAACCTGTTCATTCAGGATTTCAATCAGCTTATAGACAAATACGGACAAGAGGTCGCAAAGATCATTCAGTCCAACTGTCATTTCTGGATCTATCTGCATTCGCAGGATAACTCAACGAACAAGGAAATATCCGACAGACTGGGCAAATACACCACATCGACCTATTCTCTGGGCGGAACGACTCAGAAATATGCTGCACCGTCAAGCTCTACCAACATACAGCTTTCTGAACGCAGCCTGCTTTTCCCTGATGAGGTTGCATTAATTCAGCGACCTTATCAGATAGTTACATCAATTTATAAGCCGGTGGTCATGAAGTCACCGGACATTTCACAATGGATGTTCAATATCATGCTGGGCATGGGCGATAAAGCGCACAACACCAAGCTCATCGATCTTGATGAAAAACTTCGTCCGGAACGTGGCACAGCGTTCACCGAACAAATACTTTGGAAACCCTGGGAGGAAATCTTGCAGACAGCTGCTCCCGTGCAGGCTGCCTCGCCAAGATTTTCTGAACCTGGTTTACATAACAAACCACCATACTTCAGAAAGGGGTGAAATAAATGAAAAAGCTCAAAAGGTTCATCTCAATGATCATGGCAATGGCGACATCTGCTATGCTGGCTATAACAGCCAATGCAGAAGGCGGCGACCTTGCTTCATCTAAAGCAGTGACTGGTACAAAGGCGCTGCTTGATGATCTCTCCAATGTGCTACTGGTAGTCGCTCCGATTGCTGGTACGGCTTGCGTGATCTATTTTGCTGTGCGTCATGGTGCAGCAGATGAAATGGATCAGAAAAAATGGAAGCAGCGCATTGTTGTTGCTGTCGTTTCCATAGTAGTTGCTGTAGTGGCTTCGGCTCTCATCAAGGTACTCGTAAGCTATTACCAGTAAGGAGAGGTAACATGACCACAGATTACACATCGGGATTTCCACCCTAGCTTTGGTAATTCCTTTCAGCAAAACTTCTTACGGAGGAAACACCATGAATATTTCATGCGAACCCAGGAGCATACGCATTTTATCGAGCAATGGTAATCGACTTGCGACTGCAAGCATTACCATTGACGGAGCCTTTGTCGTTCGCAATCTCAGCCTTATGAACGGCTCAAAGGGTATGTTTGTGAATATGCCCCAGCAGAAAGGTGTTGACGATAAGGGAAACACCAAGTATTACGATATTGCTTTTCCGCTTACCGCAGAGCTTAGAACAGCAATATCAGAGGCGGTCATTGGCGCTTACAAAGAACGTCTGAAAGAGCTTCAGACCAATGCGGCGCATGACGATACACAGTCCGAAGCCAACACGTCAGCTGAGGATTATGAAGAAGACGACGTGAACGAAAGATTTTAATTTACAGGAGGATTTCTAACATGAAGGCAATCAGAAACAAGCTCATTTTCAAGGCATTCCAGGCAAAGGAAGCTGCAAGGGAAAAGGGACTTATGCTCAAGGCAAGAGTGCTGGACACAACCGGCGAGGGATATGTTGATACTGCTGTCAAGATCATCATCGCCGTTGTAATCGGCGGACTGCTCCTTGCAGGACTGGTCGCACTGTTCAACACAGTGATCATGCCCAGAGTAAACACCGAGGTCAACAGCCTGTTCGATGCTGCTTAATACATCGGCATTCATCGTTGATAGGGGCGCAGTAATGCGCCCCTATTTCAGATGAGAAAGGTACATAAATGACTTTTATACTCATCATTCTTATCGGAGCAATTCTATCAGGAATTGTGTCGCTTTTTTTCTCGTCGGAAATGCTTGTAGGTCTGTATGATGTCGTATTCAATAGTGGAATTACAATGCAGACGATAACAGGAGTGGAGTTTTTTGGACTTATAATGCCCATATCATATGGTGTGGGAATAAGCCTTATAATCCTCAAATTCTTGAAGAAAGCCTTTGACATCTATGTTCTCTGGACTGACGGTGATCCTGACGCGGATCCGTTTTTGCTGCTGACTAATTTTGTCCGGGCGGTAGGAACTGCGCTGATATTCCAATGGCTCTACGGATTATTTGTCGATATATTCCGCGATATTACGAATACCATCATTGAACGAATAAATTCAAACTGCAATCCGACCGTTGAATGGGTCAATTCCATAACCAGTCTGGGAATAGTTCCTGCAATATGCGGACTGATATTCATTATATGCTACCTGATATTGCTTTTGTCATTCATGGCGCGTGGGGTTGAGATGATGGTCATGCGCATTGGCGTACCGCTTGCCTGCGTGGGACTGCTTGACAACGACAAAGGAGTTTTCCGGGCATATATCAATCAGTTCGTAAAGGCATTCGCGACAACCATAGTGCAGATCATGCTCTGTAAAATCGGTCTTTCCCTAATGCTTAATTCTACCATGATTACGGGACTGAACATATTCTGGGGTATCGCCTGCATGATTGCTGCCATATCTATGCCCAAGATACTCAGAGAATTCCTTGTCCCCACCGGCGGCGATGGACACATTGGCAATACAGTATTCCAGACCGTGCACGTTGCTTCGCTTGCAAAGAGTGTCTTTACCAAGTAGGCGGTGAGTTATGGACACATTAAACACATTGAGCCTGTGTATGCAGGGGATCATTTCAGCCGGACTGATTATGAGAATCATCTTTTGTGCTATCAAGCTCATGCATGAGGAAGATGAAGCTGCCAGGTACAAAAAACGTATCAAAAACTCAGTGGTAATGCTGATAATTGCGCAGCTGATATTCCCGATAAAAGAAATTCTGATATCGTATTTCGGAAACGGTTACTAAGGAGGCACACATGGACGATGACAAGCTATATATTCCGTATGGTCTTTCCATTGACCAGGAATACTTTCCAGGTTTCGGCGGCAGAGAGCTGCGACAGTTCTTTGTCGGAATACTCGGCTCAGGAATAATTGGAGCGCTGCTGCTTATTTTTACCGGGCAGCTCCTTGCAATGATAGTTGCGCTGATGATCGGCGCGGCTGGCACCATGATGGCTGTACGCAAGGATCCGTATACTCGGATATCTGTTGTTGGTCAGATATCTGATATAATACATTTCCACAAGTCCCAGAAGCAATACAAGTACATCTACACTGCGCCGTGGGATATCAAGTGACTGTTTTTTCGCTGGTGGCAATTTATCTTTTCGGAATATCCCGTCAGGATATACGCCGCCACGAAATATCGAACTTCGCCCCCGTAGTACTCATTCTTGCAAGTCCATTCATAAGCACCACACCAACAGTGGAACGAATAGTAGGCTTGTTTGGACTTTTTCTGCCGCTAATGGCAGTCAACTTTCTCACCAATGGCTTTGGAATGGGAGATGTAAAGCTATGTGCGGCTTTCGGCTGGGTTCTCGGAGCGTTTGCCGAATACTGCTCACTTGCCGTTGCACTCACCGCAGCCGTTGTAGCAGGAAAAATCACGAATAACAAATTGCTGCCGCTTGCTCCATTTATATCTGGAGCAGGAATGACAGCGATTATTTTTAAGGAGGTTTTAATTTCATGTTAAAAAACCGCACGCTTATCGGAATTATTCTGATCGTAGCAGCAATCGGACTTTGCTTTGGCATATCTCCGCTGTTCAACACGATTCTCGCAAGCAAAACAACTATCATCAGGTTGAAGCAGGATATTCCGCAGGGAGTTCAGATCACCGGCTCTATGCTCGAAGCTGTTGAAGTAGGAACTATGAACCTGCCGGCAGATATGCAGAATGACCCGAAAAAGATAATCGGCAAGTATTCCGTTACTGCTATGTTCGCCGGCGACAGCTTCAACGATAAGAAGCTCTCGGATACAATAGACACTTCGGACAGCCTGCTCCGTCAGCTGAAGCCAAACGAAACCGCTATGTCCGTTACAGTCAAATCTCTTGCAAACGGACTTTCGGGCAAGCTCCAGCAGGGCGACATTATCCAGATAGTTTCCGTTGACGAGGACGATAAAGCGCAGATTTTTGAGGAACTCCAGTATGTAGAGGTCCTTGCGACCACTTCGGACAAAGGTTCCGATAACACTTACAATGACGGTGAAGTTAATGCGAATGCGGAAGACGAGGAGGATCAGTCCCTCTATGCGACTGTGACTATCATTCTGCAGGACAGAGCGCAGGCACTGAGATTAGCGGAATGCGAAAACACATCTCTTCATGCAATATTCGTATGCCGCGGCGATGAAGAATACAAGCAGAAGTGCCTTAAAGCACAGCTTGACCTCCTTACTGGCGGCACTGATGAAACAGCAGAAGCTACATCTGAAGCTGATACCGAGGAAGCTCAGCCGGCGATGAATATTCCCGAAAATAAAAATCAGAATAACGCTCCTGCAGGAAGTGAGGAAGCAGCTCATGGCGCATAAGATTATTGCCGTATATGGAAACTCCGGAAGCTACAAGACAACCACGGCGCTTTCCCTTGCCAGGTATATGGCTGCTAAGGGAACCAACATTATTCTTGTCGGCGCTGACACTACCAAACCGCTTCTTCCCATTGCAGCTCCTCTTGAGAGCAAGTTCGCCGGTTCTCTGGGCAAGGCTCTTTCCTCTGTCGATTTCGATCGTGATATGATTCTCAAGAACATCTACATGGCAACAGACCATGTCGGAATACTGTCCTACAACATCCGCGAAAATGCCAATACATACGCAGTCGTATCACAGGAGCGCATTGACGATCTGTATATGCAGCTCAGACAGCAGTCTGACACAGACATCATCGTTGACTGCACGTCTGATATTTCACAGAGCAAACTGACGGCAAAGGCTGTAATTACCGCTGATGTGGTTATTGAACTGCTCACCTGCGACACTAACGGGCTGGTTTTCGACGGGTCGCAGGAGCCGATATTACAGTCAGAGCAGTATACATATCGTAAGTTCGTTCGAATGATGTCACTCAGCAGCGTTTTCAAGCAGGACGAAGCTGCCATGAAAAACGCAATGGGACGTATTTCCGGCACAATTCCTTACTGCCCGAAAGCAGCGGAATATCTCAATCAGGGTACGCTGCTGACCAAAGGCGTTGATGACCGCACATATAACACGACCATAAAATCGCTTGCGGAAATAATAATGAAGGAGGAATGAACATGGGATTTTCTTTCAAAAATCTTTTCAAAAAGGACAAACCCCAGGAAGACACCGAGCACGTTTCCCTTGAGAAAAGCGCCGAATCAGATTCTGCAAAGACCGAAGCCAGGGCAAAGCACAAAAAGGGTGAAGTGGTAATCGCCGATTCCGGAAATGTCAAGGAAGTATCCAGAGTAATGCTGAAGTTCGATCAGCTCCTCCGGGCAACACAGGAATATATGTCCAAAACATACGGACTTGAACTGTACTCATCTGACAAGCGCGACACCATGAAGCAGCTTATCAAGCAGTATATGAAAGATAATAACTACTACATTGCTGGTGTTACGCTTGCGGACGCTGCTGACCAGCTCTACCGCGAAATGGCGGAATATTCATTTCTGACGCCGCTTCTCGCCCGAAAGGACATTGAGGAAATCAACATTAATGCCTGGGACGACATACAGATTATCCCCTCAAAGGGTAAGCCATATAAGCTGGAAGAGCATTTCACATCACCGCAGCACGCTCTCGATGTAGTGCGCCGTATGCTTCATAATAACAAGCTGGTATTCGATGCTTCCCGACCGCTTGTCACCGGATTTCTTGACAAGAATATCCGTATCTCTGCCGTGCATTCGCTTGTTGTAGGCGAAGATGTCGGTGTTGCCGTGTCTATCCGTATCGTCAATCCATGCAAGATAACCAAGAAACAGTTCATTGAGAGCGAAATGTGTACAGAGGAAATATACGACTTCCTTGTTATTTCGTTCATACATGGCATTTCTCAGGTATATGCCGGCGCAACGGGTTCCGGAAAAACAACGTTCATGGCTGATATAATGAGCAACTTCCCGGACGACAGACGCCTTATCACCATCGAAAAATCCGTGCGTGAGTTTATGCTCAAGAAATATGATGATAAAGGAAAAGCAATCAACAATGTCGTTCATTTTGTCACTTACGAAAGTGACGATCCGAGCCGCTGCGTAACCATGCGTAACCTGCTCACCAAGTGCCTGACAATGGATCCGGACAGTATATGCGTTGCCGAAATGAAGAACGAGGAAGCATGGGAAGCGCAGGAAGCAGCACGAACCGGACACACGGTACTCACGACAACTCACGCTTCTGGCGTAAAAGGCGTATATCCCCGTCTTGCAACGCTCTGTATGCAGCTTTATGGCGATACTCCGATGAATACTCTTCTGTCATTTGTTACGGAAGCATTCCCGATTGCAGTATTTCTCAAGAAGCTCGATGACGGCAGGCGTCATATCATGGAAGTAGCGGAATGCGTCGGCGTAAATGTGGAAGAGAGCAAAGCCATTACGCGTACACTCTGGAAATACAATGTAAAATCCGAAAAGAAAATAGATGGCAAGATCGTAATCGACGGCGAGTTTGTAAGAGTAAATCCCATATCAAAGGAGCTGCACGACAGAATGCTCGAAAATGGCGTTCCCGAGGATATGCTCAGAAAATATTCGGAGGAGGTGCGTTAATGGATAGAGTAATTTATCTTTTCGGCGCTCTGCTTATGTCCGCCGGCATTGTTATCCTGCTCGGCATAACTCCCGAAATAATAACTCAGGACATTATGTCACTGATGTCACGGCAGCGCAGCTTAAAGTATCGTGTAGCAAAAGCCCAGGGCAAGGTAAAGCAGAACCGGCTTCAGACTGCCATCATGAATATCAAGAATGCGCTTATAGCCACACATTCTGAGAACAAGTTCTCTCTGCTGATTTCTGTTTCCCTTATCGGTATCTGCGCTGGATTTCTGCTGGCGGCTCTGCTCCAGAATCTGCTTCTTATACCCATATTTTCGGGTATATGCGTGATACTGCCGTATGCTTACGTCAATGTACTGCTGTCCAACTACAATCGGCGTATCTCCGAAGAACTGGAAACGGCGCTTTCAATCATCACGACCAACTATGTGTCCAATGATGATATCATCTACGCTGTGGAGCAGTCCATTGACTACATCAATCCGCCGGTTCAGCAGGCTTTCCGGAAGTTCCTCACCCAGACGAAACTCATCAACTCCAATGTAAAGCTGGCTATCGAGCAGCTCAAGGGAGAAATTAATAATGAGATATTCCATGAGTGGTGCGACAGCCTTATTGAGTGTCAGGATAACGTTACGCTGAAGAAAACTCTCCAGCCCATCACTACAAAGCTTTCGAACGTGCGCATTATCAATGCGGAACTTCGGAATATGCTGATGAGCCCACGCCGCGAACACGTTATGATGGTGTTTATCCTGCTGGCAAATTACCCGATTCTGTATTTTCTCAACTCAGACTGGTTCAAGGTGCTTACCGACACCTTTGTCGGACAGGTGGTCAATTCCATTGTCGCAATAGTCGTAATCGTAACGGTAATCCTGGCATACAAGTACACTCAGCCCATTCAGTACAAGAGGTGATGTGACATGAGTATATACAATATTGCACTCTACGCAGCAATCGCTGTGATAAGCCTTGTGTTTGCAGGCGGACTGTACTGCTTTGCACTTATTCTGTTAAAGGTGCCGGCAAAGCGTACAACTAATGCAATCAAGTCTATCGCTTCAAGAAATCGTCCCTCTGCAGCCGGCTTTAAAAATACATACAACGATATTGCGCTGTTTGTATCACGGTTTATTCACATGAACGAATTCAAGAAAAAGGAGCTTACCGACAGCCTGAAAATAGCAAACATCGCTATGTCACCTGAGCTGTTCACAGCAAGGGCGCTGGTGAAATCCGCCGGCATAATGCTGCTGTCCATTCCGTTCTTTTTCTTCCTGCCTATATTCGGGCTGCTGATTATCGCCCTGGGAATTCTTATATACTTTCAGGAAAAGCAGAAAGTCGATTCCTGCATAAAGGAAAAGCGCAGACAAATCGAGTTCGACCTGCCACGGCTTGTATACGCTATATCCCAGGAGATACAGATGACGCATGATGTAATCTCAATCCTGGAACGGCATAAGGACAATTTCTCGCCGTATCTCAATGAGGAAATCGAGATAACAATAGCGGATATGCGAACCGGCAACTACGAAGCCGCAATCACCAGATTTGAGGGGCGTATCGGCAGCACCAATCTGTCAGAAGTGTGCCGTGGATTCATTCAGATGATACGCGGCGACGACACCTCGGTTTACTGGGAAACACTCAGCGTTCGATTTGAGGAATTACAGCGCCAGCACCTCCGCAGCATTGCGCTGAAGATACCGCCAAAAGTTCACCGGCTGTCGTTCTTCCTGATGATGTGCATGATGCTGCTCTATGTTGTAGTACTCGGCTGGGAGCTTATCAGCAACATGGGAATTTTGTTCGGATAAGGAGGCAAGAATGAAAAAACTTCTTAAACGGCTCAGTTCTACTCGTGGCGAGGGATATATCGACATCTCTGTTGCAGTGCTGGTTGTGATGATATTGCTTGTGGCAGTCATTAAGATTGCACCGGTATTCATCACGAAAATGACGATCAACAACTATGCAAACGAGCTTTGCCGCGAAGCTGAAATAGCCGGTCGTGTCGGCACAGAAACAACTACACGGCTTGACCGCCTTAACGAATCCCATCCCGACCTCAATCCTACCATTACATGGTCAAAGACAGGCAACATTCAGATTGGAAACACATTCACGGTGACAGTATCTACTACCTATGATTTCAGCTTTTTCGTTTTCAGTACTACGCCAATTACTATATCAGCTACCGCTGAGGGTACCAGCGAGGTGTTCTGGAAATGATAAAAATACTGAAAAAAAGAATACTCAGCAACAAGGGATTTTCTTATGTAATTCTCAGCGTTCTGATGATCGTAATACTGCTCATGGGTGTTGCTATTTTTGAGATAATCAGAATAAACATTCAGGCAGCAGCTGTCCGGGACAAATTTGAGGATGCGATTATCTCGATGTGTGTTGAGAATTACTCTGAGATGTACCAACCGATTCGTGAGAGCCATGCTTCAAGCTATGCTTTCAACGGAACACGCTGGGAGGAAAGGCACAAAGCCAATGAGCAGTACATTCGAACATATCTGAATAAAGCTATGAGCGCCGGCGAAATCATGCAATGCGAGATTGTGTCCATAAGTTTTGATGTGGATTCGCCGAGTGTTGCCCCTGTCGACACAGATACCGCAAAGAAATATGCGATATCTGGTAGCATTACAATCAAGGTTCCGTATCGTTTTGCCTGGCAGGAGCTTGCCCCAATATCCCTTAAGCTGGACGTAAAGTCACAGTGGAGAGCCCTATTCTAAGAAAGGAGAGCTATATGCAGATAGCAATAGCAATTATCACCCTTGTACTGTGTGCAGGGGTGCTTTACTGGTTTAAGCGTAGCGAGAACCAAAAACGTACTCGCCGCACTGAAGAGGAGGAAGACGAGCGTGAACGTCTTGCCCAGAAAACTGCCCAGGAATTCGTGAATGCCAAAGACCTCGGTGAGCATTGCCTTTACACGATTGACGGTTACATATTCGCTTATATCAAGATCGAGGGGCTTTGCCTTGAACTATACAGCAGACAGGAGCAGAAGCGCCTGTGTCGAGAACTCTCTGCTTCTCTTTCGGCAATCAAACGTCCCTACAAAAGTGATGCGGTAAGCCGTCCGGTTGATATCTCCGCACCGCTGAACGAATATGAGGAGCTGTATAACGCCGCGACTGGCGGCAGAAAAAAGCTGCTTAAATTCGACATGGAGTCACTGGCTGAAATGGTTGCGACCGGTGAATCCCTAGAGCGACAGCATTATATCGCTATATGGGATACAATTCAGCGTTCTGATGAGCGTACTCTGACCCAGGCAGCACAGGACATAGCAAAAAAGTATTCCGACTGTGGGATAAAGGCAGAACTGCTCGACAGGAAAGGGATAGTCCAGCTCTGCAACCTGGTAAACAATCCTGCGTATGTCCACGTCGAAAATGCAAATATTGAGGACGTTATTTCTGTCCTCTCTGCTGGATAAGGAGTATAAACCATGAACAGCGAATTACACATAAAACCTGGCAAGGATCTTGCTCCTCAGATTTATGAATTTTACCGGAATAAAATATGTTTTGGTGATTATAAGCCTGGGGATAAACTGCCGTCATATAAGTCGCTTGCGGAAAAATATGCGGTATCCTATTCTCCCATCAAGACCGCATATCAGTCCCTTGAAAGAGAGGGATATATTCACCTTTCGACAAAAGGCAGCATTGTGATTGAACAGCCGAAAACGGTTAAGGAAAATATTGCTTCCAAACTTGATGAAATGCTCCAGACGGCTCTGGATTTTGGCGCAGCAAAGGAAGATATTGTTGAAGCCATAGATTTTATCATGGAAAAATACTGCTGAGAAAGGTCATGGAATGAACAACAAAAAATCAGAAATACAGATATCAGTCAATACTGCGTTACAGGCAAGCATTACGCCGATCGGAATTGATTTCGAAATGAACCGGCTCCGGCTCGGCGAAAACTACTGCTGTATCTTCGCAATCACGGACTATCCCTCAGAGTGCGACTATGGCTGGCTTTCTAAGCTGACCAATATCCCCGGCACGATCGTTTCCATAAACAGCGAACCCATTGATAATGGTGAAGCTGTAAACGAAATCTCTAAGAAAATCCGTATGTACCGTGGACAGGCTGCCAGTACAAAGGATCCTCGCGAACGTCAGCGCTGCCAGAAAGCTGCTGACGACCAGGAAAAGATAATGGCTAAGATGGACCAGAACGGCGAAGTCATGGGGAAGTGGAATACTACGATAATGGTGCTTTCCCGTGACAAAGAGGATTATAACTCCAGATGCGACCGGGTGAAGAACGTTGCAAGTATACTCGGCTGTAAAATACGCGTTCTGTCCAATCTTCAGCGCGAGGGCTATCAGCAGATTTCCCCCACATATCCGCAGATAAAGCGCATACAGGAAACCTCCTCAAGGTACTTCCCGGTGAGTACGTTCGTAGGAGGTTTTCCTTTTTCCTCCGGCGGATTCAATGACGGTAAGGGATTTTACCTTGGGAAGAACAGCAGCGGCGGTCTGATTTTGCTGGACCTTTGGAAACGTGGTTCTTCAAGGACAAATAGCAACATCACAATCGTGGGAGGATCAGGTTCCGGTAAATCAACGGCGATAAAACACATCATCGCTTCTGAGTACGCCCGCGGCACAAAGATAATCGTCATTGACCCGGAAAGCGAGTACAAGGATATGTGCTATAATCCGCTGTTCGAAGGCAATTGGATCGACGTTGCCGGCGGCAAAGGTGGACTTATCAATCCGCTTCAGATACGTCCGGTACCTCCGGATACAGACGATGAAAACGCAGAGCCGCAGGAGAACGATAGCATTGGCGATCTCGCTATACATCTCAAAACACTCCAGACGTTCTTCCGGCTTTACATTCCCTCAATGGACGATCGGCTGAGAGCACTGCTTGATCAGGCGCTTGTAGAGCTGTACCACAAGTTTGGAATAAGCTGGGATACAGACGTATCCAGTTATTCAGCTAATCAGTTCCCGACGCTGACAGACCTTTATAACCTTATTGCCGAAAAAGCAAAACTCAAAGACAACAATACCGTATATTACGAAGATTTGAAAACATATCTCGAGGGAGCAGCCAACGGCGCGGATCATCGGCTGTGGAACGGCTATACGACCATAAATCCTACCAGCGGATTTATCGTGCTCGATACAAAGTCACTTATCCAGATGTCCGGAACAGTTCTTGCGGCGCAGTATTTCAATGTGCTGTCATGGTGCTGGGAGCAGATTACCCATGACCGCAAGGAACGCATTATGCTAGTGGCTGACGAGTGCTGGACGATGATTGATCCACGTTGTCCGCAGTCGCTGGAGTTCCTCAAAAATGCTGAGAAACGCGCCCGTAAGTACGAAGGAAGCATTATCGTGGGTACCCAGTCCACCAACGACTTCCTTGACCCGGAAGTTAAGTTCTATGGGCAGTCCGTCCTTGACCTTCCTACATTCAAGCTACTGTTTTCAATGGACGGTAAATCGCTAAAGGAAACAACTGAATTGTTCAATCTGAATGATGCACAGAGCGAGTACATTTCTTCCGGTCAGCGTGGCACGGCACTGATGAAAGTGGGAAATCAGGCTGTTATCGTCCGTTTTGAGCTAAGCGAGGAACGGCTTGAAATGTTCGGCAGAGGTGGAGGTCGATAAGTTTGGCGGTAAATCCGAAAATAATAATGATGGTCGCACAGGCGGCAAAGAGCGAAAAAGTTCGAAAAGCCGTTCTGTATATTGTGTTTATGACTCTCGGGCTTATAATGATGATATTCGTTGTATTCACTGGGTTGATAAGCGGGCTTTTTGCGGTGATTGAGAATACTAATCTAAAAAATCACTGGGATTATATGCGCGCCAACATTTCCGAAGTATTCAACGGCATTGAGGGCGAAATCAATTCAGATGTGAAAGATGAAGTTTATGACTTCATGCCGGAGTTTTCTGTAAACCTTTCAAAAGCCACCATAGCCAACAACTTTGACGGCAGTTCCCTTATCCTATACGATGAGGATGAAATATCCCGAGCTGAGAATATAATGCGTGATTACGCCGGACAGCTCCGTGCAATAAAATCTCAGGACGAACTTGTCAGCTACATTTCCGATTTTGATACAGAACTTTCTTTTTCGGATATCAGCAGCATTCAATTCACCGATGACAAAGGTATAGATAATCTGTCCGAATACAGCGATGAACTTAAAATTTTTCTGTATCATCGTGCTATGGAACAGATGAGTAAATACAACTACACGTTCGAAAAGGTTGAGGTTGACGGAAAGCCGGCTGACCGTCAAACCCTTGTTGTGACAGCAGCGGATGGCAGCACTCAGACAGTGGAATACACCTGCATAGGCGGCGGTGAGATATATCTCCCGGAGTTCCTTGCTATGTATCACATACGGCAGGTTCGGGAGTATCTTATTAAAGTTACCGAAAATAAAATAGCGGAAGATGTAGACAGCCAGCTCGCTTCAGCTATCGGTGACATACCGGATACCCAAGAACAAGCCCAGGAATACATTGAAAGCTCGTGGAACAGCATGATTAATGGAAAGGGTGCGATAAACCTCAATATTTTTGAGGTATCTAACCTGAAAACCATTATGGAAAATGCCAATATGGATGGTGCTGTCAAGATTGAAACAGAACGTTCCTCTGATAGGCTTTCCATTACGCTGGAAACAGTCGGCTCAGATGTATGGAAGGAGATTTTTCAAATAGAAGAAGATCTCTGGAAATATGTCGAACAGACTCAATCCGAAATTGAGATGGCTCTTACCGATGCCGAAATTCCTGAAGAAGAATGGACTATATCCTTGGACAATATGGTTCAGCTCGCGCTGTTCGTATATTTCGAAGGCTTCTTCGAACTTCCGGTCAGCAGTTCAGACCTTGCACCTGGAGGTAATGGTATACTGTCGCAGTGCGGTGATGTATCAGATCTGCATCAGTACACCTACGGCACGAAGGATATGGGAGTTCCTGAAAGAGGCATTACGCTTGAGCTGACAGGCAGGACAACGATCCATGCAGATTTGCTTAATTGTGGAAGCTGTATACAGGACGCCTTTATATACGATGTATGGAACATGGACGAGCAGAATATCGCTAATGATACCAATTCCAACGTCTTTAATCAGAGTGCCGTCACTATCGCGTACATAATAGATACTCAGCAGTTTGAAGAAGATTACGGATTCCCTTTCCCGACAATAAACGGCTTACGCGGCGGAAACACAATTACTCTTTTCCTGGAATTCACCTGCCTGAGCAAGGTAGAATTTGAAGACCTCGATATTGGCAGTCCCGTTGACCTTGAGAATTTGACTGTCGGTTACTCGCATGACGGGTATTACAGCGACACTTACGACAAGGGACTATGGCGTCACCATCTGAACCGTAATGAGTGCATTCCGCACGTCGGAATAAAGACCTATTTCATGTCTGGCGAAGCTGCTGCCCCTGATCCACCGCAGGGAACGCATTACTATGGCGGACCAAGTGCAAAGGATATTGGCGTAGTTGCCAATCCTAGACTTTGGTTCAAGGCATTCCGCACCGGCATGAGCGATGAACTGTTTGAAACTATCAAGGCATTTGAGCCAGAATAGCAATATGATAAGAGAAAGGAACTTCTACCATGACCAATCCGTTACTTATTTCCCGAAAAGAAAATGCCGGCATTCTGAGGAAGATATGCTCGGAAATAGGGGCAACTCCCCGCGAAATTTCGGGTGATGAATGGTCGCTTGCACTGTTCATCAAGACAGACCTCAAAAACTATATGTACCAGTCGCACTACGTCCTCGATGTTTCAGCGTTCCTGGAAAAGGGCGATGATTTAGTTGCGCTCTGTGAGGGCATTGCGCTCCAGAAAGATCCCAACAGCATAATCATCTATGCGGATCATTTCTTCCCGGGAGATGATTTCCTGGACAAGCTGGTGCATAAGGGTATACATAATATCGTAGCCAACTACCCTGATGTGGACGAAAAGACAAACGTCACTAAGATGATGGAGGATCTCAAAGAGTGCCTTACCACCGGCTTATCCAGGCAGAAGTGGCGTAAGTATGACAAGTCATTCGACGCGTTTGCCGAAGCACGGGAAGCTGCTCTTATTGCCGAAAAAGAAAGCGAGAAGCCGCGCTATTCACAGGCGAGCCTGCATATTGCGGTTGTGGGAGCGCAGAGCAGGATAGGCACAACTTCCTTTGCTTTGCGTATGGCAGAGTACTTCCGCAGCCGCGACGGCGAAAGCGTAGTTGTATGCGCCAGCCGGCGTGGAGCCGAGCAGCTCGAAATGATGGAAACCTGCTATGAAGAAGCAAAGGTGCAGGACGGAATTTACACGATCAACGGCATAGACATTTGCAGTTCTGATACTGATACCGCAAAAGTCTACAACGCTGAGATATATGACTTTGGCAGCAAGAAGCCAACGGACTTTTCCGGCTTCGACAAGATATATGTCGTAGGCGGCACTTCGTGGAACGAGCTGCCGATGATATATGATATCCAGAATGACCTCAACATGGTGAACTACACCGTTGCCGTCAACTTTTCCGATGAAACATCTGTTGAGAAGAACCGTGAGCTGCTTTCCGTCAACCTCAATGATGTAATTTGCCTGCCTTATGCGCCGGATCCGTTCTCACTGACCGCCGGATATGAGGAGATTTTCGACAAGGATTTTGCCGAGTGGGCAGACAGCCCTGCTGAAGAAGCTGATTTATCAGCCGAAAAATAAAGATATGGAGCAAACAAGCCATGAAACAGAACAGACAGTTTGTCCGGGTTAATTCGGACTTTATAAACAAGGACCTGTCAGCCGGCGCTGTAAAGGTTCTGTTTCTGCTTGCTTCGATAGCCCAGGCTGGCGGCAGTGATACTGCTGTCATATCCAATGCAAGAATCGCTGAGCGCACCAAGCTCACGAATATAACCAGAATAATCAATGAACTATACGCCATAGGTGCAGTAACTGAGCGCATTCAGCGCTTCAAGAGCAATCGCCAGAAGTGCAACGCTTACGTCCTTTCAGAAGCCGTTTCAGCGCCGAAAAACTATGTTCTTGTTCCGGCACCCGCAGTGGAACTTCCTAAAAGCTGTCTTAGGCTGTTTATGCTGTACTGCATACACGCTAGTGCAGAGGGGCGCTGCCTGCTGTCCCTTTCAATGATACAGGAGCTGTCTCTTATACACATCTCCGAGCCCACGAGACATGCGCAGATCTC
>OWJI01000163.1_pt1 | contig 54589 bp, 47 predicted proteins | sample 1732541 | NCBI WGS metagenome assembly OWJI01 (sample SAMN05065727, study PRJEB22554) | human gut metagenome | biome: ENVO:2100002; feature: ENVO:00000062; material: ENVO:00002003 | host: Homo sapiens | place: USA
ACTCGTGTATCTGTCTTCATATGCAACTAATCGCTATTTTATCCCGAATTGGGGTTTATTCTTATTGGATATGGAGAGAATGATTTGAGAAAGTCAAGGGCGGTGATGGCGCAAACGAACTGATGCAAAGTCAGCGTGGCTTGCTGCTTGCCGTGTTGGACGAGGTAAACGCTGCCGTACAAACGGCAACGCACGAGAATGTTTCCCCAATGACACAGGCATAGTGTTTGGATTTCCGCCATAGGCTTGTCGGTGGCAAGTTGGCGGAAGAAAAAGAGGAGTTGCGGGTCGGACAAGTCCGCCCACGACTTGGGGAGGGATAAATCGAAAAATGCTTCCATACTGCGAAAGTACGGAAGCATTTGTATGGGGAAAAGCCAAGATTATTTTATAACATAACGGAAGATGTCAAAGCGAGAAAAGCCAATGCTTTCGAGAATTTCCCTGCTTTTGATTTGATTGTTTTTATTGTTGTAGTTTTTTATGAGAGGAATTCTGATAATGGTCTTATCTGCATACCCATTGTCTACAAGCCATTTGAGATTGGCTAATACAAAAGAGTTGTCCTTGCCTGTGTATTGCTTGTAAACAAACTCGTCCATATCTTTGATGTCAATCACTAAAAGGTCAGCAAATTGAGCAACTTTAAAGATATTTTTGTTCGGTACATTCAATGAAGATTCTATGGTGATTTTCCATTCCTCTGGCATTTTTCGAGTAAACTCACTTATAAAATCAGCGTACAGCAGTGGCTCACCACCACCAAAAGTAACTCCTCCACCCGTAGCCAAAAAATAAATATTGTCAGGCATCAAGCGTTCTATCAGTTTATCAACAGTAAGCTTACATTCTGGAGATTCTTTGAAGCATTGGGCGTTTATGCAATATGCACATCTAAGTGGACATTCATGAAATGCAACGAGAGTAGTGATGCCGTCACCGTCTGTAGCCAAGCGGTGACGGTCAATTCCTATCAATGGTGCTTCTAATGGTGGCATAAGTTACTTTAGCATAATATCTATTGGTATCATAATTTTCGCACATGTCGGCTTGCCGTCTTTTAAGGCTGGCTTCCATTTAGGCATCGCTTTTACAAGTCGTAACACTTCCGCTTTCATCTCTTGAGGACAAATTGTTATGACTTTAACATCGGCAAGACTGCCATCCCCCAACACATAGAAAGAAACATTTATGCGCTGCTGATATGCTCCTTGTAAAGTTTCAGGTACACATAAATTTTGTTCTACAAAATGTAACAGGGCACTGTTGCCGCCAGGATAGAATGGCCCTGTGTCAAAATCTTTATTTTCAACAACCATTTTTCCTTCCTGTTTTTTCTTGCGACGCTTCTTTGTTTTAGGCTTTTGTGGTACAACTACAACCATTTCTCCTAAAAGATCATCGTCTTCTTCCGTTAGGCAAAGCGTGTTAAAGCCTTTCAAGTCCAGTTCGCTGAATGAATAGACCTTGTTTTTATAACCAATATATTTCAATCGTAGCGTGGAATCCCTTGGAAAGGTAACAGAAAAGTTTCCGTCAATGTCTGTAATGCTGCCGGGCCGTTTGTTTTCTACAACAATAATTACACCAACAATAGGAGTTCCGTCAGCATCTTTCACACATCCATTGATTGTAACTTGTGCTCTTGTTGGCAGAGAGTCTGCTGCGATTACTTCATTACCAATAGGTACAGACGGTGACGAAGTTTGGGCATATACATTGTATGGGGTCGCCAAAATTCCAATGGCAACACCTGTAACACAAACTGCCTCTCCCATGCGTTTGCGTAAAGACAATTCCGACTCTATATATTTTCTTTCAGTCTCGCATGCTGGACATGTTCCACTGCAATGTCCTTTGAAGTGGCAAACTCTTGGCTCGTATGCAATGCCATTCATGTCAGCAATCTTTTTTCTGACAGCTTTCAGTACGTCGCAAATTTTTCTACCCCTATCCATACTAATTATTATTAGTCTATGGCAAAGATAACAATTTTTTCTTAGAAAAGTAGCCTCCTGCTTGCTTTTTATTTTTATAACCATGGTCTTCAAAGAATTTGGCGGTGTCAGAATGTTTCCATTCAGCGAATACGTTGCCCTTGGCTAAACGAATGCGACTGGCATCCTCATTGAGGATGATCACGCTGATGCAGAATCCGAAGTGCTTGAAGTCCTGGCACACTCCGAGGAAGTAACTTGCGAGGTCGTTGTCCAGCATAAAGTCATCCACTTGCACTTGCACTTGTGCGGTGGCAAGCCCTGTGTCATAGACAAGTCCGCTGCCATAGCAGACTTCAGCATTGAACATCTGGCAAGTGCTCATTGTCTCGTCAGACTCGATGAGATCAATGATGTTGTACGGCATCTGATTGTCACCTCCCCACGGGATGTACTTCATCCTGTCGTTGATGATGATTGGTGCGATGTTGTACTCCTCCTTGAAGGCTTCAGATGTCTTGGTGGTGAAAGCTGCGGAGGCGTTGGCACCGGGGATGGTGACAACGGATGTTGATGGAATAAAAGAAAAATCGCTCATATCTTGCTTTTTTAGGGCAAAGATATGAGCGAATGGTGGAGGGGGAAAAGACAAAAGTTTGTCAGAATATATATCTAACTGAACCACCGCTACCGAAAGGATAGTCTGTAACATCTTTGTTTAAATATATAGAGTCCAAGCATTGTTCTCCTTCGAAACAACAGCGAGGTTTTTTAAAGACTGTTCCATCATCAGACTTATCGACAAATTCATAAGATTTGACTTTAATAACACATCTGACGACACCTTTGTAAACACCCAGTACATAATTTACTCGTCCTGCTTGTCTTGGTGAAATAGCCCAATATTTTCTTGTTGCTTCGTAAATATTAAACCTTTGATATATTCCCTTAGCTCGTGTTTGGTTGTAAGTCCTATTAAGACTTACTAAGAGAATATAGACTCCAGCCTTTACTTCTAATTTCGGGCAATCATACAACGCATTAATCTCTTCAATGCTTTTGATACCTTCATCCCATTGATGATGTCCTGCTACGATATTGGTCAGTTGATTATCATGATTAAACTTATAATATGTGAGCATATCAATTATAGCTGATTCAACTAAATATGCCTCTTTCTCATCAAGATTATGTCGCAGAATATAATACTCAACTTGTTTTCCTTCAGAAATAATGTCTTTGATAGTTTCAAGTTTTAATCCCTGTTCTATTTCATCAATAGTAGCTGCAGCATGTTGAAATACGCGATTGTCTTTACCCTTGCCAATATAGAAAATTTTATGGTCTCTGGGGTCAACCAAAGCATATACATAATATGCGAGGGCTTCTTTTACACTTTGCTTGAATTCCATATGTTTTAATGTTGTTATAGCCTATGGTGGTAACTCATAAAAATCATCACCGCATGTAGATTTACTGTTCGCTTTAATAAGTTTGCTTTTTTAGAGCAAAAATATGAGTGATATATGAGTGGGAAAAAGACAGAACAACTATTCGTTATGTTCTATATTAATGTCATTTAGTACCACTTTTATTGTATCGTCTATTAATAGCCATTGTGGATTATTCTTAAAATACTCTATTGGGTTTTGTATAATTAGAGGTTCATAGTCAGCTGTATTTATTTTGGTCTATTCCGAGGTAATGTATTATAAATACATCACTCTGCAAAAATAATTATTATTTCAGAAAGAAACAATAAACTCTATGATTTATTAAAGTTTACACGTCAAAAGATAGTAGATAATGTTATTTTATGTATCTTTGCGTACTATAAAGTACCATCTTTAACCTAAATACTAAAGACAATGAATATTAAAGCGAAATTTATCTTGACCTATGTAGCTGGAATAGTTACAGGAATTGTGTTGTTGTTTGTGGTAGGCTTTTTTATGGCAAAATCACAAGCAACGTCTGCATCAAATGATGATGTAGTAATGTTTGAAAAGCCTCGTGACATTGTACCGGGCAAGGTCTTTGAGGTTATGCAGGTGCTGCCTGATGGAAGCGCATTAGCTACAGTTGACGATTTTGAAAGTGGTAATTTAGGAACAATAGTTCTCTTTGTAGGTGATGAAAGTACTTCTTATTATGACAGTCAAAAGATAAATGTGCCAGAAGGAAAAGTTGTAAAGCAAGTAGGAACTTACAGCTATATGGCACGTAATGAAATGTACAAAACGGTGCCAGTTGTTGAAATAATGGCAGAGTAAATGGAAGATATAAAGCACACATATACGATACAATGGGTCGGTCCTCTTACATACGACGAATACAAGGAGTATGTTAAGGGGACTGACACTATAGCACCAAGTTATTTCAACTTCTATTACTTTGAAGCTCGAAAGGATGCACGGTGTCGCTGACATTGTTATGTAGGAATACATAAGGAAAACGACGGCATCAATTATCGGTTGAACGCAAGGCATGAACACTTTCGGGAGTTTATGGACTGCAAGGACATCCGCATTTGGATAGGCAGTTTCGCTGATGCAAAGAACCAAAAAGAAAGCAAGATTGAGCTGGTGGAAACGTTGCTTATCCAAGCATACGGAAAGGAATTGACCGAGAATAAGAGGAAGAAGGTATGTCTGCCGAGTGAATCTGTATGTTTGATAAACTTATGGTTTGACAAAAACGAGCGACTGAAAGTATATAATATCGACCGCCCTTGCTTCGATGATGTAGTGCTGTACTACGGCGAAGAACAGATGTTCAAGCGTGGCAACTTGTCGAGAGTTATCAATAATGACTAAAAACTGAGATTATGGAAACGAATTATTTGACGGGGCAGTTTCGCAAGGATATATTGAAGGAAGTTGAAGAATAAAGAAATTCTTGATATAATACCATAATTCTATGTAGAGATGATAGATTTATATTATCTTTACATATTTAATCCTTACAGTAGTGTAGAAAACTTTTGCGATGCTTTCTACTTAAAATAAGTTAATTTAGTATTAATACATTTCTGCATATAATTAGATTTGAGTACTCTCATGAAGGACTTATTCCAGATTGGAAGTCAGACTATGCAGAAATGTGCGATCACTTCATATACGGTACTAAACTATCGTTTGCAGAACTTATAGACCGTATGAAAGAATTACAAGAACGATTTAGGAAAATAAAATAAAGGAGGGTCTACATATACACCTCTACTCCATTCACCTCAAATATACAGACATCTCGAAGCTGCCGGATTTCATTGGAATCCAGCTTCATTCGTATTGTGCCTTTGTAGAAGTCATATTTGGCAGTGTTCCGCTTCTTTATTTTATGTTAATTTCAGAAAAATTACGGAGAACATTTTTTATGTCATTTTCACCCGTTGACGAAATATAATGGGCAGGATTAATGTCTGACAACATAAGTTTTTTTATTTCATCTTGCTCTTTAATAAAACTTTCTAATGTATAACCTCTTAAAACAGATTTTTTAAAGACTGGAAGAGATTGGTATTTCGTACAATCGAATGTTATATGTAAAGTTTCAATCAACTCTTTTCTTTCTGCAGGCGTGATAACTAAAAACAAAGCCATTGCACAGATTTTATCTAAAATGAAAGAAACATACGGAGTATGAATATCTGTTATAGAAGCCCTGTAATTTTCCTCATAATTTGGGTTGAATATCTTTATATCTCCTAAACATTTGTTGTAGAAATCTTTCGGTTGTTGATATGTAATTTTGTAAAGAGTATAGTAACCGTTATCGTTCCAATTCTTGTCTGCTATGAGAAGTTTATATTCGCCAAATTTCTCATGTATTCTATTTATGTCAACTAAAGTCCAAAGTTTCATATTTACTAATTTAAATTCAATATTGTGCAAAGATATAACAATTATCTCACACCACCAATCGCAATTAGATATAAATCGTGCTGTGGAAACTTCTCGCAGCCGATGTAGAGGGTGTCGAAGGCATCGGTGCCGTCGGTACGGTGTTCGAGAAGGTCTTCTTCGGACTCCGGCTGCTTCTCTATAGACTTGTTCTTGCGGAAGCCGTTGCGTCCTCGCTCCACTCCTGCGGACTGGATGGCGAGGATGAGGCCATCGTTGTTTTGGCAGTTGAAGTACGGTATTAGTCGCTGCTTCCCAGCAAAGAGTTAGAGCCGAGGGCAGTGGCATCATAGTAGTAGATGACCATCTTGTTTGGGTGTGGAGCATACGTTGTAGTCCATGCCAATGCAGAGAGGCTGCATAGGGTCGATGTCCGAGTCCGTGCGACAGTCGAGCGAGCTGTTAAGCGTGGAGAGTTTCTTCACCATTATATGGAAGTCTGCACTCTCCAATTTCAAGAATTTTTATGCTTTCAAAAACGTCATTAGTTCTTTTGCTTTCTGAAAACAAAAGAGAATGACTTATCCATATTTTAGAGAAGCTATCTAATGAGGTATAATGATATAACTTCATAAGCAACAGATATATATGTTTAAATTAAGTGTGTTACTTTAATCTTCTTATACATCTTTCCACCTAAGCCTAACATTGCCATTGTATTATCCTTGATAATAAGTTCTCCTTTTTGAAGTCCAGCAATCTCAGCCTTGATTTCCTGAAACTCTCGACCAGTGACTCCGAATAGGTCTTTTATTATACTATCAGAAATGCTCTGCTGCTTCATAATCAACGGATATTGGGCATTAGCCAAGAAATCAAAGTATTTACTCTTGAAGCTATCCATGTTTTGGGTAGCAAGAATAATACTCAATCCCTTGTTCCTGCCAACAGCAATAAGATTGCGCAAAGGCTGATTGTCGAAGTCCAGCATATAATGAGCTTCGTCAATGATAGTGAAATGACGAATTTGAACATAGTCGTCATTCACTGCCTGTTTAGGCAGCTGCTCATAGATGTTATTCAGCTTTGAAATAACAAAATACACAATAGCCTTAGCGATAGGACCGTCTTTCGGAAAAGCATCCATCTTTATGATGAAACATTCTTCTGTAAGATTTACGCTGTCAGTATCAGCAAAAAGATGGTTGCGAACCAACTGCTTCAAAACAGATGTAACGCTATCATCCTTGTCAGGATTAGCCATTTTGCCCTGGTAATGTTGCAATATCAGTTCAAACGTCACAGGTTTACCATTCGTTTTCTTATATGCGTCAACGATTGCTTCACTTAGGCGATTGCTCATGTTTGCGCTAATACTTGTTCTTTCGATAGCACAGAGAGCATTTGCCATTTCTGTAGAGTACAGATTTATCTCGTTAATACTCCTACCGCTGAAGTCCTTGAATGGAGAGAAAGACAATGGCTGTTGCACTGGATCAAGTATGCATGAACGGTCAACATCAAACAGAGCCAGCCAACTGTTGTTAGCCGGATCTGAGAATTCACCTTTGTAGTCAAACAGAAGGAAATTCACTGGATATGGTGTGTCTGTAGACAGCGATCGCATCTGTTGTATAAGAACAGAAAGGAGATTGGTCTTACCCGAACCTGTGGTACCTGCTACAAGCACTTGCGCATTGGCAACCGAGCGACCGTTAATATTAAGAGTCGCTTCCATGTCATCGCCATATTCACCTATAAGAAGTTCAAGTGGCGGTATGCTGTTTGATGAGCGACGGCGTCCATTTTGCACAAAAAGGAACGAGTTCAAATTGTCCTCATCCATAAGGTATTTCATGCCTCGGTACATTTCCTTTGCAACTATTCTACCTACAATAGAAGAATCCTGCCAATCTATGTCGCAGTCTTTGTAGCGCAGTTTCAGTAGTGCAGAGAAAAGCGACTTGTTGTTGTCCTTGGTAAAAAAACTCGGCATTATACGCACACTCGTTTTAGACATTTGAATATCTTTCAAATCGTCAACGTTCCTTTTATCAGACAAGCTAAGACTTGCAATAAGACAAACACGCATTACCTTGTTTAAGGTGAAGACAAGCTGTTTGCCACCGTTCACTTGTCGTGAAAGGTTGAAACGATGTTCCATCAGCTCTTTCAAGGGCAGAATGTCTTCCGTGATTCTTTCTGCCTGTCGTATGTTTTCAAAAGCTACTTCCATATCATCAATCTTCTTTAATTGTTAAGTGGAGTACCGAAATACCCCTCTTCCACATGAGTACTCTGCAATTCAACATCACGCATAAGAGTGTATGTGCGTGACACGAAAGGTTCGAGTTTCGTGTAATCCTTGTCTTTTCTTATCTCCGAGGTTGTGCATAGCAAGATGGTCTGGTCAGCCAGTCCTGGGAAATACTCTTCCATCAATACATCGCGACTTTCTTCATCAAGCACACCCATCACCGTGTCTATCATCACAGGAGGATTATAGTCGCCCAGGTTGCGCAGAACCTTCAGGAGAACCTGAATGAAAATCTGCTTTGATGCAGCATTAAGCTGATTAAGCGATATTTCGTTTCCTGCTTTGTGGAACAAACGTATGGTAAAGTTCTCCATCGAGTCGCTCAGCTCCACCTTTGCAATACAACCTTTGTATGAAATAAGCAGCTTGTTAAGCTGTTCTTTCATATCCTCTTCTATCTTCATCTTCTTGCGCTTTAGCAGAGAGTCTGCAACATCCTCAAAGAAAGGTCTCAGCTTGACGAGAGTATCGAATTTTACATCCGGCTCCTGTTGTATCTGCACATCATACTGATGTATGCGACGTTCCAGCTTCTCGATAGCAAGTTTCCTGTCATCTTGTTCTTTCTTCAAAGTTTCAAGCTGACGGCTATTATCCTCATAAGCCTTGATAATTTCTCCATTGCCACTTACGAGACTGCGACGGAGAATGTCAATCTGCTTCTGCTGATTGTCATAGTTTTCGATTCGCTTCTCCAAGTCATAGTGCAGATCATTCAGCTGCAAGAATTCATTTACAGAGTTAGCGTTCAAGAGATTCTTAAGAGCTTCAAACTCTGTATCATCAAGAAAAGCGTATTCGTCCTTTCTATTAAGGCTTTCCTGCTGGTTAATCAGGAACGACACTACAGTTTCATTATCAACATTAGGTGCGCACAAAGCCTTAGCTTTGAGGAACGATATGATTTTAGCTGTAACGTCGCGCATCTGCTCTAACGACAGAATGCCTTGTCGTTCTTGTTTCAAAGCATCTTTCTGACGTATAATATCATTTATCTCATTGCTAATGCCCAGCGCCAGTTTAGGGAAGAACACATTTATCTCCAGTGTGTCAACCACCTGCTTAAGTTGTTCGTTGTACCGCTGCGCCATGTCGTGTGTCTGCTTGATGTCAGCCTCCAGTGCTTCAATCTTTCTGGTAATTTCAGCCGAACTCTTGGCTCCCTCTTTTGCAGCATCATACTCCTCTTGTATTGAAGTCAGGTATTTGTATATCTTATCCTGCTCTTCGATATTTCGATTTTGTTCCTCAATCATATTGTTGCGCTGCTCACAAAGACCGTTATATTCTTCAGCCTCCTTTTGCGCTTCAAGACGTCTTGCTGCCCATTCCTGCTGCAAGTGTTCGGCAGCATTTTTCAACAGAATGTATTTGTTGAAGCCCATCACGTTCTGGATATTATCCTTGATAATCTGGGCGAACACGTTTTCCTTCAGCAACTCGCTCGACTGCATAGCATCAAACAAGAAATATTGCGACAACTCCTGAGGTAGGTTTGCCTTTATGATTTTGTTCACTTGCTGTTCAGCCATGGCACGCTGCTGCAAAGGCATAGCAGTACCATATACGAACGTGTTGCCATTCATATTCAGTGTTACACTTTCCACGGGCTTGTCACTTGGGTTGAGAGCGTATGTGCGTCGTAGCATATATTTTTGCGTCTGCCCCAATACGACACCATCGAAAGCCAGTTCAAGCATTATTTGTGGAGTGACTTTGCCAACGGCACCATTATTAAGCAACTCCATGAAATGAGCTTTATCCTTAATCTTCAATCCATAGAGTGCGCCACAAATAGCTTCAAACAATGTTGTCTTACCGCCACCGTTCATACCTCCGATGAGGATGATCGGCTGGTCTGGACGCACGGTGAGGTCAAGATCGAGTGACAGATAAGTCTTGTAGTTGCTTATCTTTATACGACGTATAATCATCAGCTGTCCTCCTTTACTTTATCAGAGCAATAGCCTCAGCAATGATAGTTTGCGTGTCGGCATCGCTCATTTCTATTTTGTCCACTCGCGCAGCATGAAACTTGCGCAATATTTCTTCTTTCAACCACTCGAAGTCCACCTGATGCTTATCGCACAAAGTGCTGATAAGCATCAAGTCGTCCTGTCGGATACCATAGTTGATAAACTTTCCATCAAGTCCCTTTCCCATAGTGTGCTGTTATTCTTTATAGTCGGAAGGATAGAAGCAGTCCCAATTTATAATGTCGGTAGTGTTTTCTATCTTCAGAGGTGAGTATTTCCAGTTGCTGCCATCAGCAATAATTACACCTCCCTTGAGGTGCTTGCTTTGGTTTTCCTCGCTTGCCATATAGTCAATCAGAGCATTATGTTTTACCGGAGCGTCCCCATCGCTGCCAACGCTCTTTGTATCGAAGAGGAATATCTGTCCGTTCTTCATACGGATAACAAAGTCAACATAGAACAACGCCTTTGTTCCTGTTCCATCAATATAGCTTACGGCATAATGTTGTTTTCCGCTGTCACCGTTCTTGTACCACCAATCAATATATTCAGTGTTGGCTTCAAGGTAAGCCTCGAACATACGTTCAGGAGACGAAGCGTTGCGTAGCTGCACGAATGGCATAAGCGCATGGTTCTTTACATTGTCTACAACGACGTTGTTATCCTCTTTGTAGAGACGGTCAGCCGGCACTTCCCAGTCGTACTTCACAAACGACTTTTCTGACTTCTCTTTCTGTCGTTGTGTGAGAATGTTGAGATAACGACTAAGCGCACGTGAGATGATGTCTTCAAAGCGAGGGCGGTTTTTGTGATAAAGTATCACCTTCACCGCATCCGTCTCAAACAGGCCGAAGAGTTGTTCCATAGCTTCCTTTAGTGCCATGCCGAGTGTAGGAATACTCACTTTCTCAAACTGGGCACCAATTAATCGGGCACAGAACACATTGAAGGTAGCGTTAAGCTCCTGCATGGTGCGTATATACTTAGCCTTGTTTGCAGCAAGAGTCTGTCCTATCTCTCCGGTAATGTTCAAGTCCTCAATAATCTCCACGCCGATACTCTGCACTTTAAACTCAATCTTGTCCATCACCGCACGGCGGTTCTTTGATATTTGGCTCTCGTGTTCAGATCCGTCCTCCTCAGGAAGAGGCTCGTCGCCATACAACTCCTCCTCGGTGAAGAGCGAAAGCTGTCTGTTCTTAATCTGCAACTGTTCCTCAAACACCTTAATGAGCAACGGCAGGAAATCGCTGCCAAGACGCTTGCGGCCTATGGCAGGACGGTCGCAGTATTCCGACTGCAACGAAACATTGCATAGGTTAGCCCTTCTCACCGTATGGATTGTAGATAGGTAATCCATGTCTTCAGGCTCTATCTTTACCAGGTTTTGGCTGATGTTGGTATATACATAGCCCTTGTTCAGCCTATCGTCCTGATAGAACTTCTGTTCAGGCATACGCAGAATGCGACCAACGGTCTGAGCGCCGAAAGTGAAGCTTTCTATCTTGCGGAAGATAAGCAACACAGCAGCACGAGGACAGTCCCACCCGAGCGCTATGGCTTGTTTGAAAAGCAGGGCTTCTGTCATATTGTCGTTTTGCTCCAAGCCTTCCACATTCACCTTTTCGCCGCTCAGCCATACCGCAAGGCGGTTGTTGGCAGTGTTCATGCCATGGATGGCATCGAGATACAAGGTCACTTCGTCCTTAATGCTTGTATCCTCGGTGCTCATCGATTCGGAGCCGTCGTTAGGCAGCTGGATAAGCAGCAACGGATTGATATTGACACCCAGTCGCTTGTAGGCCTCCGCAAGTTCATTGCGCTTTTTAAGAGCCAAGCTAACAAGATGCTGCGTGAGCGACATTTCCGGAGACGAGAAGTCGAGTGCAGGATTGATCACCACGCCTTCCTTGATCATCTGTTCTTCAATAACATGCTGGCGATGCACCGTTACCTTCTCATCAGGGTGAGCCGTTATAGGGGTGGCAGAAATGCGTATCTCCAGTTTCGGCATGATATTCTGCAACACCTTTTCCGACTTCTTCGCATTCCTTCCTGCAAACATGTGCTCCTCGTCGATGATGACGATGAGCGGTATTTCTTGTTCTATCTGGGTGCGACGGGTAAGGTCGTAGAGCGATGCACTCTGTTCCGTGTCGCGGATCATGAGTGCATTATCTTTGTTGATGCTCTCCCAGTTGACAAAGAGTATTTCGCCTGGATGTATATATCCGTTGGCAGAATGATCCATATCGTCATAGACAACAGGATGAAGCTCGCGTGTTTCGGTGAAGAAGGTCTTCATCTTGAAGTAGCTCTGCTCGTGCAGCTTGTTTGGGGCTATCCACATGAACGCCACTTCAGAGCATGGCGCGTCAGCACGCTCAGTCAGTTCGGTGCAGAGGCGCATAAGCATCTCGGATGCCATGATGGTCTTACCGGCACCAGTAGGTGCTTCAAACACAAGCGTGTGTCGCTGTCCGGAAAGCGACAGCAAGTCGATTGACTTGTCAACCAATTCTTGTACAGCCTTTTGCTGATATTTCAGTACTTTCATGCTTCGCCTCCTTCCTCATTCATGTTGTCGTTGTCTTCTCCAAAATCGAGTGTCTGTTGTGCGTTTGCTTCGACTTCTGCCTGTGTTTTCATTTTCTGCAACGCTTCGTCAAGGAATTTTGGCTTACGCTTGGGCAGCACTCGCTTGTATGCCTCATATATAGCAGACGGCAGGGCGCATAACTTTACACGCTCGGCAACATCTTCGAAATCGTCGGTGTATGGGTCGGCGCCTGGCGAGAACACATATACCATTGTTTTGATGCCGTCGTCCTCGGTTTGCGCCATGAGCTGCACAAGCAACTGTATGGCACGCTCCTCGTAAATGACAAGCATACGATTTCCTTGCCCGTTATCAAAATAGCGGGCAATATTCGGATTGATTTTCTTTCCACAGAATTCAGCCTCTGTATAAACATCGTTCTTGATGCAAAGCATGTCGGTGGCAAGACGGACAAGCAGGCGCATGTTTTTAACGCTCTTGTCGCGAGAGAGGAGCGTGGTACGGTAATAGCGAAGGTTGTTGGCGTGAAGGCCTTCAACCGCCTCGCCTTTAGGTGTAGTGTAGCCTTGGATTACGCGCTTGTTGCGCTCGTAGGTGACGTTCTCGCAGATGCCGTTCTCGTTGTTGGTTACAAGGATGCACTTGCGGTGGCCGCCATCTTCGGCGTTGAGTTGCATGGTGGCGTGGAGAGTGGTGCCAGAGCCTGCGAAGAAGTCAAGGATGGTTGATTCTTGGTTATCACAAAAGTCTATCAAATAAGAAATTAAACTTGTTGGTTTGGGGTTGTTGAAAACTTTACGTTCAAAAAGGTTTCCCATTTCAGTATTTGCGAACAAATAATCATTGACAATCTGCTTATCAAGTATTTTAGTTGGTCTGCTTATTGACTCTTTTGTTTTTTTGTAATACGGCACAAAACTTTCGGATTTTATCCAAATCTCTGTGCCAAGTGATATTTCTTCTTGAATTTTCTTTTGTGTAGACCAATACGAATGTCCTTTTAAAATAACGGGAGTAATGAATAATCCATCTTTTACACAGGCTTCTTCAACTAATTCCCACTTAGGATTCTTTCCATTCTCTTTTTCCCCCTTTGGATACAAACCGTCTTTCAGAGTTGTACGTACATAATTAGCAGGAAAAGTTATCTGTTTAATCTTTTCTTTTGCTTTTGTTAAAGAAGGCATACCCTCTGTTTTCGATTTAACTCCTTTGAAATATGAAATATGTTCTTTTGATTTAGCATAGCATAATACAAACTCAGCATTTCTACGCAAAATAGGCGAACTGTTATCTGGTCTAAACGTACTCTCCCATACGTATTCTTCTATAAAATTTTTAGCTAAGAATACCTCATCGCAGAGCATTTTAAGGTTTGCCTGTTCATCATCACCTATAGAGATAAAAATTACCCCCCCCGAAGAAAGTAAAGACTTCGCAATCTGAAGTCTTTTATTCATAAACGACAGCCACTTAGAATGGCGATAGCCGTCTTCACGGTCTACAAAAGAATCGTTGTAGACAAAATCCTTATTGCCTGTATTGTAAGGCGGATCAATATATATCACGTCAATCTTGCCCTCGTGAGTATAAGCGAGAGCGGTGAGCGCTTCGAGGTTGTCACCTTCGATAAGGATATGGTTGGGCGCATCGGGAGACTCACTCACGATGGCACGCTCCGCCACCTCCGTGAGAACCGGCAGCTCGTCAACAAGACGTGTTTCTATTTCTTCCGGCTTGTCCTCCCACACCAAGCCATACTTCTTTTGCGAGCGCAGAAGCTCCACAAGCGAAGCCTTCTCTTCGCTTGTCAAGCCTTCGAGCTGCGTTATCTTTTTCGCAAGTTCATATTTATTCATGTTCAGCGTTCTGTTTCGTTAGAATTTAAATTTATTTAATTATCAGTATCACTTTCATTAATGAGCAACTTTCGCATCTCGTCCATATCAGGCAAAGCCTTTCTCAACTCCTCACTCATATCTTCTGCTGTCTTATATGTTGCGACACCCATTGGATGGGTGTAGTCACGGATAACATACTCAACGAAAGCCTTATTGGCACTCTTACAAAGAAGAATACCAATAGTCGGGTTCTCATGGGGTTTACGCACCTTATCATCAAGTACTTTCATGTACGTTTGCAACTGACCTATATAGGCAGGTTTGAAAGCTCCCTTCTTTAGTTCAACTACAACCATACAATTCAATTCGCGATTGAGAAAAAGTAAGTCAGGAAATAATTCTTCTCCGAATATTTCCAAATGGTATTGATTGCCTATGTAAGCGAAGTCACGTCCGAAAGTCATAATAAATTGTTTGATGTTACGGACAATGGCTTTCTCTATAACCCTTTCATCAATATCTTCAGGCTTGTCAACTTCCATTTCATCGATATTAATGTAGTCGAGCAGATACTCGTCCTTGAACATGCCAACGGCTTTACGAGCATCGTTAACCGGCATGGTCTGCAGGAAATTGTTTGCCGCAGCGCTCTGTTTTTGGTAAAGTCCTTCTTTTAAGCGATTGCGCAAATCATATTTATCCCACTTGTGAAGTACGGTCTGATGGATATAGAATAACACCTCTTGAATATCTTTTGTTTTTTGTAGAATTTCCAAATGGTGTGAAAAACTAATACCAAGAAATTCCTCACGATTTATTTCGGCAGCCACTGGCGACCATTTTTGAAGAGAAAAACAGTCTATATCTATAGTGTCTTGATTTATAGATAGTTGCAATTTGGCAGCCGATGGCTGCCAAATTAAATATTGTGTCCAATACTCATAAAAAGTTCGCATATTACGAATACTTCTTGCCGAAAATCCACGTAAACCAGGAAGCTCACGGCGCAATTGTTCGCTTATGCTCTCAATAATGGACGTCCCCCATTTTTCTTGACGTGAGCGGTTTGATACGTAAGCACCAATACCAAAGTTAAGTGATAATTCTTCACCCGTAACCATTTTTGCAGCCCTGTATTGACTATGCAAAATTGCTTCTTTAATGACGCTTACCGCCTGTTTATATTGTTGTATAGAAGATTCCATATTATATATTCTCATTAAAGTTTGTATCGTAAAGCAGAGTCTTATTTACCATAGTTTCTAATTTATTAAATATAAAAGCAAATTTATCAAAAAAATAGTAAAACAACGAAAGACAATATTGTTTTTATTAAATTTTAAGATAAGAGGATTTTGTTAGAGTCAGATGGATTTGGGTATATAAAAAGAGGGTGTGTCATAACTCAATTAATGCGGGCTGAAAGCCCAATAATCACATAGCCCCTTCGGGACATGCCACTTGTGAGTTTTGACACACACTTTTTATAAGTGATAATTACAACTCATCGAGCAAACTTTCTGCAGATTGAAGTTTACGCTTTCCGTCAATGGCTTCCTTTACCTCCGTCAAAGCGTTTCTGAGTTCTTTCATCAAGTCGCGCGGTGCATCAATGGTATCACTTCCATCATCTGGTAAAATGCGGAAACTGCCAGCACGCGATTTTAGGACTACATGCTCTCCTGCTTTTGCCAAATTCAGATACTTAGTCTGATTAGTGCGAAAGTCTCTTGTGCTAACTACAACCATAATTCAATATATTTATTTACGATGCAAAGAAAGTGCAAACCGAGAGCAATGAAGTTCACTTCAATTGCCGAGGTGCAGCCTTTCTTATGCAAAGAAAGTGCAAACCGAGTGCAATGAAATTCGCTTCAATTGCCGAGGTGCAGCCTTTCTTATGTAAAGATACTCTTTTTTATTGAAACAACAATCGAAATGGTAGCCAATTAACATAATTTGGTAGCTAAATTACATATACACCTCAATTCCATTCACCTCAAATATACACACATCTCGAAGCTGCCGGATCTCGTTAGAGTCCAGCAGCTTCATTTGTCTTGTGCCGCAGAAGAAGTCGTAGCGGAGTGAGATGTTCATCAGTGTGAGTATCCCGGTTATTTTACTTCCACAAAGGTTCGCTCTCCCAATTAGTTGGAAATCCCATAGCAGAAACATCTACATTGCTGTGCTCACCAAGAAGTTTCTCCAACCTTAGCGTAAAATCATTATAAGGGCGTATCACATCCAGTAAATACTTAAGATAGCATAACTGCGAATAAAGTTTATCGTAGTTGGCAATAGGAGGTGTGACCCATTTGCCACGCAAAGGAGTGGTCATTTGAGGTTTAATAGGAAACTTCCTGTTCCAAACTCGTGAGTGGTGTGCGAGATAGTTTCTTAACACAACAGCACTTTTATTCTATGGCTTTGTTTCTATCCGCAATAATAAGACCACGCGATGCCAACAAATCAAGGATTTCAGAATAGTCTAAGGGCTGTTTTGAATATTTCATAAACATATAAAAAGTAAAAGTCCCACCCTGGTTCGCTGTTCTACGGGAAGCGTGGTGGGAACTGTTGCTGCAAATTTAGGCATTATTCTTCAAGTGGTACGCCCCGAAGGAGCAATTTGGGCTTTCAGCTCGCATTGTTTGAGTTTTGACACACCCTCACGCAAGTAACGCTCTACCAAATGTTTTTTATGTTTATTGCCGTATATATTTTACGAGGGCACATCGTGCCACTGCTTTACATATAGACAAAGCTGTCGAGAGCTTGCTCTCGTAAGGCTTTATCTATATGTAAGGCAAGTCGAAGACTCGGAAAATATATACGGGGTTTTATCGGTTTTTGTCAAAGCCCTGCCATATACTCACATAAACCTCCCCGATAAACTCCAGTTTATATCTCTCCAGCTATCGGAGAGCCCGAAATAGTAGTCTCTGTATACAGTTAAGGCTTAACAGCCTCAACCGTGTATCCTTTTTCCTGCAGCAACTTAAGCACGCCCTTACTGCCAGGCAGGTGTCCGGCACCCACAACAAACAAGGTTGGGGCAGCCTTCATGATGGCAGGCATACGACTTGCCCAGTCGAGGTTGCGGTTGTCGAGCAGCTGTGCCATCTCTTCAGGAGTGCTGTCGCACGTTGTGTTGAACTTCTCGTTCATAAGGTCAAGCAGAGCCTTGACGTCCTGTGCGTAGTAAGCCTTGACCATGCGCTCGGTAAACTGGGCATAATAGTCGAGGTTGTTAAGGAAGCAGTCGAGCTGCTGGATCTGTCTTTTGAGCGGCGCGCCGTACAACAGACTTGCCTGGAACGACAGCGTCTCAAGTCCGCCTACAGGTTCGTTGTTCTGCTTGGCCTGCTTTTGGAAGTACTGGTCGATAAGGTTTGTAGGGTCGAACTCGCCCATGTGAGCCTTGAGATACTGCAACACCATAAGCTGTGTGAGCAGCGTGGCGGGCGACATCTTGCCCATCTGCTGAGCCACCATAGGGTTGCTTAGACCTACACCCATATAGTCTACCAGCACCGCATCAAGCTTTTTGTACTGCTCGGGGGTTAGCACCGTCTTCAAGGTCTTGCCCTCCGGCAGGAGCATGTGCTTCTGCATAACCTGCATACTGTCCGGGTTTAGCATAACATCAAAATTCAATTCGCCATACACCTGGTCGGTAGCGTCGAGCGCCTGGCGCACACCGGCAACCTGGTCGACAAAAGGCGAGTTGGCAAAGTGGAAGGTACCGAAGACGTACGACGGCTTTTTAAGGTCGGCACCCGACACGCGATAAAGCAACTGAGCGTTGGCGCTAACAGCCGAAACCAACACAAATAAGAGTGAAATTAAGATTTTCTTCATATTATTTATTGTTAAATGACCAACAAAGTTTTGTACTAAGGATGTTTTTACGTATTTTTACAAATGCGTCACATATATTTTAATATAATGACACAGCATCTTTTCATCATTCGCGTATAGATCTTTCCAAGGTTAACTCTGTACCAACAGACGTTCTCAATGGATATTTCTCTTCATAGTCAGCAAAGCGAAAATCACTTTCTACCAATTTTAGCTTCATCGAATTATTCGTATATGCGATAATCTCAAATATATAACTAAAGTCACTATCTACCCAAAAATACCATGCGTCATGGTCTACTTTATTATCAATAAAGACCTGACTGTTCTTAGATGGAAGATAAGGACGTAAATCGCAAGTAATATTTAATTGTGAGCGATATACCTCTTGATAGTTCGATTCTTCTGTAGCGAATTTCGAAATGTTTATTTTCCCGATATGAATTCGATTGGCAGATGTGGGCTCAATACCCAAAAGTCCACATTGTTCTTTCAGTGTCTTGTCATTAACATTTTCCAAAAAATAATATGGGCCGACATATTCTCCATCCCGATGCGTCCAACTACAGCTTTGCCTATCATTCAACACCAAAACAATTCCATCCCAATTTTGTGAGGTGGATTTTGTTACATACCAAGTTCCTTTAATGTCGGAAATATCAATTGTAAGATTATTCTTAACCTGTTCTTCATTATCGTCATTAGATGAAGAGCAGCCGGTCAGTAAAGCTGAAACCAAGAAGAATATCCAGTAATTGAATGTCATTACTGCAGATAGGTGTTTCTTATATTTCATCAAGTTGCTGGTTGTCATGTTTGTTTGTATTTATACGGTCATTATAATCTATGTGTAAATTGTAGTTATATGGAGCACGGATCCAAGATTCTTCATCCTGTGTTATGAAAAGGTCGATTGCACCATTTATTTCTCCTTCATCATTTGCAGAAATGAATGAAACAGATTCCTTTCCGTCCTTTGTTCCGACATACATATCTTCAGAGTCAGAACCATATTTTTGAGACAGCAGATTTTTGACTTTAGAATACTCTTGCTCTGCTATATCTTCGGAAACACCGCTGACCACAGCTTTTGTCCTATAGACGATCTTTGTGTTGGTATCATAGTAAACATAGATGTCTACTTTATTTCCGACAAAAGTGCCGTTGAATGCTCTTGTTCCATTAGAAATAGATGCACTGGCAACTTTGTTATAAGTACAACCTTTTGCAACCAGTTTCGCTTGAAATTGTGCGATTGTACCAGTAAGAGGAATACCCATAAATTTGATATGGACATTGGATTGTGCGAATGATGCTATTGCAAAAATCATGCAACACAAGGTAAATAGAAGTTTTTTCATACTTGACTGATTTTGGTATTATTTTGCAAAAGTAATAAAAATCAGCTAATGTTGTTATATAATAGGTAAAAAACTTACATATACACCTCAATTCCATTCACCTCAAATATGCACACGTCTCGAAGCTGCCGGATCTCATTAGAGTCCAGCAGCTTCATTCGTCTTGTGCCTTTATAGAAGTCCTCCGTGAGAAGATAGGATTGACTACATTGTTAGTTGCCTTGCACGCTTCTCCAAGAGAAGCATGAGCCAAGGTGCTGGTAAAAGAAAAGCCTTCATCCTGCGTTGGGCGCAAGACAAAGGCGTATAGGAAAAGGCGCTTAGGCAGCTTTCCACTTCATGAAAAATCACAGAATGTATAATTGAACTTCAATGAATTTCAATTTGAAAAGCTGAGCTATCGAACTAATCTTATCGGAAGTTTAAAACCAGCGGAAAAACTACGAATGGCTTCATCATGGTGCATTAAATTATAGGTGTATAGTTCAACTGCTTTCTTTTTCTGGGCTTCACCTTCATCATGTAACCAGAATAAAGCTGAATTCTTAGACTTCTTTTCAAGTTCAACGAAACCTGTTGTAAAAAGTGTTATTGATTTACGATTTGGACCAGTTACTGTTGCTTTAACTACACTATCATCGTTTACAACATCAATATTACTATATATGATGTTACAATATTGTTTTAATTCATCCCACTGTTTTTCTGTCGGTAATTTCATATGTTTAGCTTCTTCATAAGGTAAATATATGTACTTACCGCCTGATTTTTCATAATCAGACGCCCAAAGCGTACCACTAGGTAATCCTAGGTCTACATATTCAGTTTTGTTTTCGCTAGGCTCCATTGGCTTTTCTTCTTCTCGATCTTTGTAGCCAGCCTTATATCCTTCGACATAGGCATCGGCTATAGCTTTAGTAATAGCCTGATTCGCTTTACCTTCAGCATACTTCTCTGCGTTCTCTAAAATATTCATTAGTTACTAGTATTTATTGAATTATTTTATATGTCTGCAAAGATATGCAAAATAATAAACAAAAGAAAGTATTTTAACTCAAAAATGATGTAGTGCTTCGCCAGTACAACATAATAAAAAAAGCATTGGGCATATTGGTTCTTAAAAAAGAACGCAATAATGCGCCAATGCTTTTTATCTAAAAACCGGTTTCCTATGCCGGACTAAACTGATCCTTACCTACTCCGCAAAGTGGGCATACCCAATCCTCCGGGAGGTCTTCAAATGCTGTACCTGGCTCAATGCCGTTTTCAGGGTCGCCAACTGCCGGGTCGTATTCCCAACCACAAACATCACATATATACTTTTCCATAATAATTTTGTTTTTATTGTTTGACATTGCAAATATACACACAATACATTAAACGACAAAGAAAAACGTGTATAATTATTTTTCGTTTGTAATTTTTTCATCCTTATTATGATTTATAAACCAAACAGATAGCTCTATTCAGAGATTTTAGGTTTTAATTTACAAGTTCTATAAATACAAGTAATAAATTGATTGCGGATATTATCCGGAAGCAACACAATATCTATCCACCAACTGCAGTTGAAAGGACTTATTACCGCGCCGTGGTAACATCATTACCGCAATGCGGTTACGTTGTTACAGCACTTCGGTAACATTGTTACCACGAAGCTGTAACAACCATTCAAAACAAAAGAAATACATATAATTTAAAGAAAAGATGCTGATTTATCGGATATATTCGTTAAATTTGCAAAAGGAAACCCTAAACGATATTTATCACGATGAACCATTTTAAGCACGCGGGTCTGAATGAAGACAGCGATTATAAACGCGATGAAATCATTCGTAAGATAGAACATGCCGTTGAGCGTATGACGCTCAAGGAGCTTGAAGCATTGTCGTACGACATGTTCACAAAAGGATATTTCGACAACTTGTAATTATTAACAGATAAAAAACCTATTTATATAAATGGCAACAGTAGACGACAAGAAAATCATTTTCTCTATGGTCGGGGTGTCTAAGATCATCCCGCAGAATCGCAAACAGATATTGAAGGACATCTACCTCTCGTTCTTCTATGGTGCCAAGATTGGCATCATCGGTCTGAACGGTGCAGGTAAGTCGACGTTGATGAAGATCATTGCAGGACTCGACCAGCCTACTCAGGGCGACGTTGTGTGGAGTCCGGGTTACTCGGTAGGTTATCTGCCGCAGGATCCGCCACTCGACGAGACCAAGACCGTTAAGGAGAACGTTATGGAAGGTGTGCAGCAGGCATACGATGCTCTGAAGGAGTATGAGGAGATTAACGAGAAGTTCGGTTTGGAGGAATACTATGGCGATCCGGACAAGATGGACAAGCTGATGCAGCGTCAGTCGGAGGTGCAGGACATCATCGACGCTACGGACGCATGGAACATGGACTCGAAGCTCGACCGTGCGATGGCAGCCTTGCGTTGTCCGAAGGGCGACCTTCCCGTCACTCATCTTTCTGGTGGCGAGCGTCGCCGCGTAGCTCTTTGCCGTCTGTTGCTGCAGAAGCCGGACGTGCTGTTGCTCGACGAGCCTACCAACCACCTGGACGCTGAGAGCATCGACTGGCTGGAGCAGCACCTGCAGCAGTATGAGGGAACGGTTATCGCCGTTACTCACGACCGCTACTTCCTCGACGATGTGAGCGAATGGATTCTTGAGCTCGACCGCGGCGAGGGCATACCTTGGCACGGCAACTACTCTTCTTGGCTGGAGCAGAAGACTACGCGAATGATGCAGGAGGAGAAGCAGGCTTCGAAGCGCCGCAAGGCGTTGGAGCGCGAGCTTGAATGGGCGCACATGGCTCCGAAGGCTCGTCAGGCTAAGGGTAAGGCTCGTCTGAACGCTTACGAGCAGATGCTCGGCGAGGAGCAGAAGGAGCGTGAGGAGAAGCTGGAGATCTTCATCCCGAATGGTCCGCGTCTCGGCAACAAGGTGATCGAGGCTCAGCACGTGAAGAAGGCTTTCGGCGACAAGGTGCTCTTCAACGACCTCAACTTCATGCTTCCGCCTAACGGCATCGTGGGCGTCATCGGTCCGAACGGTGCGGGCAAGACCACTCTCTTCCGCATGATTATGGGCTTGGAGCACGCCGACGGCGGTACGTTCGAGGTTGGCGAGACAGTGAAGTTGGCTTACGTAGACCAGCAGCATAAGGACATCGACCCGAAGAAGTCGGTTTACGAGACTATCTCTCAGGGCAACGAGACAATACGCATGGGCGGCAGAGACGTGAACGCACGTGCTTACATCTCGCGCTTCAACTTTGCGGGCACAGACCAGAGCAAACTCTGCGAGACTCTTTCCGGCGGCGAGCGCAACCGCTTGCAGCTTGCTTTGGCTCTGAAGCAGGAAGGAAACGTGCTGTTGCTCGACGAGCCTACCAACGATATCGACGTGAACACGTTGCGCGCTTTGGAGGAAGGTCTTGAAAGCTTCGCCGGATGCGCCGTAGTGATCAGCCACGACCGCTGGTTCCTCGACCGTATCTGTACGCACATCCTCGCTTTCGAGGGCGACGGCGAAGTGTTCTTCTTCGAGGGCAGCTACTCTGACTACGAGATTAACAAGGCACGCCGACTCGGAAACGAAGAAATAAAGAAGGGTCGCTATAGAAAACTGATGGAAGACTAAACATAACACACGCCACAATGTTTCTGAAAGGATTCTTCTATATGCCGAGGTCGGACAGACGTACCTTCACGTTTCTCTGCACTCTTATTTTGGTCGTAGCTATACTCTTGGGTGCTTTGTCTAATACAGACGACACAAGCAACAAGATTGAGAGCCCTGAGAAAGCTGCCAAAACAAGAGCTGAGAGATACGAAAGTAAGGAAGCGAAAGACGAGGCAATGGACGAAAACAAAATAGGGTCGAAGTTGTTCTACTTCGACCCTAACACCGCTGACAGCACGCAGCTACTGCAATTGGGGCTGCGTCCTTGGCAGGTTCGCAATATATATAAGTACAGAGCACATGGTGGCGTATACCAATGTAAAGAAGATTTTGCATACGTCTATGGACTAACCGTAAAAGACTATAAACGCCTGGAGCCGTATATCCGTATCGGCGCCGACTATCTGCCGGCAAGTTCGTTGGCGGAGGTGAAGAACCGCAAACGGGGATACGAACGCAACAAAAGGTTTGAGAACAAGAGCGACGACGAGAACGCCACGGATGGCGAACAGAAAACATACACACCGAAGATACGCGTTGGAGAACACATCGAAGTGAACAATGCTGACACTACCGAACTGATGAAAATACCGGGCATCGGCAGCTACTACTCGCGACAGATTATAAGATACCGCGACCAATTGGGCGGATTTGTAAACAAAGAGCAGTTGCTGGAAATAGAAGACATGCCGGAGGATGCAATAAAATACATAGCTATCGACGAGAGAAGCATCCGAAAGCTACGTATTAACCAATTGACTTTATCGCAGTTGAAGCGCCATCCATACATTAATTATTATATGGCTCGCGCAATAACCGACTACAGGCGTTTGCACGGAAAGATACGCTCAATGTCAGAGCTGAAACTCATGAAAGAATTCTCAAGCTATGACATTGAACGAATAAGTCCGTACATAGAGTATTAAAGCGTTTGCTTGCGGATATTAAGATAGCACAACGCCGCACCTATCGCTGTACAGAACTCTGAATATCTCGGGATGCGGAACTTCACGCCATAGAGACGTTCTGTAGCAGGGAACACATGGCGCACCTGCGGAAGAAGCGTTAAGTTGCCAATCATCACAAATTCCTTAATTCCGCTACCGAGCGACGAAAGAATCGTTGCGCTACAGATAGACTGCAACACCATCCAGATTAGTCCGAGCGCTATGTCTTCACGAGAAGCGTTCGTCTTCGCGTTGCCGAACAACGAAGCGATGGCGTCCATAGGAAGTCCCTGCAATGGGTTGGCGCAGATGTCCTTAATAAGCACATTGATATGCGAGAGGTCGCCTTCTTCGGCAAGCGCTGCCACCTGCTTTATGTCGTCGGTCTTCAGGAGCAGACGCGACAAACCCTGCAATGTGCCGCCGCCGATACCGATACCACCAATATGCTTGATGTCGTCGCCGTCGCATTTAACGATTGACGTGCCCGTTCCGAGACTAACGACAAGCATACGCTCAAGGTTGGTCTCGTAACGAGCGCCCAAACCGTCTGCCAGAAACTCCTCCGCCTTGTCTGTAGGCAAACCATAAACCGGCTCGTTGATATAAGCGCTGCCTACACCCGTAAGCATAACCTTCTCTACATCGCCCAACTGGATATGATTATCGTGCAGATACTTTCCGAAAGCGCCATAAAGCGAAGTTACGGGGTCGGTAGCTCGTATTCTGATTGGTGATACGACATTGCCTTGTTCGTTGATACCTACGATTTTTGTAGTGCTAATGCCAACATCTATGCCTATTACTATTTTCATATTCTGTATTTAGGTTTTCTACATTATTATTCTAACATACTGAGGAATGTGTCCTCGTCTACGATTTGCACGCCCAGCTTCTCGGCTTTCTGCAGCTTTGACGGTCCCATATTCTCACCGGCGAGGATGAAGGACGTCTTGCCACTGATAGAACCAACGTTCTTGCCGCCGTTCTGCTCTATCATAGCCTTATACTCGTCGCGACTATGCTTAGAGAAAACACCACTGATGACGATGCTTTTTCCCTCAAGTTTGTTCGTAGTGTTCGCTATCTGCTCGGAAGAAAGCTGCATCTGCAAGCCGTACTCACGCAAACGGTTCACTATCTCAAGGTTCGCCGCATTGTGGAAGTAGGTAATGATACTCTTTGCTATCACCTCGCCTACTCCATCTACATCCATCAGCTGCTGCAACGAAGCGTTCTGCAGCGCATCCATCGACTTGAAATGGCGCGCCAACAGTCGGGCTGAAGTCTCGCCGACAAAGCGTATGCCGAGAGCAAAGACAACACGCTCGAACGGCACTTGCTTAGAAGCCTCAATGCTTGCCACAATCTTGCGAGCCGAACGCTCACGGTTGCCGCTGCCATTGATGTCCTGCACCTGGATGCAGTACAAGTCGGCAATATTGTGTATGAGTCCGCGACGATAGTAATCGTCAACGGTCTCAGGTCCTAACGAGTCGATGTTCATCGCCTTGCGAGCTATGAAATGCTCTATGCGACCCTTTATCTGCGGTGGGCAGCCCGTATCGTTAGGACAATAATGCGCTGCTTCGCCCTCGTAACGCACAAGCGGAGTGCCGCACTCTGGGCAGCAGTCAATAAACTTCACGGGCTGTGCCTCAGCCGAACGCTTCGATACATCAACGCCTACAATCTTAGGGATAATCTCTCCACCCTTCTCAACGTAGACGTAATCGCCTATATGCAAGTCGAGGTTCTTGATAAAGTCCTCATTGTTAAGCGTAGCACGCTTCACCATTGTACCGGCAAGTCGCACAGCATCCATGTTAGCCACCGGCGTTACGGCGCCTGTTCGACCTACCTGGAACGACACACTCTCAAGACGTGTCGTAGCCTGCTCAGCCTTGAACTTATAAGCAATAGCCCAACGAGGCGACTTGGCTGTATAACCCAAGTGTTGCTGCTGACGGAGCGAATTTACCTTAAGCACGATTCCGTCGGTAGCCACCGGCAAGTTCTTGCGCTCAACGTCCCAATAGTTTATGAAGTCGTATATCTCTTGAAGCGTCTTCACCTTGCGCATGCCTTGCGATATCTTGAATCCCCACTTCGCAGCCTCAGCCAAATTCTCGAAATGACCGTCAGACGGCAATGTCTCACCAAGCAGATAATAGAGATAGCAGTCAAGATGTCGATCGGCAACAAGGCGTGGGTCCTGACTTTTCAAAGTGCCGCTTGCCGCGTTGCGCGGATTGGCGAACAATGGTTCTTCAGCAGCTTCGCGCTGAGCATTCAGATCATCGAACACCTTCCAAGGCATAAGAATCTCGCCGCGTATCTCAAACTTATCGGGATAACCCACATTCTCGTTGAGCACAAGCGGTATGCAACGGATAGTCTTCACATTGGCAGTAACATCGTCGCCTACCACTCCGTCGCCGCGCGTAACGCCACAAACAAGGCGACCATTCTCGTAGGTAAGAGATATAGACAATCCGTCGTACTTCATCTCGCAGCACACTTCAAAATCTTCGCCTTCGAGTCCACGCTTCACCGACTCATACCAGTCTTGCACATCCTGCTCGTTGTAGGTATTAGCCAACGAGAGCATCGGATACTTGTGCTCTACCTGGGTGAAGCCCTGTGTCAAATCGCTGCCCACACGTTGCGTCGGCGAATTGGGGTCATACAGTTCGGGATGTCTCTCTTCAAGCGACTGTAACTCATGCATCAATTCGTCAAACTCACGGTCGGTGACCGTAGGCATGTTCTGCACATAATAGTTGTGATTATATTCATGCAGCAACTTACGAAGCTGTTTTATACGTTCTATTTCATTCATAACGAATAGCTTTTCCTTGATATTACATATAATATTATGGGCACGCCGAGGAATGGTGTCACGGCATTAAGCGGCAACACACATCCATTACTGGGCAATACACATATAAAATTGCAGATTAAGGCGACGATAGCGCCAAGAAGAATTGTTGTTGGCATGATTAATCGGAAGTCGTCCGTACGCAACAACAGACGAGACAAATGCGGAACAGCCAAACCGATAAAGGCAATCGGTCCGCAAAAGGCTGTAGACAAAGCTGCCATTACACCGGTAAGCAACAAGATAATCGTGCGCAAACGCTTTATGTTTACGCCCAAGTTCTCTGCATACCGACTACCAATCATCATTATGTTCAAAGGTTTCACAAGTAGAGACGACGCTGCTATACATACTATAGACAAAATTGCATAGAAAGGCAACATCGCTTCTGAAACTCCAGAGAAATTGCCCATTCCCCATTGCACATACGCTCTGACGCCGTCAGCAGATGCAAAGAAGTTCAGAAGCATCACGACCGACGAGGTTATGTAACCAAGCATAACACCAGCAATGAGCAATAAAGCGTTGTTACGGATGAGACTTGAAAGGAAAAGCATGACAAAAGTAACAGCCAACGCACCTAACAAGGCGGCAGCAAACACTGCAGCAAAACCTGCTACAGACAAAGTTCCGATATACAAGCCTCCGCCGAACATCAGCATGACACACGCTACGCCCAGACCTGCGCCGCTGCTTATACCGAGAATGGAAGAATCTGCAAGCGGATTGCGAAATATAACCTGCAACATGAGTCCGCAAACAGACAGCACACTGCCCGTGAGAAGGGCTGTAAGGGCCTGCGGCAAGCGATAGCCCATAACGATATACTGCCACGAGACGTTAGACGCTTCATTTCCACTTAATATTCCAAGAACTTCGGATACTGGAATCCGTACAGCCCCATAAAAGATATTAAGAAGAAATAGCGCTAACACAACAACGCAAAGCGTAGGAAATATGATAACCTTGTGTGTCAAACCACATTTATTATATATAGCGAAATGCTATATAGTTATATTTTGAGAGTTTTCAGAATCTCTGTCATCTTCTGAAGCGTCGTGATACGAGTGGGGACAAGCGGCAGACGCAATACGTTCTCGATGAAACCCATCTCGTGCAGCAATGCCTTCACACCAGCCGGGTTTCCATCAATGAAGAGCAGAGAATACAACTCTGTAAAACGATGGTGTATGGTGCGTGCGGCTTCGTACTCGCCGTTGAACTCAAGACGAATCATGCGCGAAATCTCCTTCGGCAAAGCATTGCCGATAACAGAGATGCTACCTGCTGCCCCGCTCGCCACCATAGAGAACGTGAGAGCATCGTCACCGCTAATCACGTCGAAACGAGCCGGCTTGTTTTTTATAATCTCGTCAACCTGCTCCAAGCTGCCGCTGGCTTCCTTGATTGCTATGATATTCTCGCAATCGTTAGCCAAGCGAACTGTAGTCTCTGCCTTAAGGTTCACACCGGTACGTCCGGGTACATTATAAAGAACAACCGGCAGCGGACTTGCCTCTGCTATTGCCTTGAAATGCTGGTAAAGACCTTCCTGTGAGGGTTTGTTATAATACGGACAAACACTCAACACACCATCTATGCCACGCCAGTCGCTATTCTTCAGTTCTTCAACAATAGCCTTAGTATTGTTGCCACCACATCCCATAAGGAGCGGCAAACGTCCACGATTGACTTCGATTACAAGCTGCTTCACCTTTTCCTTTTCCTCAGCCGACAAGCAAGGAGCCTCGCTTGTCGTGGCAAGTATACAGAGGAAATCAGCGCCATTCTCAATCTGATATTCCACCAAACGGGTTAATGATTTATAATCAACATTACCATCTGAAGTGAATGGCGTTATAAGTGCCACACCAAGTCCTTTAAATATATTTCGTGCCATAGATGTTTTCTTTATATTACGATTTGCCTACAAAGTTAACATTTTATATTGGATTGCCGAATAATGTAATTACTAAAAAACGTAAATTAAATTAGTGCGAGCCTATATACAAGAAAATCATTCCGAGTATAACGAACAGCATATCAATCAACTTACTTGTCAGGTTCTTCTCTTTGAACAACATCGCACCACAGAAGAAACTTACTACAACACTACCGCGACGCACCATTGACACAATTGAAATCATTGCACCAGGTAAACTCAACGCATAGAAATATACGAAGTCGGCAATACTCAAGAAAATACTAATAAACACTATACTCCAACGCCAATGAAACGGCGTTGTCTTCTTACGTGTAGGATACCAAATTGCGAATATTGCACAACCCATAAGGCAAAGCTGATATATATTATACCAGCTCTGTACTACCATTCTGCTCAGTCCCACTCCCCCATTCTCAGGCGGAGCCATGAGATATTTGTCGTACAATCCGCTGACAGCGCCGAGCACGGCTGCCGCAACAAGAAAGAATATCCAGCGATTATGGGAGAAGTTCACACCTTCCTTCTTACCACTTCTACTCAAAAGGAAGAATGAAACGATAGCCAGAAGCACACCAATCCACTGCCATACGTTCAAGCGCTCGCCAAACACAAGCATCGCACCGACAAGCACCATTACTGGACGCGTAGCATTGATAGGTCCGACAATGGTTATAGGCAGATGTTTCATAGCGAAATAGCCGAATACCCACGAAGACAACACAATACATGCCTTCAGAATGATATACTTATGTTCAGCCCATGTGCTCTGTTCTACATAGAAAACCGTTCCGTCAAGCACATTTGTAGTGGACGAAAGAACTATGAACGGAATAAATATAAGGCTACAGATTACGGTATTAAAAAACAAGACAGGAAGAACGGCATTGTTGAGCAACGCCTTCTTCTTGCTTACATCATACAAGCCCAGCAACGCTGCTGAGCAGAATGCTAATATCAGCCACATAAAAGAAAAAAATGTAGGGGTGAGATATTATTACTTAAAATATTAATACTTTACGTCTTCTAAAAACAGCGCATTACCCGGCATACTCTCGCCTGCCGAGGAGCGATTTCCGCTGGCAACGACCTCACGGAACTGCTCAAGTGTGAGTCGGTGGCGTCCAACTTCTATCAACGTGCCCACAACTGCACGCACCATGTTGCGCAGGAAGCGGTTGGCAGAAATACGGAAATGCCAAGCATTCTCGCCATCGCGCACCCAAACGGCTTCAGAAACATCACAAAGAGTGGTTTTCACGTCGCTGTGAGCCTTGCAGAACGATCCGAAATCCTTAACAGTAAGCAAATAGCTTGCTGCCTCGTTCATCAAGTTGAAGTCGAGGTCGTAATGCATCTCGCAAGAATACTTCCTAAGAAAAGGGTTCTTCGAGGTGTGTATATAATAATGGTATGTTCGGAGTGTGGCGCTGAATCGTGCATGCATATCATCAGCAACCGGATATACGGAATAAACAGCTATATCGCGCGGCAACAAGCGGTTAAGCTTATAAGCCAATTGCTCACAATCTATGTTCCGATCTATTTCAAAGTGCGCCGTCATCCTACGTGCATGCACACCAGTGTCAGTACGTCCTGCACCGACAACACCTATTTCCATACGCAGAATCATAGACAAGGCCTTCTGCAACTCCTCTTGTACAGAGTTGCCATTAGGCTGTATCTGCCAACCATGATAATCGGTTCCGTCGTATGCGAACTCTATAAAATATCTACCCATCAGTTCTTAATACTGCTATCTTCCTTTATTTTTTTTGAGCTTTCGCTTTTTTAAAGAACTGTCTGTGAAACTTACTCTCAGCTTTCAAGACCCTGAAAATCTTAGTTGCTGGCAGTATAGTCATGAAACGCTCATGATATGTCTGCTGAAGAACCTTCAGTTCAATATCATTCTTGTCACGTTTGCGAATAGCCTCAGCACATGCTTTCTCATCTGTCGGATCTACATGGCGCAAACGACGTTCTTCGCCGAAATAAGCCAACTGCTTCTTACGCATCTCACGATAAACGGGGAAAAACGCAGAAGCCTCACTTGGAGTGAGACCTACTTCAGAAGCAATGAACTGCTCTAAATCCGCTTCAAACTTTGTCGGATTAAAGTTATGTTTTTTCTGCGCTGCAGCAGATGCGCTGCACAACACAAAAGCTACGACAAGCGTCAAAGTTCTAAGTACATATTTATCAAAAAGTGCTACCATTGATGTAATATTTTAAAATCGTTTATTATATGATTCTAATTATTAGCCAAAAGTGAATATATATCATCGTTGTCGAGCATTGTATAGTCGGCATATTCGTCTTCAGACAAGTTGTCGACATTCGATGCCTTTACATTTACAGCCACATGTTTGTTCTCTGTGGTTTCAGAACCGAAACCGATGTATGTAGCAACGCCGGCAACAACGCCAACCATACATGCCGCAGCCACGTAGCCACGCCAACGTTTCCAAAGAGAAATATCCTTGGGCTTTACTTCAACGCGTTGCATAAGCTCTGTGCGCAGACTATCGAAATAGCCTTCGGGCACCGTGAAAGGGTTCTGCTTTCCGCAACGATTCAATATATACTGTTCTTCATTATTCATAGCGTCTCCTTTTTTGATATTATGACGCATCGCGGACCATTTGGTTTAAAACCAGTAAAGGAAAATTTTTATTTTAACAATATGAGGCTGTAGTTCCTACATCATAGAAACCACAGCCTCTCAATTTATAGTTACGATTTAACGCTCGGAATTACATACCGAGGTTGATTGTACGCGAGAGTACATCGAGCTGCTGCTCACGTGTAAGCTTCACGAAGTTCACAGCGTATCCGCTGACACGGATCGTAAGCTGCGGATACTTCTCAGGATGCTCCATCGCATCGAGCAGAAGATCGCGGTCGAACACGTTCACATTGATATGCTGTCCGCCAGTCGGTGTGAAGTAACCGTCGAGCAAGTGTGTGAGGTTGTCTGCCTGCATATCCTTTGTCTTGCCGAGAGCCGACGGAGCGATAGCAAATGTGTAAGAGATACCATCGCGAGAGTGCTGGAACGGCAACTTAGCAACAGATGCAAGAGCTGCAACAGCGCCCTTCACGTCGCGTGCGTTCATCGGGTTGGCACCCGGAGCGAACGGAACTCCCTTCTGACGACCGTCAGGTGTAGCACCAGTGTTACGGCCATACACAACGTTAGAAGTGATGGTCAGCAAGCTCTGTGTCGGAACAGCGTCGCGGTATGTGCGGTGCTGGCGCAGATACTCCATGAATGTCTCTGTGAGCGATACTGCAATCTCGTCTGTCTCATCACAGTTGTTGCCGAACGGCATGTATTCGCCCTCTTCAATCTTATAGTCTACTGCAAGACCGCTCTCGTCGCGGATGATGCGGATGCGACAGTTCTTCATTGCAGCGATAGAGTCGGCAACGATAGACAGGCCAGCGATACCGGTAGCACGTGTGCGCTCTACATCTCCGTCGTGAAGCGACATCTCAAACGCCTCATAGTCGTACTTGTCGTGCATGTAGTGGATAATCTTCAGAGCGTTGACATAAGTCTTAGCCAACCAACGCATCATCTGCTCGAACTTAGGCATGAACTCCTCGTATGTGAGGTAATCACCAGTGATAGGAGCAAAGCGCGGAGCAATCTGCTCGCCCGACATCTCGTCACGACCACCATTGATAGCATAGAGCATACACTTAGCAAGGTTAGCACGAGCACCGAAGAACTGCATCTGCTTACCAATCTTCATCGGCGATACGCAGCATGCGATACCGTAGTCGTCGCCGAGATCAGCACGCATAAGGTCGTCGTTCTCATACTGGATAGCGCTTGTGTCGATACTTACCTTAGCACAATACTTCTTCCATGCCTCCGGCAGGCGCTCGCTCCAAAGCACAGTAAGGTTAGGTTCTGGCGACGGACCCATATTGTAGAGAGTATGGAGGAAACGATAGTCGGTCTTTGTAACCATCGAACGGCCGTCGATGCCCATACCACCAATAGAAGCTGTAGCCCAAATCGGATCGCCTGAGAAGAGGTCGTTATATTCAGGAGTACGGAGGAAGCGTACGATACGCAGCTTCATAATCATCTGGTCGATGAGCTCCTGAGCCTCCTGCTCTGTGAGTGTGCCGTTCTTGAGGTCGCGCTGGATGTAGATATCCAGGAATGCGCAGACACGACCGAGCGACATGGCAGCACCGTCCTGATCCTTAACAGCACCGAGGTAGCCGAAGTAAGTCCACTGAACAGCCTCGCGAGCATTTGTTGCCGGTTTGGTTACGTCGAAACCATAAGCAGCACACATACGCTCAAACTGCTTCAAAGCCTGAATCTGCTCTGAAACCTCCTCGCGGTGGCGAACGATTTCCTCAGTAAACTCCTGGATGTCGATACGCTTGAAGTAGCGCTTCTTCTCCTCAATAAGGTTTGCTGTACCGTAAAGAGCTACACGACGGTAGTCGCCGATGATACGGCCACGACCGTATGCATCGGGCAAACCAGTGATGATATGAGCATGGCGTGCAGCCTTGATATCATCGTTATATGCAGAGAACACGCCCTCATTGTGTGTCTTGCGATATTTTGTAAAGATAGTCTTTGTTGCAGGATCAAGATCGTAGCCGTATGACTTCAGAGCCTTCTCCACCATACGAATACCGCCCTTAGGGAAGATACCACGCTTCAGAGGCACATCGGTCTGCAAACCAACGATAACCTCGCTATCCTTGTCGATATAGCCAGCACCGTAAGTATCGATGCTCTGAGGCAGCTTTGTCTCTGCATCATAAACGCCCTTCTCGCGCTCAACCTCAAACATCTTTGAAAGTACCTCCCAAAGATGGTTTGTACGCTCTGTAGGACCAACAAGGAACGACTCGTCGCCGTCATAAGCCTCGTAGTTAGACTGAATAAAATCACGCACGTCGATTTCGCGCTTCCAATTAGAACCTTTGAAATCGTTTTGCAAATTTTGAAGAATCATAAAATTTGTATTAAATGAATATTAGTGTGTAATCGATTGCAAAGGTACTAATTTTTCTATACATACACAATATTATTTTGTCTTTCCTACTTCAAAACTGTCAATCGAGCGAATTTCATGAGCAGAGTCTTGGTTCCTGCGTTCTGAAACTCGATGGTAGCCTTCTCGTTCTCGCCCACTCCTTCTACAGCAACAACAGTTCCAAGTCCAAAGCGCTGATGCTCAACACGGGCACCGGCATGGATGGTCTGTCGTTGTGAAGAAGCAGAGGCTTGCATACGCTGAGTTGACGCCGAAGTCTGAAAGCGCTGAGACACTGGCTGCAAACGACGGAAACCAGAAGGCATTGTGCTTTGGAATGGATTGCGCTGCGGCGTTTCACGATATGGCTGAGATTGCGGACGCGACTGAAACGGCTGAGATTGCGGACGTGACTGGAATGGTTGCGGCTGACTGCTCTGCGATTTAAACCCTGCGGCATTGCCTTCGACGACCAAATACTGCTTGTCAATTTCCTTCAAGAAGCGACTCGGCTCGTTGAACATCATACTGCCATACTGATAGCGACTCTTAGCACACGACAAGAAGCAACGCTGTTCAGCTCGAGTTATAGCGACATAGAGCAGACGGCGCTCCTCCTCCAACTCACGAACCGAAGAGCATGCACGCGGACTCGGGAAGATATTCTCCTCCAAGCCTACAACGAAAACAGAATTGAACTCCAAACCTTTAGACGCATGTATTGTCATAAGCGACACACGCTCGTTTGAAGACGCATCATCATCGTTATCATTCTCTTCATCGCTGTCTGTAAGCAGAGCAACCTCTTGTAGAAAATTGGCGATATACACCTCGTCTTCATAACCTTCCTCGCGCTTTGTATCGACAAAGTCGTGCAGACCCGACATAAATTCCTCAATGTTTTCCTGACGTTCTGCACCTTCTATCGACTTGTCGGCAGCCAATTCGAACTTCAAGCCCGACTTCTCCAGAATCTCCTTACCCAAGTCGTATGCGTCGACTGTGCGATTGTCGCGTATAAACTCGCCAATGAGACAATAGAAACCAAGAACTTTTTTCTCGGTTCCGGCAGAAACGCCTGCATTATACATGCTCGGATTGCCTACAACGTCCCACAAACTGACATTGCATGCACGCGACGCAGCTATAAGCTTCGAAATTGTAGTATCACCGATACCCCGTTTCGGATAGTTGATGACGCGCTTCAACGCTTCCTCGTCGTTAGGGTTTGCCACCAAACGGAAGTAAGCGATAACGTCCTTAATCTCCTTATGCTGATAGAAACTCATACCGCCATAGATGCGATATGGGGTATCCTGACGACGAAGCTCCTCCTCAAACAATCGACTCTGCGCATTGGTACGATAAAGCACAGCGATATCACGATAGGCGACACCATAACGATTGTGCAAACGACGTATTTCATTACACACGACACTCGCTTCTTCCTTATCCGAATAAGCTATGTTCAGATGCACCTTCTCGCCATCACCATTTTCGCTGAACACTTCCTTGCGTATCTGGCGTTGGTTATTGACAATAACGCTGTTAGCAGCTTTCACTATAGTTTGCGTAGAACGATAGTTCTGCTCTAATTTGAAGAGACGTGCACCTTCGTATATGCTCTGAAACTTGAGTATATTGTCGATGTTAGCACCACGGAAAGCATAGATACTCTGCGCATCGTCGCCTACAACGCAGATATTACGCTGCTCTTTCGTCAGGAGCGTCAGAATGGCCTGCTGGGCATAGTTGGTATCCTGATACTCGTCGACAAGAACATAGCAGAATCGCTCGGCATACTTTTTAGCAATTTGTGGATTCTCGGCAAAGAGTTTATAGGTAAAGAGAAGCATGTCGTCGAAGTCGACTGCATTGGCAGCCTTGCAACGTGCTGCATACATAGCGTATATCTGTCCTAACTTCGGCATACTCGTAACCTTGTCGCGCTCCATAAGATGCGGATCCGACATATACACCTCAGGCGTTACAAGACTATTCTTTGCAGCACCGATACGGCCTAATATAGCAGAAGCCTTATACTGCTTGTCGTCAAGTTGCATCTCCTTAATGATTGAGTTCACCACCCCACGCGAGTCGCCATCGTCGTATATAGAGAAGTTGCGCTGCAGACCGACAGCCTCTGCCTCCGCACGCAGTATGCGCAGAAATACGGAGTGGAACGTACCCATATTAAGATAGCGTGCGCGGTCCTCACCAACGAGTTCGGCTACACGACTCTTCATCTCGCGTGCTGCCTTGTTCGTAAACGTAAGTGCAAGGATAGACCAAGGAGCAAGTCCCTTCTGCAAGAGATATGCTATTTTATAGGTCAACACACGAGTCTTGCCAGAGCCGGCGCCTGCTATGATAAGCTCCGGTCCGTCGGTATATTCCACAGCTGCAAGCTGGTTGGGGTTCAATGATTTAAGAAGAGTATCCACTATATTGCTTCGTATATAAGTTTCAATTATTATTTATGCCTGTTACGCTTGTACACTCCGCCCGACGCTGTCGACGGATCGTAGTCTTCGCCTTCTTTCGGGAAGAGCGGCATGAACTTCATCTCGTACTCTATCTTTCCGCGGCGGGCACGCATATAAGCAGAAGGATTGCTGCTGTCGAACTTGCGCGGATTAGGCAGAGTGGCGGCTATGAGAGCACACTCGGCACGGGTGAGCTCCTCTGCAGTCTTGCCGAAGTGGTACTTGGCAACTGCCTCAGCGCCATAGATGCCGTCGCCCATCTCTATTGAGTTAAGGTAGACCTCCATGATGCGATGCTTGCTCCACAACGTTTCAATCAAAGCCGTGAAGTAGACCTCGAAACCTTTGCGCACCCAGCTTCTGCCCGGCCACAGAAAGACATTCTTGGCAGTCTGCTGCGAAATGGTGCTTGCTCCGTACTTGCGCTTCGAGCTTCGCTTGTTCTGATGCACAGCCTTCTGTATAGCCCCGAAGTCGAAACCGTGATGAAGCAGAAAGCGCTGGTCTTCACTCGCCATCACAGCCACCGGCAGCGAGCGCGATATATCGTCGAGCGGTTTCCACGAATGTCTCATCTTCATCGACTCGCCGTCTGCCACCTGCTGGAAGCAGCGGATAACCATAAGCGGCGTAACATATACCGGAATGAACCTATATGCCACAACCACAAGAATTGTAGAACTGAAAAACAAGGCCAAAGCCCACTTTATCAACTTAGAAACGATACCTAATTTCATACATTTGTTAAAACAAAAAAATAAGGCAGAGAAGGAATGCCAAGAAGAAGTTTCGAAGCATTTCTCCTTGACATCCCCACCACCTTAATTCTTATATGCGGTAAGTTTTAAATACTTGCTTTACTTGAGTGTGCCTGCATTTGCAGCGTCAATCATAGCCTGGCTTGCATAGAGATAAACCTCCACACGGCGGTTCTCTTTGCGGCCCTGAACAGTTGCGTTGTCTGCCACAGGCTCAGAGCTACCCTTACCAACTACTTTCTGAAGCTGAGAAGCCGAAACGCCGCAGCTCTTCAAGTAAGCCTCAACGCTCTGCGCACGTTTGTTGCTGAGCGGAATATTGATGCCGTCGTTGCCGGTTGAGTCGGTATGACCATAGATGTCAACGTACAACAAGTTGTTCTCCTTCAATGTCTTTGAGAAGTTTGCAAGAGCAGTTTTTGAAGCAGCGCTGAGGTCTGCCTTGTTTGTTGCGAAGAGGATGCCAGAGTCGAATGTCACCTTAACAGCCTCAAGACCGTTAGCGTCTGTCACCTTCTCCACCTTTGCGTTCTCCACCTGCTTTGCCTGTTCAGCCACCTTATCCATGTGATGACCGATGATAGCACCTGCGCCAGCGCCTACAGCGCCACCGATAGCAGCACCTACGGCTGTGTTTCCTGCGAGCTTACCAATGATACCGCCAACAAGCGCACCACCACCAGCACCAATCAGCGATCCTGTACCCTGCTTAGTGCCACAACTTACAACGGCAAGAACGCCCATTGCCATTGTTATCCCTGTAATTTTGTTCATTTCTTTGCGTAATTTTGATGTTAAAAAAGAGTTTTTATGCGTTTTACCACGCATTTATAACTGCAAAGATACTGGTTTTTTTGATATAGTGGCTATATTACAACAATTTTTTGTATTTTTGCAGTGCAAATTTAATGTAATCAACATTATTAAGATTCTTAAGAACATAAAATTAATCATTAAAAAATAATGGCAAAAGAATTAAAACAACTTACAAAGCGCTCAGAGAACTACAGCCAGTGGTTTAACGACCTCGTTACAAAGGCAGACCTCGCTGAGCAGTCAGCCGTACGCGGATGTATGGTTATCAAGCCTTACGGATATGCTATCTGGGAGAAGATGCAGCACCAGCTTGACGTAATGTTCAAGGAAACCGGCGCACAGAACGCTTACTTCCCTCTGCTTATCCCGAAGTCGTTCTTCAGCCGCGAAGCTGAGCACGTAGAGGGATTCGCCAAGGAGTGTGCTGTGGTGACCCACTATCGTCTTCGTACCAACGAGGACAAGACCGGCATCGAGGTAGACCCGGCTGCTAAGCTCGAGGAAGAACTCATCATCCGTCCTACCTCGGAGACCATCATCTGGAACACATACAAGAACTGGATCCAGTCGTACCGCGACCTTCCTTTGATGTGCAACCAGTGGTGTAACGTAATGCGCTGGGAGATGCGTACACGTCCGTTCCTCCGCACATCAGAGTTCCTCTGGCAGGAGGGCCACACAGCTCACGCTACAAAGGAGGAGGCTGAAGAGGAAGCAAAGAAGATGCTGCACGTTTACGCCGACTTCGCAGAGAAGTGGATGGCTGTACCGGTCGTTCAGGGCGTAAAGAGCGAGACAGAGCGCTTCGCAGGTGCGTTGAACACATACACAATCGAGGCAATGATGCAGGACGGCAAGGCTCTGCAGAGCGGCACATCGCACTTCCTCGGACAGAACTTCGCAAAGGCATTCGACGTTACATTCCTCAACAAGGAGAATAAGCCCGAGTACGTATGGGCTACATCATGGGGCGTATCTACACGTCTCATCGGCGCGCTCATCATGACCCACTCTGACGACAACGGTCTCGTGCTTCCTCCGAAGCTCGCTCCTATCCAGGTTGTCATCGTGCCTATCACAAAGAACGCAGAGCAGCTGCAGGCTATCTCAGAGAAGCTCGCTCCGGTTATCAGCCAGTTGCGCGCAGCAGGTATCAGCGTGAAGTACGACGACGCAGACAACAAGCGTCCGGGCTTCAAGTTCGCCGACTATGAGCTGAAGGGTGTGCCGGTACGTCTCGTTATGGGCGGTCGCGACCTCGAGGAGAACACTATCGAAATCATGCGTCGCGATACTCTCGAGAAGGAGACACGCTCGTTCGACGGCATCGTTGAATACGTAGAGCAGTTGCTTGAGGACATCCAGGCTAACATCTACAAGAAGGCTCTCGATTTTCGCAACGCTCACATCTACGAGTGCGACAACTACGAGGAGTTCAAGGAGCGCATCAAGGACGGCGGCTTCTTCCTCTGCCACTGGGACGGCACAGCCGAGACCGAGGCAAAGATTAAGGAAGAGACTCAGGCTACCATCCGTTGCGTGCCGTTCATGTTCGAGCAGACTCCGGGTGTAGACATGGTTTCTGGCAAGCCGGCTACACAGCGCGTAATTATCGCTCGCAGCTACTAAGCATATAGAGTTTGATAATTCAGGTTTGCCGATTACATTGTCGGCAATCTTGAATTATCATTTTTAGTTATCTATCAGAATTGCTATTTCAAACGAAAGCCCAACATAGTATAGAAACTATTAGAACTATATATTAAAACTATTAAAACACTAAAAAATGGATTGGATAATCAACCTATTCACCAACACTGAGTCGATTGCCCATATCGCCATACTCTATGCCATTGTCATCGCAGTCGGCATCCTGCTGGGCAAGATCAAGATTGGCGGCATTTCGCTCGGCGTCACTTGGGTGCTCTTTGCTGGTATCGTAGCAGGCCACATCGGTTTCACAGCCCCCAAGGACACAGTGACCTTCGTTCAGGACTTCGGACTTATTCTGTTCGTGTTCTGCATCGGTCTGCAGGTAGGTCCTGGCTTCTTTGAGAGTTTCAAGAAGGGCGGCGTAACACTCAACTTGCTCTCTACAACAGCTATCCTGCTGAACGTGGGCGTGATGTTCGCTTGCTACTACCTCTTCTTCGACACTAACGACAAGACAAACCTCCCGATGATGGTGGGCACGCTCTACGGAGCCGTTACCAACACACCGGGTCTTGGTGCAGCCAACGAGGCTCTCAACTCTGTATGGCAGAGCGGCTTCGGCGAATTGCCGCAGATTGCATCAGGTTACGCTTGCGCTTACCCGCTCGGCGTGGTAGGCATCATCGGTGCTACTATCGCCATCCGCTTCCTCACCCGCACAAAGCTTGAGGAGGAGGAGCAGAAGCTCGAAGCCGAAGAAGCAGAGAACCCGCAGGCTAAGCCGCACCAGATGCACCTCAAGGTGAACAACGCTTACCTTTCTGGTCGCACAGTGGCAGAAATCAGCGACTTCCTCAACCGCGATGTCGTGTTCTCGCGTCTGTTCAAGAACGGCGAGTACAGCATTCCGACCAGCCGCACCATCTTCGACATGGGCGACGAGGTGCTCGTAGCATGTGCCGAGGCTGACGCTCCGGCCATACAGGCGTTCATAGGTCCGGAGCTGGAGACAGAGTGGGAGGAGAACGAGAGCAAGCAGCCGCTTGTTTCGCGCCGCATCGTCGTTACAAACCCGTCAATGAACGGTAAGACACTCGGCAAGATGCACTTCTCGTCTGTATACGGCGTAACCGTTACACGTCTTTCGCGTCAGGGCATGGACCTCTTCGCAAGCCGCAACTACCGCTTCCAGGTGGGCGACAAGATTCTCGTAGTAGGTCCGGAGGACAACGTGAACCGCATCGCCGAGCTCATGGGCAACTCTGTGAAGCGTCTTGATGCGCCTAACATAGCCACCATCTTCATCGGTATCTTCATCGGTATCATCTTCGGTAGCATTCCGTTTGCTATCCCAGGAATGCCGGTTCCTTTGAAGCTCGGTATCGCCGGCGGTCCGCTTATCATCGCTATCCTCATCGGTCGCTTCGGCCACCGCATGAAGCTCAACACCTATACCACGACATCCGCTAACATGATGCTTCGAGAGATAGGTCTTGTGCTGTTCCTTGCGAGTGTAGGTATAAAGGCAGGCGCCAACTTCTGGAACACGGTTGTAGAAGGCGACGGTCTGCTCTACGTACTCACCGGTTTCATCATCACAATCATTCCTATCCTGATTGTCGGCACTATAGCACGCATGAAGTACAAGTTCAACTACTTCACAATAATGGGTATGCTCGCCGGTACATACACCGACCCACCAGCCCTCGCTTACGCCAACTCTGTTTGCTCGCGCGAGGCTCCTGCCATCGGCTATTCTACGGTTTATCCGTTGAGTATGTTCCTGCGTATCTTCACGGCGCAGCTCGTCGTGCTGTTCTTCTGCGGATAATGAGAGCAAGACCATAAGACTATTGGTCGGAAAACAATAGCGGGTGTGTCCCAACTCCTCAATCGGAGTTCGGACACACCCGTTTTTTATTGCCCTAAAAACTAAGAAAAGTCATCGTACACCGAACGCGAACGGTGCGGACGGCGAACGCAATCCAATCGGACGGCGGACGGAAACCGATCGGACGGCGGACGGAAACCGATCGGACGGCGAACGCTACACAATGAAAAGAGGATGCACCGAAACATGAAACGTTCGGTACATCCTCTTCTTTATGTTACATCGTAGCCGGCTGTGCGACTACATGTCGTGATTACTTCTCGAAGTAGCGCTTGTACAAGCCCATGAAGCCTGCGCAGTGGCGAGCCTCATCCTTAGCCATCTCGTGAACAGTGTCGTGAGTAGCGTCCATGCCTGCAGCCTTAGCGTTCTTTGCGATGCGGAACTTGTCCTCGCAAGCGCCGCGCTCAGCAGCGATACGAGCCTCGAGGTTAGACTTGGTGTCCTTCAGAACGTCACCCAGGAGCTCAGCGAACTTGCTTGCGTGCTCTGCCTCCTCGAATGCGTAACGCTTGAAAGCCTCAGCAATCTCAGGATAGCCCTCGCGGTCGGCCTGGCGGCTCATAGCGAGATACATGCCTACCTCGCCGCACTCACCGTTGAAGTGAGTCTCGAGATCCTTGATCATCTCCGGAGTAGCCTCCTCGTCACGAGCAGCGCCGAGAGTGTGAACAGTAGCGAACGCCGGACCTTCTGTCGGATCCTTCAACTCCTTGAACTTGCTTGCCGGAGCCTTGCAAACCGGGCACTTCTCAGGAGCCTCTGTACCTTCATGAATATAACCACATACTGTGCAAATAAATTTCTTCTTCATAATTTTTCCGTTTTAAGAGTTAATAGTATTTTGTTAAAAAAGCCTTGTCTTTTGATTAGCCGGCGGCAGCCTCAAGCTGTTTCTCGCGACACTCCTTGCATACACCTTTATAATATAGCTGTACGTCGTCAATCTGATGACCTGCCAGTTCCTTACGGTTGACAACATCCGAAACTTCGTCGAAGATGTCGTACACCTTGCGGCAGCACTTGCAGATGAAGTGAGCGTGAAGGCTGACGTCGCCATCGTAGCAAACTCGGTGCTCGTTGATTGTAATCATCTGGGCAGCGTTGTGCTCCGAGAACATTCTGAGCGTATTGTATACCGTGGTGCGGCTGAGTGTCGGAATCTTGGGAAGCAATGCCTTGTAGACCTCCTCAACCGTTGGATGGGTGAAGTGTGTCATCAGGTAATGCATAATCTCAATGCGCTGAACAGAGGGCTTTATGCCGTGTTCTACAAGTCGGGTTACCGCGTCGCTGTGTTTCATTATCTAATTGCTTTGTTCATTACGTTTGCAAAGATATACTATTTTATAATAATTACAAAATAATAATTGTAAAAATTACATTCTTTAATTCTTTTTTATAAAAACAGGCGGTTTTAGAGCCTAAAAATACAATAAATCGGGCTGGCAGGCGTTATTTTAGGTATGAAACTGAAATTATTTATACTTCAAATACTGTGTCTGTGCGCCTACGCATCAGCAAGCGCGCAGTCGTTTACGCTTACTGGTAAGGTCATTGACGAAAACAACGACCCGGTTGAGTTTGCGTCTGTGTCGTGCGCAAAGCAGGGCAAGATGACCATGACTGCGCTCAACGGCACCTATAGTCTGCAGTTGCAGTCGGCTGATTCGGTAGAGATTAGATTCTCGATGATTGGCTACAAGACGAAGGTGCGCGTGCTGCGCCGTCCGCGTGGCAAGCAGACCATGCAGGTAGTGCTGCACAGCAGCGACAACGCCTTGTCGGAGGTTACAATCACGGGCAAGCGCATCGAAACCGGACAGACGCAGGAGCTGAGCAAGGAACATATCAAGAACATGCCTTCTACAACGGGCAACGCTGTGGAGGAAATGATACAGAGTCAGGCGGGAGTATCGACGCACAGCGAACTTTCGTCGCAATACAACGTGCGCGGCGGTTCGTTCGACGAGAATAGTGTATATATAAATAATGTGGAAATATTCCGCCCGTTCCTCGTTAGAAGCGGGCAGCAGGAGGGCATCTCAGTAATCAACCCCGACATGGTTGAGAAGATCGGATTCTCTACGGGCGGTTACGAGGCGCGCTACGGCGACAAGATGTCGTCTGCGCTCAACATCGAATACCGCCGTCCGAAGCGCTTCGAAGCGTCTGCCACGGCAAGCATGCTCGGAGCAAGCGCTTTCGTGGGTATGAGCAACAAGAAGTTCTCGTGGAGTAACGGCTTGCGCTACAAGACGACGAAGTATCTGCTGGGTTCGATGGACACCAAGGGCGAGTATCAGCCTACGTTCATCGACTACCAAACTTATCTTACGTATTCGCCCAACAAGCGTTGGGACATCAAGTTCCTTGGCAACATATCGGACAACCACTACAACTTCACGCCCGAAGACCGCGAGACCAACTTTGGTACGATGGAGAACGTAAAGGCGTTCAAGGTCTACTTCGACGGACATGAGAAAGACGTGTTCCGCACATTCTTCGGTTCGTTGGGCATAACACGCAAGTTCGGCGAGAACACAAGTCTTTCGCTCATCGCCTCAGCATTCAACACGCGCGAGCAGGAGAAGTACGACATACAAGGTCAGTACTGGCTCACACAGACCGAGACGAGCGAGAACCTGGGCGTAGGCACCTACTTCCAGCACACGCGCAACTATCTTAAGGCGCACGTAGAAAGTGCAAAGTTGCTGTTCAAGACAAAGCAGAAGAAGCACGACATTGAGGCGGCTTTCACATACAAATGGGAGCACATCAACGAGAACTCGGTGGAGTACGAGATGCGCGACTCGAGCAAGTACAGCATTCCGCATACCGGCAAAGACCTCTATATGATATATAGTATGCGCGCGAAGAACACGCTCACCGCAAACCGCATCGAGGCTTATGCGCAGGACACTTACCGCTTCACGGGTTCGGCAGGCAAGACGCTCTACACATTGAACTACGGTGTGCGTCTCGCCTACTGGAGTTTCACGAAGGAGACAATTCTCAGTCCGCGTCTGTCGCTGGGCATCATCCCTGCCTTCAACGATAACATCACGATGCGCTTCGCCACCGGTCTTTACTATCAGGCGCCGTTCTTCAAAGAGATTAGAGACACCACAACGGTGAACGGCATAACATACGCTTCGCTCAACCGCAAGGCAAAGAGTCAGCGGTCTATTCACTTCATTGCGGGCTTCGACTATCGCTTCAAGATGAACAACCGTCCGTTCAAGTTCACAGCCGAGGCTTACTACAAGGCGCTTGGCAATCTTGTGCCGTACAGCGTGAACAACGTGAAGGTGGTATACTATGGCGACAACATGTGCAGCGGACACGCAGCAGGCTTGGACCTGAAGCTCTTCGGCGAGTTCGTACCGGGCACAGACTCGTGGGTGTCGCTCTCGCTAATGAACACGAGCATGAAGCTGAACGGCAAGTCTATCCCATTGCCTACCGACCAGCGCTATGCCGTGAACATGTTCTTCACCGACTACTTCCCCGGCACCACACGCTGGAAGATGTCGCTGAAGCTGGCGCTTGCCGACGGTTTGCCGTTCTCGGCACCGCACAGAGAGCTCGAGTCGAACGTGTTCCGTGCTCCTGCATACAAGCGTGCTGACATCGGCTTGAACTATCGCATCATCGACAATAACGACCGACACAACAAGCGCAACCCTATCCGTAACCTTTGGGTGGGCGCCGAGTGTCTGAACCTCTTGGGCATAAACAACGTTAACTCCTACTACTGGATTACTGACGTGACTGGACAGCAGTATGCTGTTCCTAACTACCTTACGGGCAGACAAATCAACGTGAAGGTGTCGGTAGACTTCTAATAGGCAAACGCTCCTAAAACAACAGATTATGAGAAAATACCTATTGGCTATAATTATCGCATTGTGGGCGCTTGCCGCCACCAACAGCTTTGCGCAATATAACGAAATAAAGTCGGAGAACATTGCGTCATTGCAGGTTGTGGCTGGCAACAACTGGCTCTCAATGCCTATAGCTACGCTCAACGGCGAAGCGATAAACATCAGTTTCGACGACCTCACGCACGAGTATCATCGCTATGTCTACCGACTGCAGCATTGCGAAGCCGACTGGAGTGTGTCGGAAGGTATCTTCGAGTCGGACTACTGTGAAGGATTTGCAGACGGCAGCACCATTGACGACATCGAGGAGTCGCTGAATACCAACACGCTCTATACCCACTACCGACTTTCCATCCCGAACGAGAACTGCCGAATAAAGATGAGCGGCAACTATCGTCTCACGGTATACGACGAGAACGAAGGCGACACCATCTTCACGGCTTGCTTCATGGTTGTGGAGCCGCTGGTTAAAACGAGCATGGCGGTGACTACAAACACCGATATCGACACAAACAAAGCCCATCAGCAGGTGGCTGCAGAGATAAACTTTTCGGCTCTTGGCATTACGAATCCCAACGCCGAACTATATACTGTCGTGATGCAGAACGGACGCTGGAGCACGGCACGCGTCAACGCTGTGCCACAATACCAGACCGGCAGCGGACTGCGTTGGGAGCACAACCGCGACTATATCTTCAACGGAGGCAACGAGTTTCATAAGTTTGAAATTCTTGACGTAACCCACCCTACTCTTGGCATTGAGAACGTAGGTTGGGACGGCAAGAACTATCACGCACAGATATGGACCGACCTTCCGCGACCGAGTTATGTCTACGACGAGGACGCCAATGGTAGTTTCTATATCCGCAACAGCGACAATATTGAGAACGACCGCATATCAGAATACGTAACAGTTCACTTCCGTCTTCAGGCTCCACAACAGAACGGCAGAGTGTTTATCAACGGCGTGTGGACAAACGACCGTTTTATACCGCGATACGAGATGACGTACAACGAACAGACGAAGCGCTACGAAGCGTATATACCATTGAAGCAAGGCTATTACTCATACCAATACCTCACAATGCACGATGACGGCACGCTCCACCCCGTTTCGACAGAAGGCAACTTCTACCAAACCGAGAACAGCTACCAAATGCTTATATATTATAAAGGTATAGGACAACGCACGTATCGTCTCGTAGGTTACAACAAAATTAGAAGCTAAGCTCCGACAAAAAGTAAAAGAAAAGCAACCCAAAAGTAAAAGGATAGTAATAGGAAAGTCAACAACAATTCGAATATTTTTTTAAAATTCCGCAAACAATATAGCCGTTATATCAACTATAATCGCTATCTTTGCAAAAGAAACAAAGGAAAAAGACCATAAAAAGTCGGTTTCCAAGCTAAAAGACCTTTTTATCCACGAAAGAAACTGTTAAACTTTAAATAATAAAATGAATAATAAGGATTTAATGAATCATGCGGCAGACAACATTCGACTGCTTGCTGTATCGATGGTAGAAAAAGCCAAATCTGGTCACCCTGGTGGTGCTATGGGAGGTGCTGACTTTATCAACGTTCTTTTTTCGGAGTTCTTGGTTTTCGACCCAGATCAGCCGACATGGGAAGGCCGCGACCGCTTCTATCTTGATCCTGGTCACATGTCTCCTATGCTCTACTCAGCTCTCGCTCTGCAGGGCAAGTACACAATTGACGACTTGAAGACATTCCGTCAGTGGGGAACTGTATGTCCAGGACATCCTGAGCGTGACATTATTCATGGAATAGAAAATACATCTGGACCGCTCGGTCAGGGACACACTTACGCTGTAGGTGCTGCTATTGCAGAGAAGTTCCTTGAGGCTCGTCTTGGCAGCACCATGATGCAGCACAAGATTTATGCCTACATCTCTGACGGTGGAGTTCAGGAAGAGATATCACAGGGCGCAGGCCGTATCGCTGGCCTCTTTAAGCTCAACAACCTCATCATGTTCTACGATGCTAACGAGATTCAGCTCTCTACAGAGTGCGATGTCGTGATGCGCGAGAACACACGCATGAAGTACGAATCATGGGGTTGGAACGTTCTTGAAATCAATGGTAACGATCCTGACGAGATCCGCGCTGCTCTTATCCTCGCTAACAAGGAAGAGAATCGTCCTACACTCATCATCGGTCACACCGTAATGGCTAAGGGCGCACGCAAGGAAGACGGTTCAAGCTACGAGCGCAGCGTGAAGACTCACGGCGCACCGCTCGGTGGCGGCGCATACGAGAACACAGTGAAGAACCTTGGCGGCGACCTTAACGACCCGTTCGTAGTATTCGACGACGTTAAAGAACTTTACGAAAAGCGCAACGCTGAGCTTCGCGAGATCGTTAAGGAAAGACATGCTGCCGAAGAGGAATGGCGCAAGGCTAATCCGGAGAAGGCTGAACAGATGAAGGCTTGGTTCTCTGGCGACGCTCCTAAGGTAGACTGGAGTGCTCTCGTTCAGAAGCGCGACGTAGCTACTCGTGTAGCTTCAGCCAACTGCCTCGGCGTACTGGCAGAGCAGGTACCAAACATGGTTTGCTCTTCAGCCGACCTTTGCAACTCTGACAAGACCGACGGTTTCCTCAAGAAGACACACGAGCTTGCACCAGACGACTTCACCGGAGCATTCTTCCAGGCAGGTGTGAGCGAGCTTACTATGGCTTGCGTCTGCATCGGTATGTATCTCCACGGTGGTGTTATCCCGGCTTGCGGCACATTCTTCGTATTCTCCGACTACATGAAGCCGGCAATCCGTATGGCAGCTCTCATGCGCGTTCCAATCAAGTTCGTATGGTCACACGATGCATTCCGCGTTGGTGAGGACGGACCTACACACGAGCCGGTTGAGCAGGAAGCACAGATTCGCCTTATGGAGAAGCTGAAGAACCACAAGGGTCAGGACTCTGTACGCGTATTCCGTCCGGCTGATGCCGACGAGACAACTGTATGCTGGCAGATGGCTAACGAGAACATGGACACTCCGACAGCGATGATTTGCTCACGTCAGAACGTGAACTCTCTGCCAGAAGGCACCGATTACTCTCAGGTTCGCAAGGGTGCATACATCGTTAAGGACGATCCTAACTATGACGTTATCCTCCTCGCTTCTGGTTCGGAGGTGTCTACACTCCTCGCTGGTGCCGAGTTGCTCAACGCTGACGGCATCAAGACACGTATCGTAAGCGTTCCGTCAGAGGGTCTGTTCCGTACACAGAGCAAGGAGTATCAGGAGAGTGTACTGCCGAAGGGCGCAAAGATCTTCGGTATGACAGCAGGTCTCCACGTTACACTTCAGAGCCTCGTAGGCGTTGAGGGTATGGTATACGGTCTTGAGTCGTTCGGTTTCTCTGCTCCTTACAAGGTGCTCGACGAGAAATTGGGCTTCAATGCCGAGAACGTATTTAAGCAGGTGAAAGATTACTTATCTAAATAAACAGGCATAGCTTATGCAGAACTTCACGTTAAGTAAGAAATTCTGCATAAGCTTGCTTTATTAATAATCCAATAAAACTACAGTACTATGGAAATTAAGACAGTAGGCATTGCATGCGACCACGCAGGTTACGCATTGAAGAAATTTGTTGTTGAGTACCTTGAGAGCCACAACATTCCTTTTAAGGATTACGGAACATACAGCGATCTGAGCTGCGACTATCCTGACTTTGCTCACGAGTTGGGCGAAGCTATCTCTAACGGCGACGTTTATCCAGGTATCGGTATCTGCGGTAGCGGTGAAGGCATGGCAATGACTCTCAACAAGCACAAGGGCGTACGTGCAGCATTGGTATGGAATCCTGAGATTGCACAGCTCACACGCCAGCACAACGACGCTAACATCCTCGTTATGCCGGGTCGCTTCATCGACAACAAGACAGCAGAGAAGATCATGGACGAATTCTTCAAGACTCCGTTCGAGGGCGGTCGTCATGAGAAGCGTGTAAACAAGATTGACTTGTAAAAGTTAGAAGCGTATTACAAGGTTTACTTGTAAAATTTTGACACACAAGAAAAGCTTACAGGAGACTATGACAACACGCCATAGCCTCCTTTTTTATAATACTTAAAAACGACAATGAAGAAAATTCTTATTTCTGCATCTATATTCGCTTTGAGTCTGACAGCGAATGCGCAGGGACAATTCATTTCCGACACCAACTACCGCAACACCGTGGAGAACATCTTCAAGGAGCGCGTAAAGACTGTCGGCAAGACATTCTATAACACACAGAAAGAAAATCTGACCGCCGACGAGCAGGAAGCATTGAAGTTCCTCTATGCCTACATGCCGCTTGCCGACGTCACCGACTACCCTACCTCGTTCTTCGCCGACAACGTACGCATGTCATTCAAGGCTCGCAAGGAGATGCCTTGGGGCAAGAACGTTCCCGAACTGCTTTTTCGCCACTTCGTTGTGCCTATCCGTGTCAACAACGAGGCTCTGGACAATGCACGCTCGGTGTTCTACAACGAATTGAAGGACCGCATCAAGGGCATGTCGATGATAGACGCTATCATCGAGGTGAACCACTGGTGCCATGAGAAGGTGACATACCAGCCTTCTGACGCCCGCACATCGGCGCCTCTCGCAACGCTCAAGACCGCAACCGGACGTTGCGGCGAAGAGAGTACGTTTGCCGTTGCAGCGCTCAGAGCCGTAGGCATACCTGCACGCCAGGTGTACACACCGCGTTGGGCTCACACCGACGACAACCACGCCTGGGTAGAGGCTTGGGCAGACGGCAAATGGTACTTCCTCGGCGCCTGCGAACCAGAACCGGTGCTCAACCTCGGTTGGTTCAATGCGCCGGCTTCGCGAGCAATGCTCATGCACACACGTGCTTTCGGCGACTATAACGGACCTGAGGAGGTGATGCTGCGCACAAGCAACTTCACAGAAATCAACCTCACCTCCAACTATGCACCGGTTGCGCCTATCGACTTCTATGTCAAGGACAGCGAAGGCAAGCCGGTAGAGAACGCCCGTGTCGAGTTCAAGATTTACAACTACGCCGAGTTCTTCACAGCTGTAACAAAATATACCGACGCAAAGGGTCATACCTCGCTCTCTGCAGGCATCGGCGACTTGGTTGTTTGGGCGTCGAAAGACGGCAAATACACCTACCAGAAGGTATCGTTCGGCAAGGACAAAGAAACCATACTCACCCTCCCTGAGGGTGCACCTACCAGTTCTGTTGGTGCACTTGAGACAAGTGCATCCCCTAAATGCACCTACCTGGACCTCGTTCCGCCGAAGGAAGATCCGCAGCTACCATACGTCAGCGACGAGATGCACAAGGAGAACCAGCGCCGCTTTGCTCTTGAAGACAGCATCCGCAAGGCATATACAGCAACGTTCCCCACTATGGAGGAGGCAAAGCGCATCAATGAGCGCGGCGCCGAGTACATTTTCAAGTCGCGAGGCAACAAGCAGACCATCGTCGACTTCATCAAACGACACAGCGACAACGAAGACCGCGTGATGGGCATACTCGCCACACTCAGCGACAAAGACTTGCGCGACATCACAACCGAGATTCTTGAGGACAGCTACAACGCAAAAACCGACCAGCTCTCGCCGCGCGTTGAGGACGAGCTGATTACAATCCCATTCAAGCAGTACTTCGAGAAGGCATTCAGCAAGAAGACAGCCGACGCATTCCGCGCCGACCCGATGAAGCTTGTTGAGTGGATAAAGAAGAACATCCGCCTCAACCCCGACAAGAAGGCTCTGCGCATCGCACAGACTCCGGTTGGCGTTATGAAGTCGAAGATTACCGACGAGCGTTCGCGCGACATCTTCTTCGTCGACGTGGCTCGCAGCCTCGGCATCGAAGCACAGAAGGACGCTGTGACGGGCAAGATACAGTACAAATCCCAGGGGGTGCACTTGTCTCAAGTGCACCAAAAAACCAACAGCGAATGGCAGGATGTGAAGTTCGACAACACAGCCGACAAGACATCTACCGCAGCAGCTCTCGGTATAATCAAGCTGACATACGAGCCTACAAAGCTGCTTGACAACCCGAAGTATTACAGCCACTTCACAATCAGCCGCATAGAGAACGGCACGGCTCAGCTGCTCAACTTCGATGAGGGTCAGGCTGACATGGGCAACGGCACAACATGGAGCAACACGTTCAAGAACGGCTACAAGCTCGACGCCGGCACATACATGCTCACCACGGGTACACGTCTTGCAAACGGCAGCGTACTCGCATCAAACCGTATCTTCGAGATTGTAAAGGGTCAGACAACAACCCTGCCTCTTGAGATTCGCCAAAACACCAACGAAGTGACAGTAATCGGTTCGTTCAACTCAGAGAGCCTCGTTACAAAGGACGGTAAGGAAGTAAGTCTGCTCTCACAGACCGGTCGCGGCTATTACGTTGTAGGCATCCTCGGCGTAGGTCAAGAGCCAACCAACCACGCTCTGCACGACATCGAGAAGATGAAGGAAGCGTTCGAGGCATGGGGCCGTCCGGTAGTACTGCTCTTCGAGAGCGAAGCCGACGCAGCCAAGTTCAACCACGACGAGTTCCCGGGTCTGCCGTCTACCGTGCAGTTCGCCCTCGACAAGGACGGATCGGTACGCAAGCAGATAGCACGTGAGATGAAGCTGATGAACGAGAAGCAGATGCCGATGTTCATCATCGCCGACACCTTCAACCGCGTAGTATTTGTATCGCAGGGCTACACCATCGGACTCGGCGAGCAGATGCAGGGCGTGTTCAAGAAGTTGTAAGCAAGGGGTGAAAACACTTCAGATACTAACAAACAAAAAGGGTGCTTCGTGCACCCTTTTTGTTGTTTCTATGTTGTAATCACTTTATTGCTCTTTGTTTTTTTAGGGGAGGGTGTGTCAAAACTCTCTTATTCTAAAAAAATCGAGTAGGAGGTAAACACTAATCATAGGTGTTTATCTCCTATTTTCGTGTTCACCGACCTCTCACACCACCGTACATGCGGTTCCGCATACGGCGGTTCCTATTTTGGGTGCCATTCGAGATATGCCCCAGTTAAAGTGGCATACCCTGCGTTACATAGATGTTCATTTGTTATAGCTCTATGCAGTATGTAGCTATCAGCTATTCGCCAATAGCCCTTGCGAGTATTACCCCATTCGTATGCTTTGTATTTATTAATACCACATCTAATGAGGTTTGCTACTCTTGTCTTGACTTTCTTCCAAGCTTTCCATATACACATGCGTATTCTACGTCTTAACCATTCGTCTGTTTCAAGTAAAAGACGTTTCATATTGGCAAGATGATAATAACCTACCCACCCACTTATGTATTCTTTCAGTTTTTGCCTTCTCTTGGCATATCCCCACCCATTGCTGCGACTTGTCAGTTCTCTCAATCTTGACTTCATCTTGGCTTTGGACTTGGGATGCACCGTGAGTTGGCATTTGCCTTTCATCACATAGAAGGAGTAGCCGAGGTATTTCACTCCGCGCACATACGACACTACGGTCTTTTCCTTGTTGACTTTGAGATATAGAACATTTTCTATAAATCGGGTTATAGACTCCTTCACTCGCATTGCAGCCCTTTTGGACTTGCAGAATATCATCGAGTCGTCGGCATAGCGCACAAAGGGGAGTCCCCTGCGTTCGAGTTCTTTATCCAATTCGTTGAGCATGATGTTACTCAACAACGGACTTAACGGTCCGCCTTGGGGAGTTCCTTCCTCGCTCGCTTCAAACAAACCTTTGTTCATTACACCACTTCGAAGATACTTGTGTATAAGACTGACAACTCTGCCGTCTTTTATCGTACGGCTGAGGATTTCTATGAGCTTACTATGGCTCACGGTGTCGAAGAAGCGTTCAAGGTCGAGGTCGACTACATATCTGTAGCCTTCGTTGATTATCCTTTGCGCTCCTCGTAGTGCGTCATGGCATCCTCTTCTCGGACGGAAGCCGTAGCTCGTCTTGGAGAATTGGTTCTCATATATGGGAGTCAATACTTGGTTTATGGCTTGTTGCACCAGACGGTCTACTACTGTAGGTATTCCCAACAGGCGCATCTTGCCATTGTCTTTGGGTATTTCTACCCTTTTCACTGGGTTCGGACGGTAAGAGCCGTCCATCAAGGAACGAATGAGTTCATCCTTGTTGGTCAATAGCCATGGGAGTAACTGCTCGCATGACATCTTGTCGATACCACCACAGCCTCTGTTTCTCATAACCGCCTTGTAGGCTCGGTTGAGATTTGCAGGACTAAGGATTTGCTCGAAAAGGTGTTCCTTGTCGAATGGTACTTCCACGATGTTGTCTTCACACATCCACATGAAGGTCTGCACTCCCCCATACCATTCGGTTTCCGACCTATCTCTTTGGGGGCAGCCATTAACTTGGGATAACGTTTTCTGCATTCTTTCCTTCATGAGGTATGTTTCAATTACTATCGTTTAATTGTTAGGTTCAGCCCTTCGTACAACGTTATCGACTGTTGCACTACTATGGCGTCTGCTGACTTCTCACGGCAAGCTTTACTCCGCTTCTTTCGTAAAAAAAAAACTATTTGAAGCGTCCGTGAGACCTCCTCGGATAAGGGCATTGTCTTTCCATCTTATACCTACTTCATTTACACCAACCATTCCGAATAGCAATAGGACTTTGATTTGTGATGCAATCTTATCCATGGTCAAATGCCTTATATGAAGTTTCTGTCCGTTAGGTCAGATATTTGTCGCCGGCTTCCTTCAGATTCCACCTCACGATGGACACCCTTGCCTTTGACTATGCAATTCCCGCTATTAGGGCTTGCTCGGGACTTGCACCCGTTAGACAATGCTCATGCCGAGCGTACATCACAAAGCCCTGACTTTCACAAGCCAGGGCTTTGCTATGTCTAAAATTTGTTG
>OWJI01000177.1_pt1 | contig 52087 bp, 34 predicted proteins | sample 1732541 | NCBI WGS metagenome assembly OWJI01 (sample SAMN05065727, study PRJEB22554) | human gut metagenome | biome: ENVO:2100002; feature: ENVO:00000062; material: ENVO:00002003 | host: Homo sapiens | place: USA
GACAAAGAAGCCGGTTGTGCTGTTGACCAACAACTTTGAGTTCACGTTTGAGGACTTTTGATGAACTTGGCAATGTACTTGACTCAATGATAGGCATAATTTGTCTACGGTTCCGCCGCCATTGCGTGTTCCTCTTCGGGCAGCGCATAGCGCTTGACGCTATGGTCTTTTAGGAAAATGCTGTTGAGCGTGAACGCTAATGACTCGAGTGTTTTCTCTCTGACAGCAGGCTTCAGCTGACACTCCCACACCGTGATGCAATGCCAGCCCATCTGGGCGAGTTTGCGCTGCTCCTCTATATCGCGTGCATGGTTGCGCTCTATCTTCGCTTGCCAGAACTCGGCGTTCGACTTCGGTAGCACATAGTATTTGCAGTTCTCATGCCCGTGCCAGAAGCATCCGTTCACGAATATCACCGACCGGTACTTGCGCAGCACGAGGTCCGGTCTGCCGGGCAGACGTGGGTGGTTGAGCCGATAGCGGAACCCTCGGCTGAACAGGAACTTCCTCACCGTAATCTCCGGCTTGGTGCCCTTTCCTCGTATCGATGCCATGCAACGGTGGCGTTGCTCTTTTGTCAGTTTGTCCATTGGCTGTTTATCTGCCGCCCCATCTCATTCCGCATTTCATGCAGACATGCGTGCCGTCAGAGTAGATAGTTTTGTTTATATCTGACAAAGATAATGATTTGTTTTTTAGGAATGCAATAAAAATTATTTATAAACGTTATGATATATAAATAATGTGTAATGGTTAATAATCCTGACTACTGGAAGTAAAAACAACTAAAAACAAACAAATAGTATGAACACAGACAACCAGGGCATATATGATGCCCGCCAACTGGGTAAGCCCAAGTTTGCAATTCTCGGCCTCCAGCATCTGTTCGCCATGTTCGGAGCCACAATTCTCGTTCCGCTCATCACCGGACTCGATGTGAGTGCCACATTGCTTTTCGCCGGTATCGGCACACTCATCTTCCATCTTGTTTCCAAACTGCAAGTGCCCGCATTCCTCGGTTCCAGCTTCGCATTCCTTGGCGGCTATGCCTCTGTAAAGCAGTTGTGCGTGGCGCAGGGTCTGACAGACGAGGTGGCGCTCAACTATGCCTGCATCGGTGTGGCTGCGGCGTCGTTGCTCTATTTCGTGATGGCGTTCCTGCTGAAGATGTTCGGCACGGAGAAGGTGATGCGCTTCTTCCCGCCGGTGGTTACCGGTCCGATGGTCATCGCTATCGGTCTTACGCTCTCCGGATCGGCTATCAGCAACTGTCAGCAGAACTGGCTGCTTGCCGTTACTGCCATCGCTATCGTCATCGGAACATCTATCTGGGGCAAGGGCATCATTAAGATTGTGCCTATCCTGCTCGGCGTTGTCGGATCATATATCCTGGCTGCAGCAATGGGCGAGGTCGACTTCTCCAAACTCAATGAGGTGGCGTGGATTGGTCTGCCTATTGATATGGATCGTACGGCAATCTCTGTAATGAAAGACCCCAACTTCGACCTTATCGTGACGTCTATCATCGCCATCTTCCCTATCGCCTTCGCCACAATCATGGAGCACATTGGCGATATGTGTGCTATTCAGAGCACTGTGGGCAAGAACTTCATCAAGGAACCCGGCCTGCACCGCACGCTCTGCGGCGATGGTCTTGCTACGTTCCTCGCCTCTGTGTTCGGCGCTCCTGCCAACACCACATACGGCGAGAACACCGGTGTGCTCAACCTTACTAAGGTGTTCGACCCGGCTGTCATCCGCCTTGCAGCCTGCTTCGCCATCGTGCTCAGCTTCAGCCCTAAGTTCGCCTGCCTCATCGGTCTGATGCCAGCCGCTACAATCGGCGGCGTGAGCCTCATTCTCTACGGTATGATTTCGGCAGTAGGTGTGCGCAACCTTGTCGAGACATCGGTCGACTTCTCGTCGTCGCGCAACGTGTTCGTGGCAGCGCTCATCATGGTTGTGTCTATCGGCGTGCAGTACGGCACAGACGGTGGTGTGAAGATCGGTTCTGTAGCCTTCTCAGGCCTGGCTCTTGCCGCTATCGTCGGCATCTTCCTCAACGCTATCCTTCCCGATCAACTCGGCATGAAGGTGAAGAGCTTCAACGGTAAGGAGAAGAAATATAGAAAGTAATCGGTTTGTATGAACATTGAGCAAGTGAGAGACTTTACGTTGTCGCTGCATGGCGTCACAGAAGACCAGCCGTTCGGCGACGACAACATAACCTTCCGTGTTGAGGGCAAGATATTCCTGTGTCTTTGGCTCGGCGACGGCAAGTGCGACGTGCGTGGCAGCGCGTCGCGCTTCGCCTGCAAACTGCTTCCCGACCGCAACGAAGAACTGCGCGACCGTTACGACGCCGTCGCTCCCGCTTTCCATTGGAACAAGAAACACTGGAGCGACATCTATTATGAGCAGCTCGACGCCGACCTCGTCACAGCGTTGATAACCGAGTCGTACCGGCTCATCGTCAGCAAACTGCCGAAGGCGGTGAGAGTGAAGTACGAATCATATTAGGGTATCTCGTTTTTCACGACATCAAGCACCATATATCAAGAAAAATACCTACTTTCGCAACCATGATAACAAAACAACCGATAATACTTCTCAACTTTACGGGCGTGTACGACTACGAGGCGTTTGCTTCGAGCCCCTACATCACGCACGTCGACTGCCGCGACATCAGCGGTGTCGACTGCTATTGCGACGAGGAGGCGAGGGCGGAGCTGCACCGCCGACTGGCGCCTTATCCTGCCAAGGCGCTGCACTTCATCGATTCGGGCGACTTCCATTATCTCACGGAGTATTGGGTGTCGCGTCTCTGCGAGCCGTTCTCGTTGATAGTGTTCGACCACCATCCCGATATGCAGCAGCCGCAGTGGGAGGGTGTCGTGTCTTGCGGCGGATGGGTGGCGGACGTGCTTCGCAACAACCCGTTCGTGCGCAACATCATCGTTGTCGGTGCGTCCGACGAACTGATAGCGCAGATTCCCGACGCTCTTAGAGAGAAGGTCGTGTTCTACAGTCAGTCGGAGATCGACCACCATCGTGCGTGGCCTTCCAAGGCTGGCAGTCTGATTCACGAGCCGGTGTATATCTCCATCGACAAGGACGTGCTCAGAAAGCAGGATGCCGTTACCGACTGGAGCAACGGCGATATGTCTCTCTTGCAGCTGCAGGCGGTGCTGCGCATCATCTACGCTCACGAGCGGGTGGTCGGTGTAGACATCACGGGCGAGTGTTCTGCCTCTCTCGACTATCTCTCCGAACTGAAGAGCGCTGCTGTAGACAACCGCGCCAACGAGGAGCTGATGCGGATGATTTGCCAACACGACTGCGGATAGAAAAATGCTGCGTTTGGGGGGCGGAAAGTGATACCGGTATCAATAAAAACACTATAATTCAGAGTTTTCTCGTTATGCATAGATTCAAGAACTCTTTCCTTGAGTGGCTTGTCTACTCGCTTATCTTCTTCTTCCTGTACGATATCATCTGGATATTGGTAGACCTGCCCGACTTCCTACAGTCGGTAAACGGACTGTATCCTGAGCTGCTTGTCAACTTTGCACTCTGCGGTTTGTTCTCGCTTTCGAGTTTGTATCTCAACCGATGGCTGTTCAGACAGCGGCGCTTTTGGTGCGAAGGGCAGACCCACCGTGTGTTCGTGCAGAACGGACTGGTGGTGTTGGGCTTCAATCTGCTTATTGCTGGTGGCTGTGAACTACTGCTGAGCCTTGTAGCACCTAAGCTTATGATGCAGGATATATGGGGAACGTCTTTTCTATTCGGACTGATAGCGAGTCTTGTAGCACTCATCCACCTTTCGATGCACTTTTCCAACATGATTGTTCTGAAAGGCAAGGAGAACCTCGCCTTACAGAAGCGATACTTAATGATGCAATTAGACCCACATTTCGTGTTCAACAGTCTTAGTTCGCTTGCCGGAATGATAGGGGAGGACCCGAAGATGGCTGAGAACTATGTCGTGAAACTCTCACATATCTACCGCTACATACTTCAGCATATCGACAAGGAGTATATAACCCTTGCCGACGGCACCGACTTCATCAAGTCGTACATCGGCCTGCTCAACATGCGCTACGACAACGCCATCGTCTTGCACGCCGACGATTTGCACGGCGACCGCGACGAATGTATCCTCTCGCTGAGTCTGCAGCTTATCATCGAGAATGCCGTGAAGCATAACTGCCCGCAGAGCGGCATCGAGCTTCATGTGTCTCTTGGTCGCCAGGGCGACATGCTCGTCATAAAGAACAATCGCATATACGCCAACCACAACAATGACCAAAGTGTAGAGTCTTACGGAATAGGTATCAGCAACCTAAAGCAACGCTATCGACTGGAGGGCGAAGCAGAACCGGAGTTCATAACCCATAAAGATTCATTTGAAGTGCGACTGCCAATCATAAAACGAAAACAATAGAAGAACGATGCAAAAGGTTTTGATTATAGAAGACGACCATTTCAGCGCAAGACGTCTGAAAAGGCTCATTATGGATATTGACGACACGATAGACGTGCATGGACCGCTGAAAAGTGTGGCGGAGGTGACAGAGGAGCTTGCCGCCAACAACGACTATGACCTTATCTTTTCCGACATCCGACTTGCCGACGGTGACGTGTTTGAAGCGTTCCGCAAGGTAATGCCACAGTCGTTCGTGGTCTTCACCACGGCTTACGACGAATACGCAATGGAGGCGATAAAGAACAACGGACTCGACTATCTGATGAAGCCGATTGACGCTGACGAGCTGCGTGCCGCAATCGGCAAACTGCGGCTTAACCGCAATGCACAACAGTCTGCCGTAGTGAGTCCTCTGCATGGCGTGCTTAACGACACACGCCAATACCGCGAGCGCTTCCTAATCACGAAAGGCGACGAGCTTTGCATGCTTTGCGCCGACGACATAAGCTACATCAATATGCGCGACAACCGAATCACGGCGTTTACTGTCGACGGCACATCCTATCCGCTGCCCATGAGCATGAACGACCTGGAGCAGGCTTTAGACCCAGCCCGTTTCTTCCGTCTCAATCGACAGTATATCGCCAACATTAATGGCATCAGGAAAATCAGCTTTTACTTCGGTTCTAAACTGATGGTGAAGCTTAAAGGCTGCGAGGATGACAATATCGTAATAAGCAAGGAAAAAGCGACATTGTTTAAGAAATGGTTGGAGAAATAATTAAAAAACGTGTATTCATGATGTACATTGACGCATGATGAATACACGCTTTTTTGTATAGAGATGCTGCAAGATTATTGTTTTGCTGCATCTTGTACGAACTTGAATTCGTCGAAGGCGTTTCCTGCTTCCACGCAAACCGTGAAGGAACGTGATGCCTTCGTTTCGTTGCGATTGATAATAACCTTTAGTTCGTTGTCCTCTATCTTGACGAGATACCAGCCTCCGTCAAACTCTTTGTGTGAAGTGTTTTCCTTGTATTCTCCTTCTTCCTTCACGCTGTTAATCCAAAAACTTTTGTAGTTTTTGCAGGCAAACAGGCAACTTCCTCCTTCGGCTTCCACTTTCAGTTCGCCGTTTTTCAAGCCCGACGGAACCGTGCTCCACTTCATAGGGTCGGCAAGTCCATCAGGGTCGGACGATTCGCAGCTTGTAAGGGACATTACGCCTGCCAACAAGCATAACAATAGTTTCTTCATATGCTTATTTGTTTAAATTGTTTGAAAATGTTCTGGTCTGCTTAGAACGACCAACCGAAGCCTATGTACGGGTAGAAAGCAGTCTTGCTGAGTCCGTACTTGTCGCCAAAGTTGAACGACGGCGAAACGCCTACACGGAACATGAATCCGTTGGGGCGCTGATAGCGGTAGCCTATGTCGCCGAAGAAGAAATAACCGAATTGAGTTCTTGATGAAGTGTAAAAATAAGTTTTAGGAGAAGTTTCGTCTGTATTCTCCCCACCTGGATACCACCATGTATCTTCGACGTATCCTATTGTTTCCTTTACTTGATATACACCAAGACTCGCACCGAAGCCCAGCTCCAGTTTGCTGTTCTTCTTTCCGAGCAGATAGTTTAGCTCCAACGGAACACCAACGCCATTGATTTTCTGGTCGAACAAACCTGAAGTGTTGCCATAGCCATAGCCGAGACCCACGCGGTAGCCTAAGCCCGAGTTGCCCTTGAAACGGCTGTCATAGTTGATGCCCACAATATTTTGGGCACCAAGTAATTCTACAGACAGGTTACGTGTCTTCTGTTGTGCCATTACTGCCGAAAAACAGCATAATGCAAATAGTGATAATACAATCTTTCTCATTATATACTTTATCATATGTTTATTGTCGGTGGATATTAGTTTGCTTCAACATAATGCCCTAAACGGTCGGGTCTGTTTCCATCGGTAAAGAGGTAGACTATTCCGTCAGGGGTTTCAACAATAGAGACCTCAGTATAGGTGAAATCAGGGTAGTCAGCGTGTAAGGATTCCAATACGTTGCTTGGTACCGTTGTGCCTTTCGGCAAGGGGTAACAGGTTTTTTTCCATGTCGTACCCTTGCGGGAAATTTTGAAGTATACGGACTTCAACACGCCGTCGTGCATGATGAGATAGTTGTCATCACCGTTGTCGTTGACAAAACCAAGCACTTCGGAGCCTTTGTAGTGCGCTGTAATCCATTCCATATCGCCAGGAATCGTACCTATATATTTAGCGTTGTTCAGTCTGTATGTGCATGCCTTGGCCACCGTTCCTTTGCTGTCGATGACAAGTGTGTGGACGAGATTCTTGAGCTTGGGGGTGTCCTGCAGATAGCAGAGAATATAGTATGTCCCGTTTATGCTGGCCTGTGTCACTTCCTTGATCTCCCAGAATTCATCGTTTCTGGCCTCCGGGTTTATCGTGAGCAGCTGGTATCGCACCGAGCAGGGTAACTGGTCAATGTCAGAGAGCATCCGCACGGTGCGGTTCCACGCATTGTCAACGTATACAACCACGCACTCATTCCCCGCGTTGTCCTCAGAGGTGACATACGTTTCCATTGCTCCACTGTCGAAGTAAGGCTCTGGACCTGTGTAAACGCGTTTGATAGTGTAGTCCTCGCAGCGTTCGTGGAAATCTTTGGCAATGGCCTCCGGCAAAGTTTTGTCATTGATCGGTGTCACATTTTCAGAGTCGCATGAAGTCAGCGCAAAGACTACGACAGCAAGCCATCCGTACATCAAATGTCTAAATCCAAACTTTTTCATTTTATGCTTCAATTTATGAGTTCGTTCAAAGGACAAGTTGCCTGAGAACTTATTATTATTATGCTGCAAAAGTACAATCGTTTGTTTTTATACACAACGCCTCCTTATGCGAAACGGCAAAAATGCGGTGCGAAGCGGCGATATCTGTGTGTTGCGTGGAAATGCGGACTATCTCCGCAGCGCCGCATACGCCGCGATGCACGCCGTGGTGAGCAGTTCGGAGAGGGCGAGCGCGAGCCAGATGCCGCTGTCGCCGAGCACCTTCGGCAGCAGTATGAAGCTGGGCACGAGGAACACCGCACCGCGTAGCAGCGCGAACACCATTGCCGGGCGCACGCGCTCAACACTCTGAAAGTAGCCGATGCACATGAGGTTGACGATGAAGAACACGAAGGCGACAGCCATCAGCGGCAAACCCTTGACGGCGAGCGGGAAGGCAGCCTCGCCGGTGCTCACGAATAGCTCCGTGAGCTGGTAGGGGAACAGCACGAAGGTTGCACTCACGGCTCCGCCGCACAGCACGGCGGTGAGCAGCGCCACCTTCAGCGTGGAGCGCACGCGGTGACCGTTGCCTATGCCGTAGTTGTAGCTGATGATGGGCTGCGCCGACTGCGCCACGGCGTTGCCTATCATGTAGACGAACGGTGTGTAGTAGCACGCTATGCCGAACGCGCCCACGCCCGGGTCGCCCATGTAGGTTATGAAGACGTAGTTGCCCACGAGCGTGAGCCCCGCCATTGTGCCCTCGCCCATGAGAGCCGATATGCCTATGGTGCATTGATAGCCGATGTTGCGCATGGAGTAGAGCAGCGATCGACGGCTCCACTTCAGGCGTATAGGTCGCAGCTGTCGCGCGGCGAACAGTATGTACCACGCTGCAATCAGTCCGCCAATCATCATGCTCAGCGTTGAGGCTACGGCAGCGCCGGCAAGTCCCCAGCCGAGGTGTACTATCATCAGCCAGTCGAGCACGATATTGGCTGCAGCCGCAATCACGTTGCACCACATGGCGAGACGCGGATTGCCGTCCAATCGTATCACGAACAGCAGCAGGGCGCACCACACGCCGAACAGTTCGCCCGGCATGAAGCCCAGCATATACTCGCGCACCAGAGGCAGCAGTGCCTCCGACGAGCCGAGCAGTCTGCCTGTGGCAGAAGGGAAGAGCATCACCGGAATGATCATCGCTAAGATGACGATCGAGGTGAATATCCACGCCTGCATCACGTTGATGCGCGCCGCCTTCAGCTTCTTCTCAGCCATGTGTATCGATGCCACCACCGAGCAGCCGGCGCCCATCATCAGTCCGAGACCCGTAGCCAGCATCATTATGGGCACGCAGATATTGATAGCGCCAATGCCGTCGGCTCCCACGGCGTGTCCGACGAAGATGCCGTCGATGGCGCACATGGCGGAGATGCTGAGCATTCCGAACAATGTTGGCAGGAAATAGCGACCGAACAGGCGAGGTATGCTCAGCGTGCTGAGGTCGATGGCGTCTTTGGTAAGGTGTTCTGGCATAGAGAGTGTTGAATTTTGAATGTTGAGTTTTGAGTTGTGCGCTCGGCTTTGACCACATTATTAGTTTTACCGGACAGCAATATTTTTTAATTATGCTCGGCGCTGGCCTTTCTGCGTAAGCTGTACTTGCCGTGCTTGTCGAACACGAGCCAGTAGAGTATAGGCAGAACGGTGGCGATGAGCACCATTGAGATGAGCGTGCCGAAGAAGATGACAGCGCCCATCGGCGACCATAGCGTGTTGTTCTCGAGCATCATCGGCAGCACTCCTACAGAAGCCGCAGCCGAAGTGAGGAAGATAGGGCGCATGCGGCGTTCGCCTGCCTGGAAAGCAGCATCGCGCACTGAGAGTCTTTTCTCGCGTCGCAGCTCTTCGGCATAGTCGATCATGATGATGCCGTTGCGCACAAGGATGCCCATCAGACTCACTACGCCGAGCACGCACGTAAGGCTCACGTCATAGCCTGTTATGCACAGGCCGACGGCTGCACCGAATATGCAGAGCGACATTGAGGAAAGGTTCACCAGCGCCAGGCTGATGCGCTTGAAGTGGAAGAGCAGGATGAAGAAAATGACAAGCACGGCTATCATCACGCCCGACATCACCTGCGGCAATGTCTCGGCGTCCTTCTCCACCATTCCGCCCATCTCCCAAGTGAGAGTGGGGCAGCGCTTCTGCAGCTCGTCTTCAAGCTCAGCCGACAATTTGTCGGCATTGTATCCGCGCATCGGCTCGCCGATGATAGAGATGGTGCGCACGCCGTTGCGACGCACTATGCTTCCGTCCTGCCAGTCGGGCGCAATCTTCGCCAGTTGGCGAAGCGGAACGCTCGCTGTGCCGCCCATTACGGGTATGTACTCGTTGTTAAGGTCGCTGTCGTTCTCCGACTTCAGCACCATCTTCACCGGATAGTCGCCCTCCCAAAGTGTAGACATCGGCAGACCGTCGCCGAAGTGTATGGCAAGATTGGCTGAAAGGATAGTCTTGTTCACACCCAGTCGGTTTGCCTCGGTCTCGTCGGGCGTTATCCTTACGCAAGGCAGCGGAGCCTCGTAGTTGGTGCGCACAAGATGTATGCCCTCGATGCTGCGCATGCACGCCTCCACCTTCTTTGCCTCCTGCTTCAGACGTCCTATACTGTCGCCGCTCACCCTTATCTCGATGGGGTAGGTGGCAGAGTTGTAGTCCATCTGCTTGAAGCGTACGTAGCAGTCGGGGAAATAGTCGGAGTATCTGTCGGCATACTTGTCGAGCACTTTCTCCGTAGCGTCGTTGTTTGCGGTGTTCACGATGAACTGTGCGAAGTTCGGTCCGCCTATCTGCGGCGCGTAAGTGGTGTGGAAGCGCGGCGATCCCTGCCCGATGAACGTAGTCACAGACGTTACGAGCGGGTCGCGCTGCAGTATCTGCGCCATAGAGTCGGCCACTTCCGCCGTGCGCTTCGCCGTCGTGCCGTTAGGCAGATAGAACTCCACGGCAAACTGGTTGCGCTCGGCTACCGGCATCATTCGCTGCGGCTGCTTTACGAAGAGCATAGCGCCTGCGGCTACCAGCGCCCCACCCGTAGCAAGCGTGGCGCACGGATGTGCGAAGCAGCGATTGAGCAGCCATGTGTAGCCCGTCTGCAGATAGTCGAGAGGCTTCTTGCGCGCGTCGGGCTTGGAATTGGTGTCGATGCCCTTATGTATCAATGTGTACTGCAGGTAAGGCGTGAGCACTATCGACACCGAGAGCGAGATGCTGAGGATGATGAACATAGCCCAGGGGAACGACTTCACGAAGTCGCCCATATCGCCGTGCATGGTTATGAGGAAGGGGAAGAAGGTGAGCGATATGCTCAGCGTGGCAGAAAGCACCGACATGAAGAATTCGCGGGGGGCAGCGATGGCTGCATGCCAGCGCGACATGCCGTGCCCCAGTTTCTCCATGTAGTTGTCGATGATGACTACCGAGTCGTCCACCACCATGCCGAGCGTCACGATGAGTGCGGCGAGCGTCACCGTGTTCAGTTCCATGCCGAAGAGATAGAACACGCCTACGGAAGAGAAGATAGTGATAGGAATGCTCAGCGCCGACACCTCAGCAACGCGGCGCGGCATGAGCAACACTACGACCACAATCACCGAGACAACCGAGATGAGCAGCTCGCGCAGGAAGTTGAGCACCGACTCGCTCACCACCCGGCTCTGGTCGGTGATGGTGTTGAGGCGCACATCGTCGGGCAGCGTCTGCTCGAACTCGGCAAGTGTCTTGCGAACGTCGTTGCCCATCTTCACGATGTCGTTGCCCGGTCGCATCTCTATCGACAGCAGCACACATTTGTTGCCGTTGCTTTCTATGTATTTGTCCTGCTTCGGATATTCTCGCGTGATGCGTGCTATGTCTTTCAGTCGCACGATGTTGCCTTTGGCGTCCGAGTATACAATCTGTTCAGCCACATCGCGCTCGTTGTTGTACGAGTCGTCTACGTGTATAGGCATGTTCAGGCTGCCCGTATCTATACTTCCGCTCACGGCGGTGAAGCCCTGCAGCGCCAGGTCGTTCAGAATCTTGAACGGACCGGTGCCGTACTTGGCAAGCTTGTTCTGGTCGAGATATATGCTTATCTGCTCGTTCTGCAAGCCGTACGTGCGCAGGTTCGATATCGCGTCTATACGCCGCAGGCGGTCCTTCAGGTCGTCTATGTACGTGTTCAGTTCGCGGTATGTCTTCTGCTTGCTCTCCATCGTGATGAGCAGGGCTGAGGTGTCGGCTATGTCGTCTACGGCTTGCAGCGCCAGCACGCCTGCCGGCAGCTGGGCCTTGAACGCCTGCAGGCCGTGCTTGAACTTGCTCCAGAAGGCGTCGCGGTCTTCCACGTTGTCGTTCAGCTCGATGAACACTATCAGCATGCCGTCCTTGCTCTGCGTGTACGTCTTCTTCTTGTTCACCTCCTTGTAGCCGAAGATGAAGTTCTCGAGCGGTTTAGCCACCCGCTCTTCCACTTCCGACGACGTGGCTCCCGGGTAGACTGCCACACATGCGCCCTGGCGCACCGTGAACTGCGGCATCTCCTCCTTCGGCATAACGGCGAGTCCGGTCATGCCCAACACGACGAGCATGCCGACAAGCAGCAGCACGATGTTGTGGTTGCACATAGCCGACTCGATGAACGAGCGCTTTATCACGCGGTTTGGTTTCCTTGTCAAGCGTCGCTTTATATGAAAGCGTAGGGCCGACTCCTGTTTGCTTGTTTCCATGTGTCTCCTCCCTTCGCTTTATCTTTCAACGTTCTTGCCGGCGCATACCCTCATGCCTTCCGACACCTTCTGCTGTCCGCCGACAATCACCTCGTCGCCCGCGCCGAGGCCTGAAAGAACAATAATGTCGTTGTTGCAGAAACCGCCAACCTCAACGTGTTGCTGGTGGGCTTTGCCCTTTACGACGGTCCATACAAAACGGGTGTTGTCTGTATCGAGCTCAATGCATTTCGCCGGAATCGTGATCTGTGCCGGCTGCGTATCGCCGCTTGTCACCTGCGCGTTGCACACCATGCCCGGCAGAAGGCGTCTGCCCGTGTTCTCTATGCCCACCTTCACGTCGTACGTGTGCGAGATAGGATTGGCGTCGATGCCCTTTTCGCTTATCGTGCCCCAGAACACGGCGTCGCCCAATGCGCCAACGCTCACACGCACCTTGTCGCCTATGTGCAGATGCGATATCTCTGCTTCCGGCACCGACAGCTTAGCGTTCACAGCCTTCACGTCGGCTATCTTCAGAACCGGCTGTCCGGGCAGCACGTACGTGCCCATGTCGGCTTGCTTCGAGGCTACCACCCCGTTGAAGGGCGCCCTGATGCCGGTGTGCGTGAGCTGTTGGCGAGCTATGGCTTCGGCGGCTTTCGCCTGCTCCAGTTTGCTCTCTATCTCCACCCATTTGATGTCGGATATGGTGCCCGCCTTGTGCAGCGGCTGGAAACGACGGTAGGCGTCCTGCGCCTGCTTCAGCGTGCTCAGTGCTCCGCGATGCGTCTCGTTGAGCGTAGTGGGGTTGATGGTGGCGAGCACCTGTCCCTTGCTCACTCTGTCGCCTTCGTCCACGTGTATGCTCGTGATGTTGCCGCCCAGTTCGAAACTAAGCGTCGCCCCCGTCTTCTCTTCTATAGTGCCTACGTAGTCTTTTGTTTTGCCGCTGGCGTTGGATCCTCCTACGGTGAGGGTCTCCACCTTTACGGCGGCTTTACGCGTCCGCTTCTTTTGTTCGGAGCAGCTCGTCAGCACCGAGCAGCCAACGAGCAACGCCACTATCCATACCATTAAACAATCTGTTCGTCTCATAATATATGTTTGATAATCTGTTGTAAAACTACACTTTTAAACATGCACAACAAAAAAAAGCGCTCGCTTTCTTACCGCCGTTAACCTTATTTAATCAATCTATTCGGAACTAAAAGCTATCTGCTCTCTCGCTTTTTATCCCTTTTATAAAACTTCTGTAACTTCTTTGACACACCATATCCTTACTTTTGCACCCGAAATTTAAACACTTTTTTTACTAAATAAGCATTAAATATGAAAAAGAAAGTAGCGAGAGTAGGCGGCGGAAGAACGATGGCTGTGTGGTCATTGGCCGCAATGATGTTTTTAGGTTCTATGGGCATGCAGGCGCAGAGCGCAGACGGAGCGCAGGCATGCTGCAAGGCGAAGGTGGCAACGGCTGCCGTAGTGCAACCGGTTGCTGACGACGTGCGTGCCGAGTGGCAGCAGCTGAAGGGCGACGTGACGCTCTATATGACCAACGACATGGGACGCAACGGCTATTACGACCAGAAGCCGATAGCCGAACTGATGGGCGAAATGGCGGGAGTGGTTGACCCTGAGTGTGTGTTTGCTGCGGGCGACATTCATCATTTCAATGGTGTTGCGTCGCTGCAGGACCCGCTTTGGATGACCAACTACGAGCTGGTTTACTCGCATCCCGACCTTATGCTCGACTGGTTTCCAGTTTGCGGCAACCACGAGTATCGCGGCAATACGCAGGCTTTCATGGACTACGGCAAGGTGAGCCGCCGATGGATGATGCCTGCCAGGTATTATACTAAGGTGTTCAAGCACGGCAACACTTCCGTGCGCATTGTGATGCTCGACACAACACCGCTCATCGACTCTTATCGTAAGAATTCGAGCGTCTATCCCGACGCCTGCAAGCAGGACGCTGAGGCGCAGCTGGCGTGGCTCGACGAGACGCTGCGCGACGCCAATGAAGACTGGGTGGTTGTGATGGGCCATCACCCGATATATGCCGACACCAACAAGAAGGAGAGCGAGCGTCTCGACATGCAGAAGCGTCTGCTGCCCGTGCTTCACAAATATAACAACGTGGCTATATACGCCTGCGGACACATCCACAACTTCCAGCACATACAGAAGAAGGGTGACAATATCGACTACGTAGTCAACTCGTCGTCGTCGTTGGCGCGTCCCGTGAAGCCTACCGACGGCACGGTGTTCTGCAGCTCTGCCGACGGCTTCTCTGTGTTCACCGTAGACAAGAAGCAGCTGAAGATGTCGATGATAGACAAGGACGGAAAGATTATTCACACGATAACAAAGTCGAAATAGCATGAAGAGATTCTTATTCACAGCGGCACTCCTCACGGCTGCTACCTCTGCCATAACAGCGCACACGCTCGACGGCATCGTCAAGGATCACAAGACCGGCGAGCCGCTTATCGGCACCGTTATCAGAGTGAAGGAGCTGCCAAGCGTCAGCACCACAACCGGTCTCGACGGCACCTTCACGCTGCGCGAGCTGCCCGACCGCGGTCGCTACACGCTTGTTGTCTCGTACATGGCGTACAAGACAAGAGAGATGGTGGTCGACGTGGCGAAAGACTATGACAAAGGCTCGGAGAAAGGCAAGGACGGACAACTCATTATCGCCTTGGACGAAGACTTGCAGCAGTTGGGCGAGGTGGTTGTAACCGGACGCCGCGAGTATCGCTCCGACCGCAGCGCCGTCGAGACGGTGAAAAATGCGGCGAGCGTGCTCAACGTGATGAGCCAGCAGAGCATACAGCTCTCGCCCGACGTGAATGTGGCGAGCGTACTTCAGCGCGTGTCGGGCGTGACCATGGAGCGCGACGCTTCGGGCGAGGCTTCGTACGCCATACTCCGAGGCATGGACAAGCGCTACAACTATACGCTCGTGAATGGTGTGAAGATACCGAGCCCCGACGACAAGAACCGCTACGTTCCGCTCAACATCTTCCCGTCCGACCTGATGGACCGCCTCGTGGTTTCGAAGTCGCTTACTGCCGACATGGAGGGCGACGCCGCAGGTGGAGTGGTCGACATGGTGATGAAGGATGCGCCCGCACGCTTCCAGTTGCAGGCTAATGCCGCCGTGGGCATGAGTGACTACTTCTGGAGCGGCGCAAGAGACTATCTCACGACCAACCGCTCCGACTATACTCACCGTTCGCCCTACGAGGCGTTCGGCTCAGACTATAAGGCTTCGGCTTCCGACTTCAGCAACGGACCTGTGCAGCTGAAGAGCCATGCTACGCCGGCGCCCAACTTCATCGGTGGTCTCAGCGTTGGCGATCGTTTCTGGAACAACCGTATCGGCGTGATGCTTGCCGGAAGTGTGCAGAACACCTTCCGTGGCACGGAGCGTACATACAACTCGGTGAAGATGGCGTCGGGCGAACAGGCTATGTATATCTCTACGCTTAACCACCGCTACTACAGCGTACACGACTTCACGGCGGGTCTGCACGCAAAGCTCGACCTCTCGCTCTCGAACCACAAGCTCGAATGGTACAACATGTACGTGCGCACCAACTCGAAGGGCGTGCGCTACAACAACGGCGTGAACACCGAGTATATCAGTGCCGACTCGTACACGCAGGACGACGAGCTGCGCTCCACTTCTTCCACGCAGAGCATCTTCGCCACCAACCTCAAGGGCACGCACCGTCTGACCGACCGCTTCACGGTCGACTGGTCGGGCGTGTTCTCGCAGGCAAGAGCCGAAGACCCCGACCGCACATACGTGACGCTTACCAACACCGTTGGCCGTAGCGCCGACGCTGAGGGCGACGCCGTGTCGGGCGATATATGGAGCCAGGAGAAGAACATCCTGAAGACGCTGCCCAAGAGTGCGGAACGCCGCTTCCAGCACAACAAGGATACCGACTGGGCGGGCTACATCAACCTCGCTTACGACACACGCTTCGGCGACAAGCTGGACGCTTTGTGGAAGGTTGGCGCGCAGTATCGCCGCAAGGAGCGCAGCAACCGCTACTACTCGTACGTCTTCAACCCGGCTGACATATCGCAGCAGCTCGACGGTAACGGATACGAGCAGTTCGCCAACGTCGATTGGGTATGCAAGACGCCTTACTCGCAGGCGTCTCAGCTCAACTACGACTCGAAGGAGCACATCGGCGGAGTCTACGCTATGGCTACGCTGAGTAGCGCTCTCGGAGAGCTGAACGTGGGCTTACGCGCCGAACATACCAACCAGATATACACCATGCTGCAGCACTTCCGCAACATGGGGCAGGTGGGCGAGCAGAGCTACTGGGACTATCTGCCGTCGGCTTCAGTGAAGTGGACACCGACAAAGAAGATGAACGTGCGCCTCTCTTACTACCGTTCTATCAACCGACCTGGATTCTACGAGATTGTACCCTACCAGATACAGGGCGAGGAGTATCAGGAGAAGGGAAACCCTGAGCTGAAACGCGCCCGCATCGACAATATCGACCTACGCTGGGAGTGGTTCCCGTCGAGCACAGAGCAGATTCTCGCAGGCGTCTTCTACAAGTATCTGAAGAACCCGATAGAACAGGTGTTCGTTACGTCGGACGGCAAGATCGGCGCCGGAACAGACGCCTACTACATGCCCGCCAACCTGGGTAACGCGAAGAACATGGGCTTCGAGATTGACGTGATAAAGTACATACGCCACTTCGGTGTGAAGGCAAACTATACCTACACCCACTCGGAGATTACCACTTCGAAGCGCCAGTACAAGGAAGGCAGCGCAGAGTATAAGACGGGCGTAACGCAGACTCGTCCGCTCGTGAACCAGGCACCGCACACAGCCAATCTCTCCCTGCTCTACAAGGACACCGAACATGGCTGGAACGCACAGCTCGCAGCCTCGTTCACCGGCACGAAACTCGCACTTGTGTCGCCGTTCAAGGACGCCGACCAGTGGGACAAGGCGATGTTCGGACTCGACTTCAGCGCAGAGAAGAAGTTCCACAACGGCATCTCGCTCTTCTTCAAGGCCAACAACCTGCTCGACGCAAAGCGCGAGCGATACCTCAAGACCGTCAATCAGAGCAACCTCGAGTATGAAGGACAGAAGAGCGACAAGACCATCGTTGGCACATACAAGTACGGCAGAACATTCCTGCTCGGCGTGCGCTACAAGCTCTGATTCGCGTCATCTAACCACAACATCTCATATCTCAACACCTCACCACCTCACCATAACAACACCTCATATCTCAACACCTCAACACCTCAACACCCCACCACCTCACCATAACAACATCATACAATGAAGAAGATAAACACAATGGCCGGTATGCTGCTCGCTGCAGCAACGGCAATGTTCTCAGCGTCTTGCGAGAACGACAACATCAATCCGTACGATTATGCAGGCAACAACGGCAACGCCAACCAAGGTTCTACAAACGTCATAAAGACCGCCGTGGCGGAGTATCCTGTAGGCTCGCTCGTGTGGTCGAACGACACCACGCTGAGCGAGAGCGTAGAGATACCCGTCGGCACATCGCTCTATATAGAGCCGGGCGTGACGGTGACGTGCAAGGCTGACGTGCAGGTGCCTGTAGAAGTGGTGGTGCTGGGCAACCTCTACTGCCTCGGTACAGCCGAGAAGCCTGTCACCTTCACCTCCGACCGCAAGAAGCCCGAAGCCTGGGGCGGCATCATCTGTGGCTACAACTCGGAGGAAGTGGTGCTCAACCATGTAGACATAGCCTACGCCGGCGCCACGCCTACCGAGTCGTCGGCATCGTTCCAGAACAAGCTCTTCAAGACCACCATCGACGGCGGCGTACCAGCCTTCCACTTCTGCAACGTCAACGGCAAGTTTGTCATCGCCAACAGCTTCTTCCACGACAACTACAACGACCAGACCTACTTCACGGGCGGCAACGGCGTGATCGCGGGCAACATCTTCGCCGATTCGGGTAACGCTGCCGACGGCGGCGAGGCTATCAACGTGAAGGCGGGCTGCAAGCTCGACGTAGCCAACAACGTGATATACAACGCCTGCACCAACGCCTTCAAGCTCTCCAACGCCGGCAACAGCGAGGTGGTGCCGCTCACCGACATGACTGTCTACAACAATACCATCGTCGACTGCGGTTGGCGACGCTCGAAGAACAAGAAGGGTGGTTCGGTATGGGTGGAGAAGGCTGCGCGACCGGTGTTCGTGAACAACCTCTGCTACGACTCGCGTTTCGGTCTGAAGCAGCCCAAGCAGGACGGCGCCGACATGGAGCACAGCCGTCTCACGCCCAACTACTACTACGCTTCTACCGCTACCGGCGTGGAGCAGATGGCAAAGGGCGCTTCGCTCGGCATCTGGTTCGACACAGACATAAAGAGCGCCACAGCAGGCCAGTTCGATCCGCTCTTCAAGCTCTTCAAGCAGAACGCCGGCATGAACATCAACTGCGAGGTAGACGACCCCGACAAGGGCGCTCCGCTTGCTTTCGACAGGTCTTGGAGCTTCGACCTGCAGCAGGGCAGCCCCGCTCTATCGGGCGGTGTGACCGACTTTGCGCGCATCTTCCCGAACGGCATCCCGTTCTTCGGCATGAAGAAGGTGAACTTCCTCGACAGCGCCAACGACCAGAACTACTACTTCTCGGCACCACTGCCGCAGCCACGCTTCGGAGCGTGGCTGTAAAGCCGATAATTACTGTTCGGTAAAACTAATCTTTTGTTTCTTTTCAATTCTTGTATATGTCTTCAGTTTGCACTACCTTTGCATATCTTTTACACAAAGTAACGAAAAACAAGTATGGATATGAATAATCTGATGAATATGGCGCGTAAGGCGATGGCGGTAGCGGCGTTCCTTACGCTTTCTGTTGCGGCTGACGCAGCGGAAGTGGTGTACAGAATTGTGGAATACAACAAGCAGACGGCTGAGTTTGAGATAGCGGCTTGCGGAATGGTGCCGCGTAACTCGAGGGTTTACTTCGAGAACAAGTTCGGCGCAACCACCGGCAACCGCTACAACCAGATACCGCGCAACCGCGAGGCGGTGCTCTATCTCGAAGGATGGCAGGGCTGCAAGGTGCGCAGCATCACGTTCTCGATGTGCTCCAACAACAAGAGCGGACAGGTGGGCGTGGCGCTCAACGACGGCGGCACAACGCTTTACGAGTCGGCGCCGGTAGACTTCGCCAGCAGCGAGTGGTTCGGCTCGTGGGTGTCGAAAGACCTCGGCGTGTATGTCGACGTGACGAAGCAGACAGACGCTCCTGCTATCGCCACCGACAACGCAACAATTGTAGTGGCAGGAGGCAGAAGCGAAGGATCGGTTTATCTCGACGCCATCACGATAGATTATGATGAGGCTGGCGTGGAGCTTGAGTCGCCGCTCGGCTGGCAGTATGAGAAGCTCACGAAGAAGAGTACGCTCAACGCAGGCGACGAGGTGATGATATACCGCAACGGTGCGGCGGCTGCCGACTTCGACGGTATGGACGAGTCGCACTATCTCGACGCAGTTGCCGTGCCCTCGACGTCTGACGTAACCAGTCCAGACGTGCTGCGCTTCAAGCTTGGCAAGACAGACGCACAGAACTGGACCTTCACCGACCAGCACGGTCGAAAGCTCGGCGCAACAGGCAAGCAGCAGCTTGCGTGGGACGAGGGCGCAACCGAGTGGACCGTAGACCTTGGCTACGACGGTGCAACAATAGCTCCCGCTGGCACCGAGTACGGCACGTTGCGCTACAGCACGCCAGACAATAATTATGCTCGCTTCAATCTCTACACCTCGAAGTCGCTGCCACTGCCGTTCCTCTATCTTAAGGGCGAGCAGAAGCAGCCCGAGCAGTCGCGTTCGCTCGCCTTCGCTGAGGAGAAGCAGACCGTCTCTCTCGACGCTGCACACATCGGTCTGCGCCCAACGTTGCTGCCGAAGACCACAACCGACAAGCGCCTTCGCTGGAGCAGCTCCAACGAGAGTGTTGCAACCGTAGCAGGCGGCTTCGTAACGCTTCTCGGCGTGGGCGAAACAACCATAACTGCCGCTGCTTTCGACGGCGGAGCTGAAGCAACCATACGCCTCGTCGTGACCGAACCGACCGCCATCAACGGCGTAACGTCTGGCGCAAAGATGCAGCGCCCACGCAAGGTGCTCAGCGGCAACAAGGTTGTCATCCAGACGGAGCAGGGACGCTACGGCGTTGATGCGGCGATGTGGTGATGTGTTGAGATGTTGATGTGTTGAGATGTTGATGTGTTGAGATTTGTAGATCTCCATTACATAAAAAAACAGCTAAATCTTGAACGGGAAAACAATGAATAATTAGTTTTCAGTTCAAGATTTAGCTGTTTTTATCGAATATACTCGATAAAATGATGGTGTTTTTATCGAATATACTCGATAAAATGGTAGCGTTTTTATCGAATATACTCGATAGAATGATAGTGTTATTACGTTTGTGCTTAAATTTCGTCGAATTCACAATCGTGATCTTTGAAGAAGTCGTAATAGATTTTTACGTTGGGCAGGTCTGTCCATTTGCACACAGATACGGGCGAGTTGTCCATATTATATATTTTGGCATAAGGAATAGACAAGAGGAATGGACTGTGGGTTGACATTATGAACTGACAATCGTAGAACCGTGCCATACCAATAATGAATTGCACCAATTCGAGTTGCATCTCTGCCGACAACGAATTCTCAGGCTCGTCTAATAGATACAGACCACCAGGTAGAATGGAGTCGGTAAAGTATTTAAAGCCATTTTCGCCATTTGAATAAGTTCTTTCGTCTACTCCGATGCTTCCCCTTACATATCTTGAGCCTGATTGTTTTCTCTTCTTGCAATAGTCGGTATAGGCTTTCATACTTTGTGGGTCGTCAGCGTTAAACCCACGTGGTCCTTGCCAACCGTACCGATCCATTTCGCTTTTTTCGTTAAAAATCAATTCGCGTTTAAAATTGAGGTTTTCGTTCCTCTCACGAACCTCAATGATGTAGTTAAACACGTCGTCGCTTGTTATTATCTTTGATAAGCGTTTGAGATCTTTTAGTTGTAGGGGGTCATGCACGCTTAATTCGTAATGACATTTCTCGATATATGGGTCGAAGAAATGGGTCTTGTTATAAGCGGTTTTTCTATCCAGTTTTAGTTTCTCGGCTATGATATTTAGCAGTGTGCTTTTTCCTGAACCATTGCTTCCACACAAGATTGTGATGTCAGAGAAGTCTATACGCTCAAATTGTTTGTCGGATGTGAAAAAGTTAAATGGGTAGTATGAGTCGTAGCATGTACGGCGAAAGGAGTTAAAGAAGTGTTCTTCTTCGTCTCTTGGGGGCAAATTAAAGCTATTTAAGTATATCATTTTATGTTATTATTGTGTCTGTTAAAACTGGGTATTATTCGCTCCATACACCATGCGAATGCCTCCGCTGTGCGCTCGGCTTCGGCACCGAAGTGTCCGCCTTCGTGCCAACGCAGGGTGACGGCAGTGGGGGAGAGCTGCTGACAGAGCAGAGCGTACTCGGCACGCACGCAGTCGCCGATGCGCTTCATGCGCTGGTTGCGGCAATGCTCCTCGCGGTCACCGAGAGAGAGGTGGACAGGTGTTGTTGTGGTGATATGTTGAGATGTTGAGTTTTGAGTTTTGAGTTTTGAGTTTTGCGCTCGGCTTTTGCCGCTTGCCAGAGCAAGAATTGTTGCCTGTGGCGAGAGTATAGGGTGCGTAGCGGCATATTCGCCCCAACCCTTAATCCAGAGCGAAGGCGACGCGGCGGCAACGGCGGCGAAGGCGTCGGTGTTGCGCGCAGCCCAAAGAGCGAAGAGTCCGCCGAGCGAGTAGCCACCGATGATGCAGGGCAAAGCGCCGAAGCGCTCGCGGAGCCACGGCAGCAGGGTGTGCTCTATGAAGCGGAGCGTGTCGGGAGCGTGGCTGCCCACCTCGGCGTCGCGCGACACAGCATCGTCAGCCCACGGCATGAGGGCGCGCGCCCACTCAACGCTGTCGAAGAAAACCATGGCGAAGCCATTGCCGCTCGCCTGTGCAATTAATTCTACTTCGCGCTGCACGCCGTCGTTCTTCTCCTCGTGGCGCGCCGACGGCTGTATGAGCAGCACCTGTGGTTCGCCAACGACAAAGAGCTTGCAGGGCGTTTGTATGTTATGGTGTTCTGTAAGGATGATGCTTTTGCTGGACATAATGGTTGGAGTTTTTATGGATTAGCAAAGTTAATGTTTTTGTTGGATATATGGCTGCTTTTGATGGGTAAAATTAAATGGCTTGTTGGTTGATTGGTTGATTGCTTGGTTGATAGGTTTGGGTGGTGATTGGTTGGTTGATTGGTTGGTTGATTGCTTGGTTGGTGCAGCGGAGACCGCTGCACCCCCTATGAGGGCAGCGGATGGAATCTGATCGGGCGGCGGACGGAATCTGATCGGATGGCGGACGGAATCTGATCGGGCGGCGGACGGAATCTGATCGGGTGGCGGACGCGCAACGATGACAAAAGCATAGGGTGAAGAGCAACAAACTGCTCCTGTATCTGCAACAAACTGCTCCTGTATCTGCAACAAACTACGCCTGCTTATATAATAAAATGTGGAAATGTACGTTATTAATAGACGTTAAGTACTTTTGAGGCTTAATGCAGACAACAAAACAACGAATAAAACGTACTGAAAAATGATTGATTATATTAAGGGCGAACTGGCGGAACTCACTCCGGCGCAGGCCGTTGTTGAGGCTTACGGCGTGGGTTACGCTCTGAATATCTCGCTGAACACATACGAGGCGATACAGGGCAAGGAGAACGTGAAACTGTTTGTGCACGAGGCGCTTGTCACTGGCGGACGCGACGACAGCTACACTTTCTACGGCTTCGCTTCTAAGCAGGAGCGCGACCTCTACCGACTGCTCATCACCGTGTCGGGCGTGGGAGCCAACACGGCGCGCATGATTCTCTCGTCGGCATCGCCCTCGGAGCTGTGCAACGCTATCTCCACGAGCAACGAGCGCGTGCTGAAGAGCGTGAAGGGCATCGGACTGAAGACCGCGCAGCGCATCATCGTCGACCTGAAGGACAAGATTCTCTCGCTGGGCATAGCGCAGGAGGTGGCGGCAGGAACCGCTACGGACAGCACTATTCCCGTCGACGTGCGCGACGAGGCGGTGGCTGCACTCACCATGCTCGGCTTCTCGCCCGCACCTACGGCGAAGGTGGTTACGGCGATTCTCACCGATGACGCCACGCTGCCTGTTGAGCAGGTGGTGAAGCTGGCGCTGAAGCAGATTAAGTAGACAAGTAAACAAGCTGATTTTGAATTTAACTAATATCATATACCGATTTTTAAAGCGTAGGCTGCAGGCGATTCGCTCGCTCGGCACAGCCCGCGCGTTTGTCGTCGTAATGGTTATGGCGGCACTGGCGTCGTATGCCATCACGCAGACGCCGCAGAACCCGCAGCGCAAGCTCTCGGTGCGCAAGACGCGCGACGCGGCTCCGCAACGTAACGGCTCCGCAGGGCGCATCGACTCGCTCGTCGTGAAGGCGCAGCCCAAGCTCGAGAACGAGGACTCGATACCCGACTCGCTGCTGCATCCGCGCTGGAAGATACAGCGCACGCTACCCATCACGCTCGACGACCTCGACCAGAACGCCGCCGACCTGAAGCGTCCCGACAACCTGAAGCAGGACGTGGTGTACAACGACTCGCTCGACCGATACATCATCGGTTCGAAGATATCCGACTCGTACATCAACGCCCCGTTCATGATGACGCAGGACGAGTATCGCAAGTGGAGCGAGCGCCGCATGATGAACCAGTTCTTCCGCAAGAAGAACGACGAGATCTACCAGGCAAAAGGCAAGGAGAAGTTCGACTTCACCGACATGCACTTCGACCTCGGACCGGCTGAGAAGATATTCGGACCAGGCGGCGTGCGCATCAAGACGCAGGGAACAGCCGAGCTGAAGTTCGGTGCCACGATGAAGAGCATCGACAACCCGTCGCTGCCCGTGCGCAACCGCAAGACCACCACGATGGACTTCGACGAGAAGATAAACGTGAGTCTTAACGGACGCGTGGGCGACAAGGTGAACATGAACCTCAACTACAACACCGACGCTACGTTCGACTTCGACGCGCAGAGCCTCAAGCTGAAGTACGACGGCAAGGAAGACGAGATAGTGAAGCTCATTGAGGCTGGCAACGTGTCGTTCCCCTCCAACTCGTCGCTCGTACGCGGAGCATCTTCGCTCTTCGGTCTGCGCACCGACCTGCAGTTTGGCAAGCTCAAGCTGCAGCTCGTAGCCTCGCAGAAGAAGTCGTCATCGAAATCGGTGTCGTCGAAGGGCGGCAAGCAGTTCACGCCGTTCGAGATAGACGCCGCCAACTACGAGGAGAACCGCCACTTCTTCCTTGCGCAATACTTCCACGACCGCTACGACGAGTCGATGCGCTCGCTGCCCAACCTCACGTCGGGCGTGACAATCAACCGCGTGGAGGTGTGGGTGACGAACAAGTCGGGCAACACATCCAACACCCGTAACATCATCGCCCTCACCGACTTGGGCGAGAACAACCGCGTGTCTAACAGCCTCTGGAGCGTGACAGGACAGCCCGTGCCTGCCAACGCCGCCAACTCGGAGTATGCAGCCATGACATCGCAGTACGCCGCTGCACGCGACATCGACCAGACCTCTACCGTGCTCGACGGAATACCCGGCTTCGTGGGCGGAGCCGACTACGAGAAGCTGGAGCGTGCGCGCCTGCTCAACTCGTCTGAGTACACCGTGAACAAGGCGCTGGGCTACGTCTCACTGAAGACATCGCTGCAGACCGACCAGGTGCTCGCCGTGGCTTACGAGTACACATACGGCGGCGTGACGTATCAGGTGGGCGAGTTCGCGTCGGACATCACCGACTCTAACAAGGCGCTCTACGTGAAGGCGCTGAAGAACACCAGCAACAATCCGCATCAGGGCAACTGGGGCCTCATGATGAAGAACGTGTACTACCTCGCCTCGTCGGTAGAGAAGGAGAAGTTCCGCCTCGACGTGAAGTTCCAGAGCGACACCGCCGGCGTCTACCTTACATACATACCCGAGCCGCAGGTGAAGAACCAGACACTCATAAAGTTCCTCGGAGCCGACCGACTCGACAACAACAACAAGGCGCATCCCAACGGCTACTTCGACTACGTGGAGGGCTACACCGTTACGAACGGTCGAGTGTTCTTCCCCGTTGCCGAACCGTTCGGCAGCTATATGTACGAGACGCTTCTGAAGAACGGCGTGGCGGCAGACAAGGCTGAGAAGTACGCCTTCACCGAGCTGTACGACTCTACGAAGACCGTGGCGAAGCAGATTGCCGAGAAGGATAAGTACATGCTCATGGGACAGTTCCGCGGCACATCGGCTAACGTAATCTCGCTCGGCGCATACAACATTCCGCAAGGCTCGGTAGTGGTTACGGCAGGCGGCGTCACGCTCGCCGAAGGCACCGACTACTCGGTCGACTACTCGGGCGGCGAGGTGACCATCCTCAACCAGAGCATCATCGACGCCGGCACCGCCGTGAACGTGTCGCTCGAAAGCAACACCGACTACGGACAGGAGCGCAAGACGATGTTCGGTATGAACTGGGAGTACGACTTCTCGAAGGACTTCCAGCTCTCGGGTACGTTCCAGCATCTCTCCGAACAGGCGCTCACCAACAAGGTGAACATGGGATCGGAGCCGCTCAGCAACACTATCTGGGGCTTGAACATCAACTGGAAGAAGCAGAGCCAGTGGCTCACGAACATGCTCGACAAACTGCCGTTCCTGCATCTCACACAACCGTCGAGCATCTCGTTCTCGGGCGAGTTCGCGCAACTCATAGCCGGACAGAGCAGCGGCACGCAGGACAACGCCTCGTACATCGACGACTTCGAGAACACCAAGAACACCATCGACGTGTCTACACCTACGTCGTGGATAATTTCGTCGGTGCCGTCGATGTTCCCCGAGTCGGGCGACAAGTCTACGCTGCGTTCGGGCTTCAACCGCTCGCGCCTGGCGTGGTACACCATCGACCCGCTCTTCACACGCCGCTCTTCGTCGCTCACGCCGAGCCACATCAAGAGCGATCTCGACCAGCTGTCTAACCATTACGTTCGCGAGTTCTACGTCAGCGAGCTGTTCCCCAACCGCGACCAGAGCGCATACAACGGCAACTCGTCGATGCTCAACATACTTAACCTCGCTTACTACCCGAACGAGCGCGGTCCGTACAACTTCGACCCCGACCTCAACCCCGACGGCACACTCAACAATCCGCAGAAGCGTTGGGGCGGCATGATGCGAAAGCTCGACACCAACGACTTCGAGGCAGCCAACATCGAGTACATCGAGTTCTGGATGCTCGACCCGTTCATCTACACACGCGAGCAGGGCGTGGCAGCCGACTACGGCGGCGATTTCTACATCAACCTCGGCGAGATGAGCGAGGATATTCTGCGCGACGGCAAGAAGTTCTACGAGAGCGGCATGCCCGTAGACGGCTCGCAGAACTTCACCACTACGCAGTGGGGTAAGGTGCCCAATCAGGCTACCGTCGTGTACGCCTTCGCTACGTCGAAGGGTTCGCGTGCGCTGCAGGACGTGGGCTTCAACGGACTCAACGACGAGGAGGAGCAGAAGTGGGAGAGCTATCAGGACTTCCTCAGAGAGGTGCAGGGCAAGGTGAATCCTGCCGTGTGGGACTCTATCTGGGCTGACCCCGCAGGCGACAACTACCACTACTTCCGCGGTTCCGACTACGACAAGATGAAGGCGCCTATCCTGCGCCGCTACAAGTACATAAACAACCCGCAGGGCAACTCGCCCGACAACGACTCGCGCACCGAGAGCTACGACACATCGTACAAGTCGACGCCTGACGTGGAGGACATCAACCAGGACTACACGCTCAACGAATACGAGAAGTTCTTCCAGTATCGCGTGTCTATCCGCCCCGAAGACCTCGAGGTGGGCAAGAACTACATCGTAGACAAGCGCGAGGACACCCACCAGCTGCGCAACAACAAGACAGAGACGGTCAACTGGTACCAGTTCCGCATCCCGTTGCGCGACTATGAGAAGAAGTTCGGCGCTATTAACGACTTCACCTCGATGCGCTTCATGCGTATGTTCCTCACCGGATTCAAGCATCCTATCGTGCTGCGCTTCGGAACGCTCGACCTCGTGCGTGGCGAGTGGCGTGTCTACGAGCAGAACCTCGACAACTCGGCTTCCACTTCGGGCAAACTCGTGGTGAGTGCCGTGAACATCGAGGAGAACAACGACAAGCAGCCGGTCAACTATATCCTGCCGCCGGGCATCAAGCGCGGACAGGACCCAACGCAGCCACAGCTCGTTGAGAACAACGAGCAGGCGCTCTCGATGAGCGTCACCACGCTCGGCACCGGCGAGGCGAAGGCGGTGTACAAGAACACAACGCTCGACCTCAGACAGTACAAGCGTCTGCAGATGTTCGTTCACGCCAACGCTTTCCAGCCCAACCAGACGAATCTTGAGGACGGACAGCTGTCGGTATTCATACGTCTCGGCTCCGACTATAAGAGCAACTTCTACGAGTACGAGATTCCGCTGAAGCTCACAGAGCCAGGCAAATACGGACGCTACTCGGCTGCCGACGCCCGCGCAGTATGGCCCGAGGAGAACATGCTCGACATCGCCCTCTCCAAGCTCACCGGCTTGAAGAAGGAGCGCAACAAAGCCAAGGCAAACGGACAGGCTTCGTACAACCGCATATACTCGGCGTACGACCCCGACCAGCCTAAGAACCGCATCTCGGTGATGGGTAATCCGACGCTCGGAGAGGTGAAGACTATGGTCATCGGTGTGCGCAACAACTCGGGCGAAGTGAAGAGTGGTGAGGTCTGGGTGAATGAGCTTCGACTGAAGGAGTTCAACAACTCGGGCGGCTGGGCTGCACAGGGCACGCTCAATCTGCAGCTCTCCGACCTCGGCACCGTCAACGTGCAGGGCAAATATAGCTCGGCAGGCTTCGGCGGACTGGAGGAAGGCGTAGCACAGCGTTCTACCGACAACTACTCCAACTACACCGTGACGGCTAATGTGGAGCTTGGCAAGTTCTTCCCCGACAAGGCGAAAGTTACGGCACCGCTCTACTATTCGGTTACTAAGGAGAAGACATCGCCCAAATACAATCCGCTCGATACGGATATGGAACTCGACGACGCTCTCGAAGCGGCTGGCTCTAAGCACGAGCGCGATTCGATAGAAAGCATCGCCGTGACAAAGGTTACGCAGACCAACTTCTCGCTGTCGAACGTGCGTGTCGGCATACAGAACAAGCGCCACCCGATGCCGTACGACCCTGCCAACTTCTCGTTCTCGTACAGTCACAGTCACAGCTACACCACCGGCGAGACTACTATCTACGAGCGCGAGGACAACTGGCGCGGTGCGTTCAGTTATTCGTGGTCGCCTATATACAAGGCTTGGGAACCGTTCAAGAAGGTGAAGAGCCGTTCGAAGTGGCTCGACTTCCCGAAGAAGTTCGGACTGAACTGGCTACCGCAGAACGTGGCGTTCAACACCGACATCACGCGCAACTACTATGAGCTGCAGGAGCGCGACATGGAGTCGACCGAGAACCAGAAGCTACCGCTCACGTTCTCGTCACAGTTCTTGTGGAACCGCGAGTTCAACCTGCGCTGGGACCTCACGAAGAACCTGCACATGAACTTCCAGAGCGCCACGAACGCAGAGATTGAGGAGCCTTACACACCCGTAAACAAGGATCTCTATCCCGATAGCTACACGGCTTGGAAGGACTCTGTGTGGACTTCCATCAAGCATCTGGGCAGACCGTTGAAGTACAACCAGTCGTTCCAGGCGTCGTACAAGCTGCCTATTAATCTCATTCCGGTGTTCGACTGGATAACAGCCGACGGATCGTACAACGCTACGTACAATTGGATGCGCGGTTCTGATCTCGAAGACGGCACTTCGCTTGGCAACACCATCGCCAACAACCGCCAGATAAACATCAATGGACAGTTCAACATGGAGAAACTCTACAACCATGTGCCGTTCCTGAAGAAGACCAACGACCGTTTCAAGAAGGACAACTCTGCCGCAAACCGCCGCAAGGCGGAGGAGGCAAGGAAGAAGAAACGCGAGGAGGCGAAGAAGAAGCGCGAGGCTGAAGCCAAAGAGAAGGGTGCTGCCGACGGCAATCAGAAGACGAAGAAGAAGCCGCCGTTCGCAAACGACTCTAACCCGCGCGACTTGCTGGCAAAGAAGAAGAAGGGCTTCGAGAAAGAGATAACGCTCATGCCCGACACCACTATCAAGGTGAACCACGGCAAGCGCACGAAGCGCATCATAGTAAGCGGACGTACGGAGGCAGGCAGAGTGTTCCAGCTGAAGTACAAGCGTGTTGACGACAACAACATCCTTATATTAAATAAGGTGGACTCGGCAACAAAGATAAAGGTTTCGGTGATAGCGAAGGAACCGCTTGAGAACCAGAAGTGGTACCGTGCGGCGCAGAGCGTGGCTCGTGTGCTGATGATGGTGCGCAACGTGAGTCTGAGCTACCGCAACCAGTACGCCATGTCGATACCGGGCTTCAAGCCGATGGTAGGCAACATGTTCGGACAGGGTTCGGGCTACGGACCACTGTCGCCGGGCTTGGACTTTGCGTTCGGCTTCGTGGGCGACTCTTATGTAGACAAGGCTCGCGAGAACGGATGGCTGATGATGGCCGACTCGCTCGCTACGCCGGCTACGACCAATCAGACCGAAGACTTGCAGCTGAGGGCTACGCTCGAGCCGGTGCGCAATCTGAAGATAGACCTCACGGCGTCGCGCGCCAAGACAACGGCACGCCAGGTGCAGTACATGTACGCTGGCAACCCGACCACACAGAGCGGAACGTTCACCATGACAACGCTCTCGCTGCGCAGTGCGTTCGAAGGCTCAGGCAGCGCAAAGAACGGATACAAGTCGGCATCGTTCGAGCGCTTCTGCTACTCGCTCGAAGGCTTCCGCAAGCGCGTAGAGGCACAGTATGCCAGTGCGGTATATCCTGCCGGATCGCAGCTTGCAGGCAAGAAGTTCGACGCGGCTAACGGCGGCGTCAACAAGTACAGCTCAGACGTGATGGTGCCTGCGTTCCTTGCAGCCTACACCAACATGGGCACGCAGATGTCGATATTCCCGACGCTGGCACACCTGCTGCCCAACTGGACTATCAAGTACAGCGGACTGTCGAAGCTGCCGTGGTTCCGCGACGTGTTCAAGAGCGTCAACATCAACCACGCATACAAGAGCGTATACGCCGTAGGCTCCTACTCGTCGTACAGCACGTTCATGGAGTACATGGGCGGACTCGGCTTCATCACCGACGCCACCACCGGCATGCCTACGCCGAACTCTATGTACAACGTGTCGACGGTGAGCATCAACGAGTCGTTCTCGCCGCTGCTTGGCATCGACGTCACGCTGAACAACAACCTCACCGTTAAGGCGGAGTATCGCAAGACGCGCGTGCTGAGTCTGAGCATGACTTCGGTGCAGGTGAACGAGTCGTCGTCTAACGACTGGGTGATTGGCGCCGGCTACACCATTAACAACTTCAACCTCTTCGGAAGTGGCGGCAGCAACAAGCACCGCAAGGTGAAGTCGAAGCGCAACAGCGCAAGCTACAACTCGTCGCCGAGCCGCACACGCTCCTCGAACGGTGTGAACAACGACCTGAAGCTGCGTCTCGATCTGAGTCTGCGCAAGCAGGCGTCGATAAGCCGCGACATCGCCACGATGACTTCGTCGGCTAACAGCGGCAACACGGCGTTCAAGCTCGCCTTCTCTGCCGACTACACCGTGTCGCGACTGCTCACCATGAGCTTCTACTACGACCGACAGACCAACACTCCGCTGCTCTCGTCGAGCTCGTATCCGACAACAACGCAGGATTTCGGACTGAGCATGAAGTTCTCATTGACAAGATAGTGTAAAAGTTGAGAGTTGAAAATTTTCAACTCTCAACTTTAATTTATATCTTTGCAGAAGATAGGCTGCACCTCAGCATAACATTCAAGCAAGCTTGATGTTCTGCCTTCGGTTTGCACTATCTTTGCCCACATCATAAAGAATATCACATTATAATATATAGCGATGAAAGATTTTAAGGACATAAAGATTGCTGTAGCCGGCACTGGCTATGTCGGACTGAGTATAGCAACACTCCTTTCGCAGCACCACCATGTGACAGCCGTAGACGTGATACCCGAGAAGGTAGAGAAACTGAACAACCGCATATCTCCTATACAGGACGAATATATAGAGAAGTATCTGGTAGAGAAACAGCTGAACCTTGTAGCTACTCTCGACGGCAAGGCAGCGTATAAGGATGCCGACTTCGTGGTGATAGCCGCTCCTACCAACTACGACCCCGTGAAGAACTACTTCGACACGACGCACGTAGAGGAGGTTATCGACCTCGTGCTTGAGGTGAACCCTGACGCCGTTATGGTCATCAAGAGCACCATCCCCGTGGGTTACACACGCAGCCTCTACCTTAAGTACGCTAAGAAGGGCGTAAAGCAGTTCAACCTGCTCTTCTCGCCAGAGTTCCTGCGCGAGAGCAAGGCTCTCTACGACAATCTCTACCCGAGCCGCATCATCGTGGGCTACCCGAAGCTGATTGATGGCGAGAGTTACGCAGAGGAGAACGAAGCAATCCGTACCATCACCGACGTGGAACGCATGAAGGAGGCTGCAAAGACCTTCGCTGCATTGCTGCAGGAAGGCGCTCTGAAGGAGAACATCGACACGCTCTTCATGGGCATGAAGGAGGCTGAGGCTGTGAAGCTCTTCGCCAATACCTATCTGGCGCTGCGCGTGAGCTACTTCAACGAGCTCGACACATACGCCGAGATGAAGGGGCTCGACACAAAGGCAATCATCGACGGCGTAGGTCTCGACCCGCGCATCGGCACCCACTATAACAACCCGTCGTTCGGCTACGGCGGCTACTGCCTGCCGAAGGACACCAAGCAGCTGCTCGCCAACTATGCCGACGTGCCAGAAAACCTCATCGAGGCCATCGTAGAGAGCAACCGCACACGCAAGGACTACATCGCCGACGCCGTTCTGCGTAAGGCAGGCTGGTACAGCTACAGCGAGAACAACCAGTACGGCGCAGAGGTGAACGCATGCGTCATCGGCGTTTATCGACTCACCATGAAGTCGAACTCCGACAACTTCCGCCAGTCGGCTATCCAGGGCATCATGAAGCGCATCAAGGCAAAGGGCGCACAGGTGATAATCTACGAGCCGACACTCGAAGACGGCACAACGTTCTTCGGCAGCCGCGTGGTGAACGACCTCGAAGCCTTCAAGGCACAGAGCCATGCCATCATCGCCAACCGCTACGACGCTTGCCTCGACGACGTTGCCGAGAAGGTATACACACGCGACATCTTCCGCCGCGACTAACACTTCTGTTCTGCGACGCCGTGCGTAGAACGAATGTATAAACGAAATAGGAAAATCCCTACCTGCGAATATGGTTTTTCACTTGCAGGTAGGGATTTTTTTGTATAATTTTGCAAGTGAAAGTTAGACGTAATGCCGTCCTACTTCACAAACAAAAAGTGAAACAATAAAAACTCGAATATTATGAAACGATTAAGTACTTACCTCACACTCCTGGTTATGGCAGCATTGCCGTTCACCTTCACCAGTTGCGAAGAAGACTGGTACGACGGTTACGACTGGTACGACAAGCCTTACTACGACGCTTCTGACTATGCTCTTGACCTTGCGCAGACGCTCAGCGGCACATGGGAGGGAACAATCATCAACGAATACTACAACGAGGACGGCGAGCGCGAGCAGACAAGGTGCGACGCCGATTTCACCTTCGTGCAGTACCGCTCCGACGCCATCAACGGCACGGGCTACGAGACCGACTACGACGGTCAGGGCAACCAGCAGACGCTGCGCTTCAAGTGGTATGTAGACTATCGCACGGGCAATGTGAACATCGAATACGTGAGCAGCGGCTACCGCTTCCTGCTCGACTCCAAAGGCAACAGCAAGTACTCTGGCTTCTCGCTCGACAACAACTACTTCGACGGCGTGATGGAGGGTGTGAACAACGACGAGTTCATCTTCTTCAGTCTCAACCGCGTCAGCGGCTACAACGCTCCGCTTAAGACCAAGGCTATAGACGGAGCTGCAAAGACAGTACGCTTCGGCAAGGGCGAGAGAAAGCAGCTCTCCGACAGCGATGTGCCAGTGATGCTGCGCAGAAGATAAGCGGTTTCGCAGCTATCCGTAGCGGAGGTCTCTGGCCTCCGCAGCACCAAGTCTGACAGAAATATATGTCTGATAGAAATAATCCCTCATATCTGTCAGCATCCTCGTAATACTAACATTATAAGCAGAATAAAGGCTGATAGATGTCGCTTTTCGAGGCGATATCTATCAGCCTTTATTCCAGCCACAATTAGCTATCTTCCAGCTGCAATAAGGTTTCTTCTATCCTTATTCTTCTTCTTATTATTCTTATTCTTATCCTTCTTTACATTCTGTTCTTCTGACTGTCTCCTGCACCCGTACCCTTATACTTGCTTCTCGTAGTATTGAACTTGTAGCGTACGGTAAGTGATATCTTGCTTGTTGAGAACTCATCGAAGACAGTTTCCTTCAGTTTGCCGTACTTACCTATAATGTGACTGTCGTTCGTGCCGAACACGTCGCTGACATAAAGTTGCAGAGTCAGGCAGTCTTTCATGAAACCTTTGTATATAGACAGGTCGGTGTTGAACATCGGCTTGTATATGTAATGGTTCTCCTCATATCCCTTTGTAATATAAGTCATCATAACGGAGAACATCGCCCATTTCGTATCGAAGGTGTTGTTGAATCGGAACATCGCCACCGGCTTGTTCAGATAGCGTCCGTCTCTTGTCTCCAACTCGAACCATTGCTTCTCGACCATTGCCGACAGCATAGGATGCCAGATGCCGAAAGTGGGCTGCAGGTTGAGCGTAGAAGTCACATTATTGTACGATTTGCCGTTTATCATCCTCATCAATCCGATGGTGGCATTGTCCTTATACATCTCTACAGTCTGATAAATGGGGTCGGATACATGCTCATAAGTCAGGTTGAAAGTCAGCCATTTGTAGGCAAGGTCGTAACTTGTATTTCTTGAAATCTCTGAGACAAGAAACGGGTTACCGGTCTCGTATGTATAGTGATTGCTATACTGTACGCCGCTTCTTAATACCCAGTAGTTAGGTCGGTTGATGTCGGCTGCATAGCTCAGCTGCATCTGTACATTGCCGATTGGCATCGAAAGGCTGAGAGACGGAAACCATTCGCCATAAGTCTTGCTTTGCTCCGCCATATACTGACCATCGTCATAATATTTGAAGTCCACATTCTCGTATCTCAAACCCGCTTCCATGTTCAGCTTGCCGAAGTCGCGATTATAGGTTACGAACGCAGAAGCCATGCCTTCCTTTATGCGGTCTATTACATTGTCGGCAAGAGTGTTCGGGATTATGGTGTAGTTGGTATTGCGGTTTGTGAACGAATACTCACCTCCTACCGATAAATCACCACTAAAAAGCGGATAAGAGAGCACCATTTTGGAAGCAATCAATCGGTTGTACTTTGAAGTGGTACTGCTTACAAGTTGGTTTTGTATTTCCGAGTTTACCTCCTGATAATGCTCATCTATATTGTTTTTATTGTTTCCTTTAGACCAAAACCAGTCGGTATTGAAGTCAATACCCAATTTACCAACTTTACCTACATAATAAACATTACTTGACCAGTTGCTATTCTGCCCAAACTCCGAGCTGATATAAGTGGTGGTCTCCGTCAATACTTCATCTCTCAGCACAGATCCTTCCGTCTTTCCGTCTGTTTGCAGTTTAGGATTGCGCAAGAAACTAATACTTGCTCCCAACGAATTATTGTCGTCAAACTGATAACTGGCATTCAAGCGAGAACTAAAATCTCGGTTTTGTTCTTCCAACGAGTTCTGTCCTGCTGGTTCCATGTCTTGTCGAGATAGGTCATTTGTTGCAAGTCCTTTTCGTCTGGCGACGATTGTTTTGAGCCATAGGCGTAAGCGCCAAGCTCTAATCCGTTTCTGCGATAGTACAAATTCAGACGGGCATATCCTCCCGCGTTCTTTTTCTCGTCGTACGATCCTTCCGTCGTAGCGTCAAATCCGAAACCGTCGCCCCGTATCTTCTTTGTGGTGATACGTATAACAGCTTTCGTGCTTGCAGCATAACGAGCACCTGGGTTGGATATTACTTCAACCGACCTGATGTTGTCCGAACTCAAACGGTCGAGTTCACTTCTGTCCCTCATCTGCCGACCGTTGATATAGATGATAGGCTCGCCACGTCCAAACACCTTGATGTTGCCGTTTTGTGCAGATACGTTAGGTATGCGGTCGAGCAGATGCTCCATTGTTCCTGCCTTTTCAAGAACAGACCCAGCAACGGTTGTTGTCATACCGCCATTCTTAAGTATGGTCTTAGGCAGCAACGACTTCACCACCACTTCTCCAAGCACCTTGCTGTCTGCCACCATCTTTATCACACCGGCATTCTCGCCTGTACAATCCTTCCATGCAGTCTTGTATCCTACAGACGTAACCTTGATTATTCCATTGTTGCAAGCCGAATCGATGGCAAAATGTCCATCCTCACCGCTTACAACACCTTTCACGAAAGCAGAATCCTGTCTGTTCAAAAGCACTACATTGGCAAATGCCAAAGGTTCGCCCTTCTCATTAACAATCTTTCCCTTTATATCCTGTGCCATCATCGGTGTGATAGCCGAGAAGCATAGAAACGTTATAAGCGTTCTCTTATTCATAGTTTCTATTTTCTATTTAGCTGGGCAAAGGTAATAAAAAATAATAAAAACGAAAGAAAATGCTGTAAAAACTTGGAATGTAAAAAACAATATCGTATATTTGTAATAAAATGAAAAGATTATGACAACAACAAACGATTATATTACCATTCTTCGCAAATACCTAAGTACCAAAGCAGATGCTTATGGAATTACAAAGATAGGAATCTTTGGATCTGTAGCGAGAAACGAACAGACCGAAGATAGCGATGTCGATGTTTGTGTTGAAATGAAAAAGCCAGACTTATTTACAATGGTTCATATCAAAGAAGAACTGCAAGAACTCTTTGGTAAGCCAGTAGATATAGTACGACTTCGCAATAATATGAATCCTATGCTTTTGAAGCAAATTAAAAGAGATGGAATATATGCATGACGAAGAACTCTTATATTATTCGCTCAAACGAATAGCTTCTACTATTGAAAGAATCATTGATAACTCTAAAGCCATTGATGATTCACAATATTATTTGCTTTCACCAACTGGCATGGAACGTCTTGAAAGTACATGTATGTTGCTTCTTGCAATAGGGGAAAGTATTAAAGGGATTGATAAAATGACACAAAAGCAACTTCTTTTCAATTACCCAGAAGTAGATTGGAAAGGTGTTATGGGAATACGTGATATTATCGCTCATCACTATTTCGATATTGATGAATCTATTGTGTTCGATGTAGTTAAAAACAAACTTCCAGGAATGTTAGAGACTATAAATAAAATGATAGAAGAACTCTAAAATATCGGTTAAGCAAAGAATTAGGTTACTATATACCTTTCGGGGTCTAAAGCTATATAGTAACTTTTTTATGATGTTTTTTCTTTTTTACTGCTTTACCTTCCTACTTTCTGATGCAAATATCGTACTTGAAAACTCCTGCGAAAATTCTCATTCTAGAGATTTGCTGAACATAAAACGTGCGGTTTTGCGGTTCGGCGCAGCCCGAAAAACAGAGAAATTGAGACTTTTTAGTGTAAAACGATAGGTTTTGCACCGCTTTTCGTGAGTTTTTACAAACTTTTCGTGAGACTTTACATGGTAACTCTTGAGACTTTACCCAGTAAAACCTATGCTTTTACCATGTAAAGTCTCACGATAAGTTTGGTTCGCTCGAATTGAAAATTGCACACTTTTGCGAAAAACACTGCAAAAGCTTCTGAATCATCCGTTTACGCTTGCACGCTCAAAACTCGCGAAAAATGAAAAACAAAATGCGTTGTCGGTTTTTCGCGAGTTTTGAGCGTGCAAATCGTGCAAATATCGTCTTGGCAAAAACTGTGCCAAACTTTGTTGCTGCTTACTTCTTCATCAGCGATACGGCGAAGCCGCCGCCGCGTGCCTGTTTAACCTTCAGCACGTCGCCCTTCTTCACGGTGCGGTGCAGGATGGTGTAAGCCTTCGGGTTCTTCTCGTAGTCGGCGTTCTTGCCGTCCTGGTAGATGGCGCAGTCGTACTTGGCACCTGCATCGAGGAAGTCGAGCTTCACGGTAGTCTGACGGGCGTTGTTTGTTTTTCCGCCCACGAACCAGTTGTCCGTGCCCTTAGCCTTGCGAGCCACGGTGATATACTCCGCCGGTTCAGCCTCCAGATATTTCGAGTCGTCCCAGTCGCAAGCCACGTCGCGTATGAACTGGAATGCGTCGTCGTACTTCTCGTAGTGTTCGGGCAGGTCGGCTGCCATCTGCAGCGGCGAGTACATCACGAGGTAAAGTGCGAGCTGTCCGCAGAGCGTGGTGTGAACGTACGACGGGTTGTCGCTCCATTCGGAGAGGCGTGTCTCGAAGATGCCCGGCGTGTAGTCCATCGGTCCGCCCTGCAGGCGTGTGAAGGGCAGCATGACGGTGTGGTAGGGCACCGAACCGCCGAATGCCTCGTACTCTGTGCCGCGTGCCGACTCGTTGCCTACGAGGTTAGGCCATGTGCGGCAGATGCCGGTAGGGCGTGTAGCCTCGTGAGCGTTCACCATGATGTGGTGCTTGGCAGCGGTCTCGATGACGCGCTGATAGTGGTTGTTCATCAGCTGCGAGTAGTGGTACTCGCCGCGCGGGATGATGTCGCCTACGTAGCCCGTCTTAACGGCATCGTAGCCGTACTTGTTCATAAGGTTGAACGCATCCTCAAGGTGTCGCTCGTAGTTGAGTGCTGCAGCCGATGTCTCGTGGTGCATCATCAGACGCACGCCCTTCGAGTGGGCATATTCGTTGAGATATTTGATGTCGAAGTCGGGGTAGGGTGTCACGAAGTCGAACACGTCGAGCTTCTGATGACCGAACCAGTCCTCCCAGCCCTCGTTCCATCCTTCGACGAGCACCTCCTGCAAGCCGTTCTTAGCTGCGAAGTCGATGTAGCGCTTCACCTCGGCTGTGGTGGCGCCGTGCTTGCCGTTGGGGCGGCACTTCGAGTAGTCGGTCTCTCCGAGACGCACCGAAGGCAGGTCGTTGGTGTACGCCCATGTCTTTGTGCCCACGATCATGTTCCACCACACGCCGCAGTATTTCGTCGGGTGAATCCACGATGTGTCCTCAATCTTGCACGGCTCGTTGAGGTTCAGCGTGAGCTTCTTCGAGAGCATGTCGCGTGCGTCGTCGCTCACGAGCACCGTGCGCCACGGCGTGTTGAACGGAGTCTGTATAAAACCCTTGCGTCCTACGGCGTCGGGCGTGAGCCACGACTCGAAGGTGAGTGTCTTATCGTCGAGGTTGAGGTGCATCGTCGGATAGTCGAGACACGCCGCCTCATGGATGTTGATGTAGAGTCCGTCCTTGGTCTTCAGCTGCAGCGATGTCTGCACGCCCGTGTCGGAGAACACCGTCGTAGACGAGTTTGCGGTGTACGCCTTGCGGTTCTTGCTTATCACCTCGCGTATGCCCGTGAGCGGCGTAATCTGATACTCGTACTCCTGCGTGTCGTAGTCGCCCGGAATCCAGTAGGCAGTGTGGTCGCCAGTCATTGCAAACTGCGTGTGCTCCTCCTTTATCACGAAGTAGTTGAGGTCCTGCTGCTGCGGGAACTCGTAGCGCAAGCCCATGCCGTAGTCGTAGACGCGGAATCTAATCTTGATGTTACGGTTGCTCGACGGCTGGTTGAGGCTTACCTCAAGTTCGTTGTAGTTGTTGCGAATTGTCTTTGTCTCGCCCCAAACCGGTGTCCAAGTCTCGTCGAAGGTAGATGTCTTCGACGTCGTTTCCTTAAATCCGTCCATCAAGTCGGTCTCCTCCATGCCCTTCGACGCGTGCTTGTCGCGTGCAAGCTCCAGTCCGAGGTGCGATGGGTTAATCACCTTCTTGCCCTTGTAGCTCATTTCGTACGTAGGACGTCCGTTGTCGGTGAGCGAGAACGTAAGGCTCACGTTGCCGTCGGGCGAAGCGACGGTCTGTGCCGATGCCATAGCCGGCAGAAGCGCAAGCATGGCTGCAATACTCTTTATGTGCATATCGTTGATTGTTATGTATTTAGGTTTCTTTTCTGCTACAAAATTATATATAAGAAATGTGTTCTGCTAAGATTCGGGCGTCATTCTGTCCGACTTTTTCGTGCAAACGTTTGCAATTCGGTGCACGGAGCGCTGCTGCAAATGTTAAACTGACTTGTAGATATGTTTCATTGAGTAGTTAAAAGTTACAAAATGTTTGCATGGATGTTTGATTTTGTTTCAATTTGTATTAACTTTGTGCAAATAGTTTACAATTTTTAAAAAGAATCGATATGAATAAACTTTTACTTAGCTTAGCTGCGCTCGCTGTTTCGGCAGCCGCAAGCGCACAGAATGTGTATTCTACCGACTTTGAAGGAGCAGACGACTTTGCGAAATGGACGGTTGTCGACGCCAATAACGACGGCGTTACATGGGTATATGATGCAGAAGGCTCGCAGTCGAAGGTGTTCTACGCTTATTCTTCGAGCAATGTGGCTGACGACTGGTTCATTTCGCCAGCTATAACGCCTACGGCAACGGGCAAGCTGATGGTGCAGTACACCACGTACGGCACGTCGTACGGTGAGAAACTCGCCGTCTACACAGGCAACGCGCCCACGGTTGAGGCAATGACGAAGCTGCAGGCGCAGAACGACAAGGTGCTCGGCGTGCGCACAACGGAGTATTTCTTCTACGACGCTACAGCAGGCGTGCCCTTCTACGTTGGCTTCCACACGACGAGTCCTGCCGACCAGTGGCGCTTCTATATGTGTGAGTTCAACGTGAAGCAGGTTGACAAGGTGGTAGACTTGCAGGTAGACAACGTGCTTAGCCCTGTTTCGGGCGATAATCTCAGCAACGCCGAGACGGTGAAGGTTCATGTTGTGAACAACGGACTCGATGCGTCTGATAAGTTCGAGGTGGCTTATCAGCTCGACGGCGGTGCCGTTGTGAAGGAGAAGGTAGACCGTTCGCTTGCACCGGGCGAGGCTATGGAGTACACGTTCAGCCAGAAGGCAGACCTCTCTACGCCGCGCCACAAGTATGCGCTGAAGGCATACACCATCGAGCCGAACGACATCAATACCGACAACGATACTACGGCTGTCGTGGTGCGCCACGGCGGAGCCGTTACGCCGCCTTACTCGTGGGGCTTTGAGCCGGGCGACGACACAGCCGACTTCAAGTTCTACAACCTCAACGGCGACGACGGCGAGTGGAAGGTCTACCAGGCTACGTATATGAATATGGCGCGCACGGGCTACGGCTGTCTCGCGTACAACTATAATAAGGAGAACGACGCCGACGACTGGGCGATGCTCGACCCGATAAAGGTGGAGGCTGGCAACTACGTGCTGCGCTACTGGTATTCGGGTTCTGACGGACACACCGAGAAGCTGGGCGTATACTGGGGCACCGGCAACACGCCCGACGATATGGATTTCTGCATCGACGAGCAGACCATCAAGCAGGGCAAATACCAGGAGGCGTTCAAGGTGATTAAGTTCGACAAGCCGCAGACTATCTATCTCGGCTTCTACTCGCACAGCGACAAGGACGAGAACTGGCTCACCATCGACGACGTGCAGTTCTACAAGGCATCGAGCGACGCCGTTGACCTCGTTGTTACCGACATGGCGCTGCCTTACGACTATGTGCGCACGCCTAACGACAAGAACGTGCAGTTCACCATTCAGAACGTGGGCATCAAGGACGCCAAAGGCAAGGTGAAGGTGAGCGTCGACGGCGAGCAGAAGGCTGAGGTAGACCTTAGCATGAAGGCGCAGGAGATAAAGAACCTCACGGCAAGCAACGTGCTCGACGGACTGGCTGCGGGCAAGCACACCGTAACCGTCACTATCGAGAGCGACGACGACAACATGCCCGACAACAACGTGATGTTGAAGGAGGTGAATGTGCTGGGCGCCCCAGTAGTCTACTACGACTTCGAGGATGGCAAGATTTCGTCTGACCTCAGCTTCTATGTAGGCGACTCTGGCACGGTGAACGCTAATGCCGGCGAAGAGTTCAACAAGGAGGGTTGGGGAATCTTCAACATCGAGAAGCATGCTATGCTCGGTGAGCATGTACTTGCCGGCACAAGCTGGATTGACGGTGCTACGCCCGACCGCTGGCTCATCCTGCCGAAAGTGCATGTGAACAGCGAGAATGCTTGCTTCGTTTGGGACGCAATGTCGTTCAACCAGCTGCTGCTCGAGACTTACCGTGTGAAGGTTTCCGACGGTTCGGGCAATCCTGCCGACTACTGGTACACTACCGACCTTGAGGTGAAGGGCGAGACCGTTGCGCCGAAGACACGCGGCATCAGCCTCTCGAAGTACAACGGCAAGGACGTATACATCGCCTTCAACCTCGTAACACCGAAGGGTGAGGTGCTCTGTCTCGACAACATCGGCGTGTATGGCGATGTCGTTAACGGCATCACCGACGTGAACGGCGAGACTGCCGGTATGTTCATCGTCGACAACAACAGCTTCGGCGCAGTAGGTGCTAAGTCGGTGGCTGTGGTAGATCTCAGCGGACGCACCGTGCTTCGTGCCGAGAGCAGTTCGGCAAGTGTAGCAGGCTTGCAGCCCGGCGTATACGTTGGCGTGGCTAAGTTTGCAGACGGCAGCACAAAGTCGCTGAAGTTCGTGAAGAAATAAGTAGGAGGCTCCTACGATAAGCACAGCTACTTATAAATACAAAAATCCCGTTGCGCAGAAGCATCTGCACAACGGGATTTTTCATGCATTAATAAAGCACAAAAAAAATCGGGTGTCTCACGACATCCGATTTTCAAAAACAAACTACTTAAAAACTAATCTACTAAAACAAATCAAAATATCTTATATGCGAAGTTATGCTTTATCATTTTTGCGAGCGATGTTTTATCGTTCTTTTTACGCTGGCAAAATTACTAATAAAAACAATTCGCTCCAAATCTTTTTTCTACTTTTTTGCTTGATTTAAAGCAAGAAGTAACGGTTTGAACGAATAGTGTTACTAATTGTAACAAAAGTGTTAGTGGGTGACCGTGCTTGTAAACGTTTGCGTTAGAAACGTGTCATAAATTCCACTACAATCTTGTCTCGTTCAGAGCGATGGGCGATGCTTCCGTCGCGATAGAAATACTTCTCGTAGTTGAGTCGTATGTCGCTGACGAACGGTTTCTTGAGGCTCAGCGTTACGCCGCTCGTCAGACGCGAGCGCTGATAGTCGTTCACGATGAGCTTGCCTTCGGGGTTCGCCTTGCCGTCGAGATAGCGTGTGCCGTCGCTGTGGTCGCTCATGTAGTCGTAGCGCACAAGCGGAGTGACGTACTTCACGAGTCCCTTCTTCACCTTTATGTCGTAGCTCACGAACGAGTCGAACGCATGCACCGCCTTGAACGCGTTGTCGGCGTAGTGCTTGTAGAGATACTCCGCCTCTACGTGCCATCCGTTCTGATGCCAGTAGGCGCCAGCGTCGTACATCATCACGTCGGTGTTGTCGGGCTTTATCTTCTGCGTGCTCAGCGTGAGGTTGAATCCGTGCGGCATGAGCAGTTGCGCCTTAGCCGAGAAGTTAACGTTCTTTGTCCAGAAGTCCTTCTGGTTGGTCAGTCCCGACCCGTTGAAGAGTCCGGCTTCGAGCACGATAGGGAAGCCCACGTTGAACGTGTAGCCCAATGCCGCACCCACATCGCGCACGTTGCCCACCTGCTTGGCTATGAACGAGCGGTTGGCGAAATACTGCTGGTGGGGCGAGCGGTGGGCGTCGATAGTGAACGGCACACGCATCTGTCCGATGGTGAACTGCATGGTCTGCCACGGCTTCAGTCGGGTGTAGGCGTCGAGCATCTTTATCTTGCCCTCGTCGCAGAGGTCGATCTCAGCCTTATAATATATAATAGGTGAGAGCGAACCATCGATGCTCACGCGGGCGTTGCGCACCTCGAAGCGGTGTTCGCCCTCCTCGGTCTGCAGTTCGTACTTGGAGCGTATCGTTCCGTGGATGTTCATTGTGGGTTTCGCCTCAGACTTTTGCTCTGTAGCGGTTTCAGCTTTCGTCTCCTGCGCCATTGCCGTAGCGGCAGCGAGGCTGACGAGAGCTGTTGTGATGAATGTCTTCATTGCTTGTCGTGTTATGATTTCGGCTGCAAAGGTCGACATTCTATTTTTTCACCGCGTGTCAAGTGTGTTACAATGCTGTTACCGGCGTTTTTTGTTGTTTCAGACTGTGGCTACGGCTTGTGTCATCTGTTGCCCCACATAGCCTGATAGTCGCGCTTGGCAGCAGGAGCGGTCCACTCTGCAGGCACGAACTGCCAGTTGCCGTGCGTTTGCGGAGTGATGGGCGAATGTTCGCGCACATACCTTATTATATAGTCGCGCAGCGTGTAGTCGCCTCGCCACACTATGCGGCTTTCGAGCTGCGCCTTGTCTATGCCGGCGCCCTTGGTGAGCAGTCCGCCGCCGCCAGCCGCGCGATAGCTGTTTACAGCCACGCGATAAGTACGGTTTTCGTCGAACGCTGTGCCGTCAGCCATGCTCTTTATCACGATGCGTTCGCCGCGCGGCTTCGTAACGTCCACGTCGTAGACGATGCCTGCCGCCGTGTCGAGATTGTAGAAAGGCTTGGTGAGCCCGAAGAACTTGTCGCGCGACGAGTCGCGGTTGTTCATACATATCAGGTGGTCGTCGGGTGATGTCATCGTTGCTACCCATCCGTCGTAGCTCATCTCAAGATAGCGGCGTATCTCGCTGCCCGTGAGCTGCATCACGCAGAGATCGTTCTCGTAGCTGTAGAGCTTGTACATGTCGGCGAGCGTAGCCGCACCGCTCTTCACCGTGACGTCGAACGACAGCGGACTGGCGAACGAAATCTCGGCTCCGCTTGTGCTGAGCATCACGTCGTGAACGAAATCGACGAGTGCGCTCGGACCGAAATAGCAGTCGCGCGAGGTCATTGATGTTGTGAACGAACCTACCTCGGTGCCTACGTACTTCTTCACCTCGTCTATCTGACTTTCGAAAGCCTTCATGTATTGCTGGTTGACAGATCGCTTGCCCATGTCAACGATGTTCACCTTCAGACTCTTGCCCTTTCCCTTCTTGCTAACCTCAAGCTCGGCGTCGGCGACACGCATAGCGTTGTTGGCAGGATTGACGATGATGGTCGTAGATCCGTCAGCGCTCTTCACCTCCTCGTAGTGAGTAGAGTGGTCGTGTCCATAGAATATCACGTCGAAGCCCGGCACCTCGCGGGCTATGTCGCGTGTGGCGTCGTTGAGCGAACCGTTTGTGAGGCTGCGGTCGTTTATGCCGGTGTGGAACAAGCCCACTATCACATCCGGATGCTCCTTCTTCTTCACCACATCCATCCACTTGCGTGCCGACTGCACGGCGTCTTCAAAGCGCAGTCCGCTCCACAGTTCCTCCGACAGCCACGACGGCACGCCGGGAGTGATGAGTCCGATGACGGCTATCTTCACGCCGTCGCGCTTGAAGACCATGTAAGGTTTCTTATAGGGCAGACCGGTGGCGGTGCTCACTATATTGGCGCCGAGCATAGGGCAGTTGAGTTCCTTCACCCACTTGTCGTATACCGCATGACCCGTCTCCACATCGTGGTTGCCCATAGTCTGCACGTCGTAGCGCATGAAGTTGCTCACAGATGCCGCGATGTTCTCCACATCGGTCTTCTCATAATTATAATATGTGACGACGGGCTGTCCTTGCAGCACGTCTCCTGCGTCCATCAGCAAGAGCCGGTCGCCGTATATGGTGCGCAGCGAGTCGACATACGACGACACGCGAGCGAGCGAACCATCGGTTGGCTGCTGGTTGATGAAGTCGTACGGGAAGAAGCGTCCGTGTACGTCGGTCGTCTCTATCATTCTTATCTTCACTGTCTTGTCTGCTTTGCTTCCTGCATAGGATGCTGCTGATAAGGCGAAAGCCATGAACATGGTCGCCAATGCCTTTGTATGATTTGTTTTCACTGTGTATGTTGTTGAGTTTAATAGTCTCAAAGTTACGTGTTTTAGGCAATATCCACAAATTATTCGTCGGTTTTTGAGTAATGCTTCGAAAATAAAGCGTAATTTTGCAATATCTTATATCAACAAACAAATCAAAAACCAATAATCTATGAACAAATCAGTTATATTAAGTATGGCTTTTGCCGCTGTGATGTCTTTCTGTTCGCTGGCGGCAAACGCACAATCGCTCTCTCCGTCTACCAAATGGCATTGGAACAAAGGCAAGATAATGATTGAGTCGCCCGAACGCCCCGCAGGACAGAAGGACGTGCTCGGACTGGCACTTCCGAAGATGAAGACGGTGCGCGTGGGCTTCGTCGGTCTCGGCATGCGCGGACCGAGTGCGGTAGAAGACTTCTGCTTGATACCAGGTGTGGAGATTGTGGCTCTCTGCGACTACGTAGAGGCGCGCGCAGCCAAGCAGAACGAGACGCTACGCAAGCACGGACTGGCTCCTGCCGCCGTCTATTACGGCGAGAAGGGCTATGAGGATCTGTGCCGCCGCAACGATATCGACCTTGTCTATATAGCTACCGACTGGGAGCATCATGCCGTTGTGGCAAAGTGCGCAATGGAGAACGGCAAGAACGTAGCCGACGAGGTGCCCTCGGCAATGAACCTTGAGGAATGTTGGCAGCTTATCGACCTGGCTGAACAGAAGCAGCTCAACTGCATGATTCTCGAGAACTGCTGCTACGACTGGTTCGAGATGCGCACTCTGAATATGGCGCAGCACGGCGTGTTCGGCGAGATACTGCACGCGCAGGGCGCATACATACACAATCTTGACGAGTTCTGGGATTATTACTGGAAGAATCCTAACGGCTCTGACCCCGAGCAGCTCGGATGGCGACTGAAGTACAACCGCGAGAACCGTGGCGACATCTATGCCACACACGGACTTGGTCCGGTGGCGCAGCTGCTCGACATTCATCGCGGCGACCGCATGGCTACGCTTGTGGCTATGGACACGAAGAGCGTTCACGGCAAAGAGCTTGTTGAGGCTAAGACAGGCAAGCCCTGCGACGACTTCCGCAACGGCGACCACACCACCACACTCATTCGCACAGCTAACAAGAAGGTGATAGAGTTGCAGCACGACGTGATGAATCCGCAGCCCTACAACCGCCTGTATCAGCTTACCGGAACGCGCGGATTCGCCAACAAATATCCCGTCGAAGGTTATGCTCTCGACAGCAAGCAGCTTGCGGCAAGCGGCGTGCAGCCACAGGTCGACAATCTCTCTACGCACAGCTTCATGCCCGAGGCTGAGAAGAAGGCTCTCGAGGCCAAGTACGACCATCCTATTCTGAAGAAGTTCGGCAAGCTGGCTAAGGAGGTAGGCGGCCATGGAGGCATGGACTTCATCATGACCGCGCGCCTCGTGTATTGTCTGCAGAACGGTCTGCCGCTCGATATGGACGTATACGACTTGGCTGAGTGGTGCTCTATTGCAGAGCTTGGAGCTTTGTCGATGGACAACGACTGCGCTCCGGTGGCTTTCCCCGACTTCACGCGTGGTCTCTGGAACAAGTTCAAGGGCTACAAGCATGCTTATGCCACACCTGAGGAAGAGGCTCAGACCGAGGCTGCTGCCAACAAGTTCACAAAGGCATACAAGGAGGCTACTGCCAAACTGAAGCTCTGGACTCTCTACGACAATGTGCAGAACGCCAAGACCGACGCTGCGAAGAAGAAGGCGCAGACCCAGCTCGACAAGGCTGTGGCTAAGGCTAAGAATCATGCCGCAAAGCTTTGCGCTTTGTGATATTATATGTAACTTCGCCCCGAAACTAATCAAACTAAGCACTATCCACGTATGAAAAAGATCAAGTTGGGCTTGCTCCCTAAGATTATCATTGCCATTATCCTCGGTATCGGGTTCGGCATCGTGTCGCCCGACATGCCCGTGCGCGTGTTCGTAACGTTCAATGCGCTCTTCAGCGAGTTCCTTGGTTTCCTTATTCCGCTCATCATCGTCGGACTCGTCACGCCGGCTATCGCCGACATCGGCAAGGGAGCCGGCAAGCTGCTTGTGATAACCGCACTCATGGCGTACGGCGCCACCGTCTTCTCCGGCTTCCTTTCTTATGGAGTGGGGCAGGCGGTGTTCCCGGCGCTCATAACCGACAACCTGCAACTGGCGCAGATTAGCGAGGCGAAGGGCATAGAGCCGTTCTTCACCGTGAGCATCCCTGCTTCGCTCAACATTATGACTGCTTTGGTTATGGCGTTCACCTTCGGTTTGGGCATCGCCCATCTTGAGTCGCACACGCTGAAGTCGATGTTCGGCGAGTTCCGCGACATCATCACAAAGACCATACAGGTAGTGGTGCTGCCGCTTTTGCCCATCTATATCTTCGGCATCTTCTTCAACATGACCCACTCGGGCGAAGTGTTCAAGGTGCTCAGCGTGTTCGTGAAGATTATCGGTGTAATCTTCGTGATGCACATCTTCCTGCTCATTTTCCAGTATTTCGTAGCCTCGCTCTTCGTTCGCAAGAACCCGTTGCGCCTGCTTCTCAACATGATGCCGGCTTACTTCACGGCTCTCGGCACGCAGTCGTCGGCGGCTACCATCCCCGTCACGCTGCGCCAAACCATCAACAACGGCGTTAACAAGGACATTGCGGGCTTCGTCATTCCGCTCTGCGCCACCATCCACCTCTCGGGCAGCACGATGAAGATTGTTTCGTGTGCGTTGGCGCTGATGATGATGCAGAATATTCCGTATGACTTCCAAATGATGTCGGGCTTCATCCTCATGCTGGGCATCACGATGGTGGCGGCGCCGGGCGTACCGGGCGGAGCTATCATGGCGGCTCTCGGCATACTCTCGTCGATGCTCGGCTTCGACGACCAGTCGCTCGCACTCATGATTGCGCTCTACATAGCTATGGACAGCTTCGGCACAGCCTGCAACGTGACCGGTGACGGCGCCATCGCGCTCGTCGTAGACAAACTCACCTACTGGCACAAACGCTCGCATAATAATAATGTGTAGCGAAGTGACTGTGTGCGCAAAAAGGAGACAGAATCATTATTTCCGCAACAAAAAGTTTGGCGAATAGATATATTTATGTACTTTTGCAATCGGTATCGTTCTGTAGCGATATCATTAAACCATAAATAATGTAACAACTATGAACAGAAAAACAATTCTGACATCAGCCATTCTCGCACTGTTTGCAGTGGGACAGAGCTACGCCGACAACAGTTTTGTCGTGAAAGACTCGTCTACCGGCGCAAAGCAGATGGAGGCAAAGCTGAGCACAGTAAGTCGTATCTGCTTCAAGAACGGCAAGATGGAAGTAAGGTTCGCCGACAAAACCACACGCGAACTCGCTTTCACCAACTCTACCGTGCTGTACTTCGAAGGCGAACCGACAAGCGTTACGCAGGTCGTAGGCGGAGCCGAAGGCTTGCAAGTGATGTATGCTGGCGGATTCGTGTCGGCTAACGGACTCACCGATCCTGCCAACGCTGCCATCTACAACATTCAGGGACAGCGTGCCATGAGCCTCAAGGCTTGGGACGGAACACCGGTTAGCACCGACGCGCTCAGCAACGGTGTGTATATTCTTAAAGTTAACAACAAATCAATTAAATTCGTAAAGAAATGAAGAAATTCTTCTCTATAGCGGCACTCGCATTGGCGATGTCGACAGGCGTACAGGCACAGACCGACGTAGTACCCAACCGTATGATCATCCACTCTTCTGTAGCAAGCAAGGCTTACGCAGTAGACCATGTTGACAGCATCTCTTTCGCACGCAAAGACGGCGAAGTGAAGGCTAACGTAGAGTTCCTCAGATATGAAAAGGACGAGGATGAGAACGATATCGTATACGTAAAGGTTACACGTACCGACCCAAGCAGTACTTTCAGAATCGACGTTCTGCCTACAAATACCGCAAAGCAGTACGACGACCTTACATTCGCACGCTACTTCGAGCGTATGTCGGGTACGCAACTCGCTGAGGACTTCTCTGAGGGCAAGCTCTCTGGCTTCCCAAGCGAGTTCACAGCCAACACTTCCTACACCGTAGTTACTCTCGCTTACGACGAGTACGGCGTTCCGTGCCAGGTTTCACGCGCAGAGTTCAAGACTCCGAAGGTACCTACAGTGGGCACTCCGTCTGTGACATACACTGTCGACGAGACCACATCAAGCAGCTTCACTCTCACCGTTACTCCTAACAAGGATTGTGCAGAGTTCTACTGGTGCCAGTTCGAGAAGGGTAAGGCACAGGAGCAGTTTGAGCAGTGGGGACCGATGTTCGGTCTCTCAAGCATTGAGGCTATGATTAAGCAGTTCAGCGGCAAACCTTACTCTGAAGAGGCTACAAACACATGGAATGAACTTGCTCCTGGTACCGACTATGAGGTGGCAGTGCTCCCAGTTGACGTAGAAGGCAACTTCGGCGATCTCGTCTACATCTACGTTACAACAAAGGGTCAGGGTGGCGACGGTGTTGCTCAGGTAGACGTAACCGTAGGCGACTACGTTAACAATGGTGGCTCGTATGTGCAGACTGTAACCTTCACACCGAACGACCAGACCGCCCTCTACCACGATGCTATCTGCGTTAAGGACAAGTACGAGGAGTTAGGTGGTGACAAGTGGGCTAAAGAATACCTTATGCAGGATATTAAGGAGGACCCGAACTGGAACCAGTATGGAGTAGACAAATATCCTTTCACGGCAACTCCTAACACTGCCTACTATGCTCTTGCTCTCGCAAAGAACGCTAAGGGCGAGTGGGGTCCGCTCACAAAGCACGAGTTCACAACAGGTGCAGCTCCTGCAGGCGTAGCTCCTGCCAAGGCTGTTGCTATGCCGAAGCGCGTAGCTACAAAGAAGGCCGCTAAACGTACAGCCGTAGCTCCGGTTATGCGCACAATGACGCTCGTTCAGCAGTAAGAAAAGATAAATAAATAGAAAAGGTGCAACGTGTTTGACGTTGCACCTTTTTTGTTGGTATGCTATCGGGGCAATACTATCTCTGCCACAATCGGACGATGGTCGGAAGCCTGCGTGTTCAGAACATCCGAGAAAAGCGTAACCGCCGGATGCTGTGTGCCTCCCTTTCCGTTTTTGCTCGCACTCTTGCGTTTGTATGCAGCTATGTAGTCGAGACACTCCGTCGGCTTGTCGGCAGGCCACGACTTCTGCTTGCCGCTGCATATTTGGAATTTCTCCTCAAACTGGCGTATGAACGGCGAATCGGGCTTGTCGTTCAGGTCGCCAGCCAACACGAACGGCTTTCCGCTTTTCTTTGCCGCCTCCTCAATGATGCCTATCGACGCAATGCGGTCGGCTTCAGTCAGCGAGAGGTGGGTCGATGCGAACACGAAGTCGTCGAACTCCGCCACAAGCAGCGTTCGTGCCTCCTCACTTCCAGGCAGCGCATACTGTCTGACGCTTATCGGACGCTCGCGCGAGAGTATGCCGATGCCGTATTTGCCGCCTTCTAAGTCTATTGCGGGTGCATACGATGCGTAGTAGTTCAGCTGTTCTGCTATCTCGCCCAGCGCATAAGTGTTGTTCGTGCGCTGCGTCATGCTGTCCACCTCCTGCACAGCCACCACATCCGGCGATATAGCCCTCAGTACCTCGGCTATGCGCTTGTAGTTGAGCTGGTTGTCCATGCCCATGCCGTGCTGTATGTTATACGAAGCCACGCGCATCTGGTGCGGCGGTATGCCCGAGTTGTCTTGTGCGTTGCAAGTGACCGATGCGGTCATAGCCGCAGGCAGCAGAAGCGATAAGAATATGCGCTTCAGCTTTTGGTTTACTGTTTCCTTTGTCTTCATTCCTATTGTTTTCATTCTTATTGTTTTTTATAATTATCGTTTTCGAACCGCTAAGTTCGCAATAAAATCTGAGAACTGCAAGAGTTTGTAGCTAAAGTTGGTGGTGTAGAAGCCCAAGAAGTGTTCTTCAAAATGCTAAAGATAGTCGTTGGACGGCGAACGCAATCCGATTGGACGGCGTACGGAATCTGATCGGGCGGCGTACGAAATCCGATTGGGTGGCGAACGCAATCTGATTGGACGGCGAACGCAAAAAAGGGGGTGCACTTGTCTCAAGTGCACCGCTTACTATGTTAGTTGCGTTGAAAAGCTATCTTTATTGTTTAGATACACTTTCAATCTGGTCAGACTTCGTACGCAAAAAGGGTGCACTTATCCTCCTCGCTCGCGTATAATATTATAATGTGTACGCCCACAATTATATGCTTTAATTGTAAATATCTGTTAAAATCGGGCTAAAAATCCAACTTTTTCCTGCAAAAGTTTTGGAGGTTTGCAAAAAAGCTATACCTTTGCATCCGCTTTCGAGAACGAACGAAACCTCAAGCAAAACGAGATATGAAAGCGTTCAGCGTAAAGCATTAAGAAAGAGTTCTTTGAAAAGATTTACATAAGACAGAAGTAGTACAAGAAGCGAGAACGATGAATAATCGTTCTTGGGTAGAAGAAAAACGAACCGTCAAGTTTGTTTGACTTTAAACTATAATTTGGAAGCTCGTTCTGAACAGATACAAACAAATGCTACTCCGCAACGGCTTAGATAGGCCCAGAAAGGCTTAGAAAGGCTTAGTTAAAGAATAGCAGTAAAAGATATTTTACAATGTAGAGTTTGATCCTGGCTCAGGATGAACGC
>OWJI01000190.1_pt1 | contig 49470 bp, 41 predicted proteins | sample 1732541 | NCBI WGS metagenome assembly OWJI01 (sample SAMN05065727, study PRJEB22554) | human gut metagenome | biome: ENVO:2100002; feature: ENVO:00000062; material: ENVO:00002003 | host: Homo sapiens | place: USA
AAAGTCACGGGGTCGATTGAGAAGCTGTAACCTGTTGTGCCGGAAACCTCATAAACTGTGTATTCTTCTCTTGCGGGAAGCTCATTTGCAATAAAGTTATATGTGGCTTTGTTCAGCTTTAATTCTGTACCGGTATTGTTCTCGCCTTTATATGTGTAGATACCGTCGCTACCTGTAAAGGTGAGATATTTGCCGTTGTGCTTGATTTTAAAAGCAACCTCGGCAAGTTTGTCATCTGGGATATTTTCAATAGCACCGTTTTCATTTAAAAACTGCTTGTCAATCTGCACAGAGCCTGTCTTAAGCTGATTGTCAAGCTCAATGTCTTCAAGGTCGATTACAGCATTCGGATCACCGTCACCAAGGTCAATACGCTGGTCCCGGTTATCAACATCGTACTCTGTTCCGCTGTAGGTTTCAATAACAGCTAAGTAGTACGGAGCTGTGTTGGTACCGAATGAGATAGTCATTTCGCCATTGTCATTCAGCTTGAGATTTGTTGCTGATGTTTTGGTTGACGAAAGCCCTTTGTATGTATAATTACCGTTAGAACCGGTAAATTCTACATAGTATCCTGCCGGCGGATTCGAGGAAACACTTCCGCTGTAGCCAAGCACCTGCAGATTTACGGTAACTTTAGCATACTGTTCTTTGAGCTGTGCTTCTGTCAGATTGTCCTCATCGCTGAAGTGCTTACGGATAACTACAACAGGCGTTGATTTATTCGTAAATGATACTGACTTTGTTTCGCCCTTATTGGCAATTGTGACCGTCTTTGTCTGTGATTTAGGTGTGTACCCACTTGCATTATTAATCTCTGTTACAGTGTATGTTCCCATAGGGAGCTTGCTTACATTAAACTTGCTTCCGCTGAGTTTTAAATTGTTCGCTGTAGTCTGAGTGCCGGCATAAGTATACGCTCCTGCCGAGCCTGTAACCTTGATATACTTACCATTAGCGTCCTTGACAGTAAAGTAAACATTCTTTTCGAGGTTTGCTATCTGAGTAGCGGTCAATGTAGTGTCAGAAAGCCATACCTTCTTTATCTGAGCCGTACCGCTGTCCTCGCTATTTATGAAAGACACGGACGATGTTTTATCTCTTGAGATGGTAATTGTCTGATATGCTTTGTTGACAGAATAGCCCTCCGGTGAGCCGTACTCATATACGGTATACTTGCCTGTAGGCAGGTCAGAAACTGTGAAATCACCTGTACCGGGATTAACATACAGCGATGTAGCTTTAGTTGTTGTTCCGGCAAAAGAATATGAGCCGCTGTACTTCGTACCGTTGACAGTTATATATTTTCCGTCAGCGTTCTTGATACGGAAATATATCTGCTGATTATTCGAAATGCAGTTACTTGCTTCTATTGCGTTACCGTTGGTGTCTACCCAAGTTTTTATAACCTTGCCCGTACCGGTATTTCTCGTGTTTTTGAAAGTAACTGTTCCTGTGCCGCCTGCTGTTACTGTTACCGTCTTACTAAGGTTACTGCGTGTATAGCACGGTATTCCTGCTCCATCAGTACCATACTCATAGACCGTATATGTTCCTGCAGGTAACGATTTTACTAAAAAAGTGTTACTGCTGTTGAGCTTGAACTTAGTTACGGAACCGCTTGCAGAATAAGTATAGCTACCCGCAGAACCGGTTGCCTTTACAGCAGTTCCCGAACTGTTCTTTATCGTGAAATAGATGTCGCTGTTATCAGCTTTGGTGCTTGAGGTATCGTTATTATGCTGCCATACTTTTTTTATTTGAGCTGTGCCAATAGTATCAGTGTACAAGGATATTGAAGCAGTAACGGGGTCGTTGTCGGTATTTGTATAACCAACAGCATTCTGTCCACTCAACTGGCTTTCATCGACTATCAAAGCTACCGGTGAAGCCGTATCAAGCTCGTTTTGATATTTGCTTTTGGTTTTCTTGGCGGTAAGCTCGAACTCATCCGATTTTGGTATCGGTTTTGTAGATTTTATAACCAATTTACCTGCAGAATTGGTAGTAATCGATAAATAATTTTTGTATTTTGAGTTATTAAGCGCCTTTGCCCAGTCAAAATATGATGAGCAGTTTTTATTGTCAGTAAGCGTAATAGAAAATGTGCCGTCAGCATTTGTTGTCATCTTCTTTGGCGTAGGTGTCTGTCCTTTGCCTACTGCAAAACTTGGAATAGTTTTGTGTGATAATATTTGTTCTTTGATTTTATTGTAACAAGCCTTTACATTGCTTGCTACACTTGACGGCATATTAGCTGTATACACATTCAGTACACTTGACTCTGATGAGGTATTAAACCAATTATGCAGTATCGTCCAATTAATAATTTGGCTTGCTATATTCTCTACCTCATTGGAATAACCGTATTTGGTCTCCGATGCGTTTTTAATTGTGTATATCGCAGCATATTTCATTAGTTTTATCTGATTAGATGTATAATTGCGTTTTACCCAGTCAGACAAATTAAAATCTTCAGCTGTAAAAATAGAAGTACCAGTTATACCGCTATCTGCCTCCGCATCCATACAATAAGCATATTCACCATTTGCTGAGCCTACATTGATTTTAACAAACTGTCCGTAAATTGATGTTCCAAGACCACTTCCCGAAAAGTTATAACTGTACGGATAATATGAAATGTAAAGTTTCTGTTTTCCGTTAATAACACTTTCGGACAATGCCCCTGCAAGCATTTGAAATGTTGTGCCGGTGATAACAAATACAGTTACCATCAACAATGAAGCAAGTTTTTTAATCACTTTTTTCATTTTCTTTTTTCCTTTCGTTAATTAATTTTATATATAAAAAAGCTGCCTTCTCAGACAGCTTTGAATTTTTTCTATTAAAATTTATTTGTCGGTTGACAACTATATCGCAGTTTGATATAATACTCACAATAACATTATAAAGGAGTTGTAATAATATGAGTAGCAAAAAAAGAAAGTTACATAAAAGACAAAGCGATGGGACTGCCAAGTCTTCACAATTGTTATCTAATGGATTAGCATTCGCTTCACTCCTTGTCTCTTTATTGAGTTTATATATTTCTATTTGGATAGGAACAATCGCTAATGAATTCAGCATAAAAAATTCGCATTTGAATTATTTTTTATCAGCTGATACTCCTGTTGTTGTTGACGATGTAGTATGCGATGAAACACCCAATTTCAGATATAACCTTACGCCTTATACAATACACTTTGATCCACTTTCTATATCCGGTGAATACAAAAAAGTTGTGTTTGCCGCAATTGACAACGGCAATATAGATATAACAGCGTTTTCACATGAAATTAATACACCTGAATATTCCGGTAACAGAGGGTATTATTTTCAATCAGGCGAAGTCATTGTTGTTGTTGAATTTGAAAAGGAATATATTTCATTCAATTTAAATAAATTTAACGAAAAAAGCCCTAATTATTCAATATTACATATAATCCTTCAAGGCTATAACGGAGAATATCAGATTTTCACTATGATTTACTCCACCACCAGCTTTAAGTCTTATATTCTCGACAACATTTCTCTAAACAGCATTTCATTGATTACGCAGATAAAAGAAGAACTTACAATTAATCAAGAAGTTTCTCAACTAATTAATCAAATAGAAAACGAACGTTATCTTGTTCGGAAAAAGCTTGATGCTTAATTCTACAAACAAAAAGGACTATATCAGCAACTGCAAGCAGTTGTTACATAGTCCTCAAAAAATGTGGTGTTTTTGTTTTATGCGCCATATATCACAAACAAAATATAATCTATTGTTCCATCGTCTACTAAGTTTGAACAGCCTATAAATCCCGGTCTGTCTTTTGTGTATGAAACAAATTCACTGTATGATGTAAAATCTAAAACTGGAGTGTATCCTTCTTCATTGTAATACTTAATATCATTGCACATAAAAGTAATTGTACTAATGATTTCTTCATTTTTATTTATCACTTGTTCGTTTCTTGCTGATCCCCAAAAGTATGGGTGACCCACAGTTTTATAAGTGGTATCCCAACTGCTGTTTTTATACACTTCACCATATTGGCAGTTTCTCTTTACATCAACCCAAACTTCTTCACCATTTGAGTAATCCCAATAACCGCCGTTCGGGTATTTAATTTCGTTCACTCTCTTATACTTATAACCGTTCTTGTCAGCCCATTTGTAGCATTCTTCTATGATGTACTCACAGTCGGATTTTGTGAACTTCCATTTAGTTTCAGCCGGCTTGCTTTCCTGCTTCTTTGTGGTGGTGGTCGCAGGCTTTGGTGTTTCCGCTTTCTTTGTGGTTGTTGTAGTCTGAGCTACCTTATTATCGCTCAGATAGTCGCTGTGTATAAAGCTGCCGTCAGAAAGTTTGAAGTAACCTGTATCGGTCTTGGCTATTACCGTGACTTTATCGTTCACGCTGTACAGCTTGACGGTTTCTGCGCCGAGTACGGCTTTCTTTCTGCTGTAGCAGTCAGTATTGACATACTTAGTACCGCTTGCCTTTGTTTCCGTCCATTCGGGTGCAGGCTTTGTAGTAGCGGCGGTTGTTGTCGTTGCCGGCTTTGGCTTTGCCGTTGTTACCGCTTTTGTGGTGGTAGTGGTAGTTTCAGCACTTTTTGTTTCCTGTGGCTTTGTGGTGACAGCTGTAGTGGTCTGAGCAGTAGTTGTTTCTGCTTTCGGCTCGTCAATCCTATCCATCACCGTTCCCGTCACTGCCGGAGCGGTAGTTGTCACTGCCGTTTCGGGTGCAGAGGACGTTGTGCTGCTTGCATTGCCTGCCGTGCAAGCACTGGTCAGTATTACGCTGATAAGGGTTATTGTTGCGAGTATGGTGTGGGTACGTTTCATTTTGTCCTCCTTTGTGGGATTGGTAGATTGCTCTTAACTGTTTAAGATAGCTTTTATCTGTTCTTCTGAAAGTCCGCTCTTTCTCATCTTGGCGAGGATTTCAGCTTCTTTTCTTCTTTCGCCTTCTGCTCTGCCTTCTGCTCTGCCTGCCAACTTTGCAGAACGTTCAAGGCTTGCCTGGTCGTTAATATACTTTTCTCTTGAAATTGCGTCAAATCTGAGCTGTTCGTTTTCGCTGAAGTATTTCAGCTTTGTGATTGCCTTATCAAGTGTCGAATCCTTTGCTGTTTCTAACATATCAAGCTCCTCCTCCGTTTCTGCATTCAAGAATCTTAACCAACGTTCTTTTTTACTCTGAAGATTGGTTTTCCTGTGATTGAGCTTTTCAAGCTCGAAAAACTGTAATGAAAACTTATCGGTCAATACATCGTTATGACTTTCTTCTTTAGGTAAATATATCGAGTGATACTTCTCTCTGTCTGGGAACATTGAATAGCCGAGAATGTTAAGTGAAATTGTCATCGGCAGTTCGCTGTATGCGTCACCGGATTTAAGTGAGCCGGTGAATAATTTCGACCAGTAGAACAATGCTCTCTCGGCGTAGTCGGATCTCTGATTAAGCTGTATCTCTACATTGATAAGCCTGTACTTATTCTCCGTCTTATCCTTTTCGCTTTGCAATTTGACATTGAGGTCAAGTCTGCTTACCTTTCCATCGGGGCTGTCCGGCATCAGCTCATTCTTTGTTATCTGAATGTCGGCTATCTTTTCGTCCTCCGGTAATTCGAGTATCGCATCAAGAAGTCCGATAAGAAGTTCATTATCGCCCTCATCCGTAAACAACTTCTTGAATATTATATCCAGCTTTGCCTTTACTATATTTCTTGCCATTTGTGCCTCTCCTTTCGATTCGGTACTATTTCCTCAAGTATATTATACCATAAAAGCGGATGAAAGTCCAGCGAAACATAGCAAAAACATATACAAAATATAGTATTATCTTTTGTGCGTTTCGCCGATTTTTACAAACTTATTACATTGTGCTACAGGTAGCACAAAAGAAAAAGCGGCTGAAATCAGTCGCTTTGTGCTATCCACGCTATCTATATAAAGTTTGTTTGTCATCTCTTGAATAACGATATTTTTCAATTTGTTCCTTTAGCTTGTTAATTTCATTATTCTTCTCATTTATCGTACGTTCAAGTGACTGCCTTTCTTCCTGCAATTGTATTACTTGTTCGCTCAATTGTTGAATACGGTAGTTTTTTTCTACCCATAGATTTTTAAATGCAGAAATATCATCTATCGCTTGTGATAGCTTACTTTCATCACAATTAAGCAGTTTTTCTCTCTGTTCACGCAGTTGCCTTTCGGTTTCTATGAGCCTATAAGCATCGGAAGAATATGTCATTGTCTGCTTCAGTTTAAATTCTATATCTTCCTTCAGAAATTTTTCAATATCTTTATGTTGGTTGCTTAAACTACTATCAGTTCCGCTGATTACGCCTATTTGTTTTGACAGCGACATTTCGCCGTCCTTTACTCCTATATAGCTGTCTTGCAATTTCAAAAGATTGTCATTCAATTTTTTAGTTTTTCTGCCGTTGTAAATGCAAGTACCGATAAGCCCTAAAATGCCTACAAGTATAGCTCCTCCTGCTCCGATTATAGCGCCTACAATCGACTCCATCATAAACACCTCGCTGCACATCAAATATATAATCCAATAAATCAAATATGCTGTAGCCGTAATTAGAATGTAAAGCAACATATATTTTCCTCCATTCTATCATATTTAATTTTAGATGTCAATTTACAAGTGCGACACGGTTTCGCACCCTAAGTATTCTCATTGTTTTTGTTGTTTACGACACCAAAAATTTTATTAAGAAATTTAGCCATTCCGTGATATACAATTGAAAAAACAAAACCAAGCATTAAGATTTTTAATGCAAAATTTAATGAAGCACCTGCATTATTGCTTATTTGGTCAAAAAAATTATCAGAGATAAAATAAGCAATGATAATCGTTAAGCCCAGAAAAAAACAAGAAGAAATAATTGCAGTTTTAAAAATTTTTTTCATTTTGAGGTTTCCTTTCTTATAGAGACGTGCTTTCCTCACCAGATTCACCAATACAGCATTTATTCTTTCTCAACTCTTTTGATGGCACAAAATATAAGCAATCTTTTGTGTCCGCTTCTACCATCATATATGCAAGCGTTTGAGCAACTCTGTTGTCGGATATATCAAAAAGTTCTTTATTTTCAGAAATAATACTTCTATATATTTCTTCGGTAGTTGGCACGTCCTTACTGTAGCCTTCCGCAATTTTTACGCAAAGACTGTAACCTATGGGTTTGCAATGCAATGACAAAAATCCGTAGTCACGGTAAAACGCATCAAGCACTTTTTGCCTGCATTGTATTGTATATTCGTTCTCATTGTCAAAGGATACTTTAATAAGGTCTGAAATGCCGTATCCTTCTACCGTTCGCATTGCGTCCGAAAGATTTATTTCTTTGAACAAAGCATTATATGCAACAAAGGAAATCATCACAGAAGTTCCATCAATAATTTCATCGTTGTATGGTATGTCGGCACAGTTGAAGCAATAATCATACGCTATAGTTTTACTCATGATTTCTTTTTCCTTTCACGATACAGTCAGCACGTGATTTGTAGTCTGACGGTGTGTAAATCAAGCAGTCTTGTTACATTGTGCTACAGGTAGCACAAACACGTGTGCGGTGTGAAAAAACACACCGCACAGCTTTGTTTGCAGTCAGAAAATTATAATACAACTTTTTTTGTATTCATAATTGTTTCTGCTTTTTCCTTGTCATCAATACCAACCCGTATTATTACGCTACCGTCTGATTTGGTTTGCTTTTCAAAAGAAATTGTTGCGTTAGTTAAAGCGTTTATCTGTTCATCGGTAGCAGGAAAGTAGTAGCAATCAGGTACGCTTTCTTGCTTTTGCTCACTTTCGTTATCGTTTCGTGCAATTTCTTGTATGCGGTCATAGTAGAGATTGCCGCCAGAGACCTTTGCATATTTTTTCAGTTTCACTTCGCCCCGTTCCTGACTGTCCAAAAATCTCTTATATCCGACATCTGTAAGAAACAGGCGCATCTTATCGCCCTTATCTCCGACAGGGGAATCGTAAGACAACACATCAAAGACGATCATGTGCTTTACCTCTGGGTCGAAGCGTTGCAACGACATGATGTCATGTCCCTTTAATTTCTCCACACCGGATTGCTGTCTGATCTCGGCGGTCCATTCCCCAATGGTACGGGGCGAATGTGGCAAACGGTAATTCTTCTGAATGTCCTTCACTAAATCCATGCACTCTGCATCTGACAGGACATTCAGCTTTGGTATCAAGCTTTCTGCTGCTTCCCGCCGTTCGGAATTATTTGAATAACACATAGTCATATAAAGCTCATACAGAACCTTTCCCTGGTCGTCGCCCTTCACCTGAAAGAGCAGCTTTTTTTCCATTTCGTTTAGTTTCATATGAATTTCCTCCTTTATGAAAACCAGAAATACAGCAATCGCCATCCCGGTAAAATAAAGATAGCTATTACCAATAGGTCAAAACCAGCCATATCTCTTATTCATTTTATCCCTTCCTATTGTGCTACCTATAGCACAAAATAAATATATAGAAAACTGCCGCCGACCTATTTTATGTTAACGCTTTATGGCTGTTGATGCAGCCTTTGCTTCCTGCTGCTTATTTGCTGTAGTTGCAACATTTTTATATGCAGCTATCACTTTGTTGTTCAGCTCATCGTGAAATTCCTTGGTAACCGGATTGGCAACATTCTTGTATTCACCGGCTGAATTTTTATACTGCGGCATCTGCAAAAACATTCCGTTTTCACCGTCAAAGACTTTCACACCTGACACAACAAAGCAATCGTCCATTGTTATCTGAGCGAATCCTTTAAGATTGCTGTCAGGATTATTGTTAGGAACAACCTTGACCTTCGTAACAATTGCTTCAGGCTCACTTTTAATTACAGCAGTAGCATTGTTTTCATAGGCTGTCATTACAGCCTTGTTTATTGCTTTGCGCATTTCAGCGGTCACCGGATAGCAGTCGTCGTAATACTGTTTATCTTTGCCGAGATGATTCGGCATAGCCACATACATTCCTTTTTCAGTTTCGATTACCTTGATACCACCAACGGCAAAGTTGCCGTTGAGAACAATAGTGGCTAACGCTTTTAACTTACTTTCCGGGTTATCAAGTTTTGTTACTCTTGTTGTTATATTCATATAAGTACCTCCTGTTACGGATACAATCTACATCATATCCTGTTCTGTTTCAGTTCGGCGGCAGGTTTCAAGCATTAAAGCTTTTGATGACTTTTTTCTGTTTCAGATGCGGCGTTAAGAGATATTTCCCGCACTGTTTCAAAGTCGGATTTCAAGAAACATATTGTAGTTTCCCGTGCATTGATTTTTGCGGAATATTTGATTTCACGTTCCGATAGCTGATTAATTACTTTTTGAGCAATGCTATTGTTTTTAAATAGCTTGTATGCTACTTCGCCTTCAGCCGTCAAATCCGCATGGTTAATGTTCCCACATAATATCTGAGTAGACAACAGCCCGTATTCAGACAACACCTTTTCTTTGAGTAATTGTCCGAAACGGTCATTTAAAGGAACTGCCATATCATAGTAATTACCATCTTTACTCTTGATTTTTGGCATTTCATAATCTATTGTTCCGTCATGGCAGGTTATTTTAATGCCTGAAATCACAAAACTGTCTGACAGCCTGATTTCTCCCGACGCAGGAACATTATCGCCGTATGCAGTTGTTTTATGAAGTCGGACTGTGATCTTCATATCCACCGGTGATTTATCGGCTAACGGAGAAGAGGAGTTATCTCCATAATTTTTTATAACGGAATTGATAATATCCTCTTTGACTTCCGAGCGTGTCGGAAATGCCATATCATAGTATTTTCCGTCACTGTTACGGTTGCTTGGCATTGCTACAAACATAGCATCGTTATCATCGGTACCGATATCGATAATTCTAAATCCGTGAATAGCTATGTTGTTGTTTAGACAAACAGTAGCATAGGCTTTCACCGGACTACTGTTATCTGTGTTTTTTATAACTTTTGACAGTATTTCCATATAACCGGCTTTTCACCTCTTTCTACATTTTAGGTGTGCTACCTGTATCACATTTGATTGATCGATTGCTATTGACTATATTATCAAGAATTGGCTTGTAAGCAATGCTGACTTTTGCGATTATTCGGTCGCCTGACATCTGAAGATGATAGCAAATACCTGATTGTTTCAGTTTCTCTACATCATTCTCACCGATATATGCATAATAGTAATTCTCGTTTGCCAATTTGCAAATATCGCTGTAAACATCACCGTTCACTACATCAATAAGTTCACCTTTCCACAGTTCCCCGTGCAAGCCCTTATGATTGATGTTGTTTTTGGCTTTGACAGACGTTCCGCCAGCCTTTTGCCATTCGAGCAAGTTTTTATTATAATCGTCTATCAGAATATCTTTATCGGTGAGCCGATGACCGATAGCTTCTGACTTTGGTACATTCAGAGAAGTAAAAATTCTGTGTTCTTTATCAATGTTTGGCAAATATCTGTCTAACCATTTCTGCTTTTCATCCAAAGAGCAGGAGTTTACTGTTGCAGATAAAATAAAAATCTCCGCCGTACTATCATTCACCAATTGTTCAATAGCGTATACGGCGTTTTCAAAAGGCTTTAAATCAATAAAAAAACCTTTTTCAAACATTCGTTCAAGGTATAAATTTTCATCGTGAAACCTTGCTATTGTTCCATCCATGTCAATATAGATTTTTGTTCTTTCTTGTAATATGGGGATATTACCGGAGGCTACTTGTTCACTAACGCCTTCCAATTCATTTATGATTGCTTTTTCCCAATCCTCAAGATTATTCGGAAGCGAGTTTTTGAAGCACTCGGAGTTCAAACGGGATGTATGCTCAAAAAATTCCTTTTCTATGCTTTTCTCACCACGAAAACCGATATACCATTCATTGAGCAACAAAGGAATGAATTTTGCAACGAAAATATCATCAATTTCTTCTCTGCCGAGCTTTTTTGATGCATACATTGCATAATCTCCAAACCATTCCGTGATACGATCGGGTTCGGGTGTATTGTGCCTTATTTCATATCTTGCTATCAATTCGATTTTATCAACTGTGGACAACTTTTCCATATTATAATCCTTTCTCAGTCAAGTTGTGCTACCTGTAGCACAAACACGTGTGCGGTGTGTTTTTTTCACACCGCACAGCTTTGTTTACAGTCAGAAAATTATAATACAACTTTTTTTGCATTCATAATTGTTTCTGCTTTTTCCTTATCATCAATACCAACCCGTATTATTATGCTACCGTCTGATTTGGTTTGCTTTTCAAAAGAAACAGACGCATTAGTTAAAGCATTTATCTGTTCATCGGTAGCAGGAAAGTAGTAGCAATCAGGTATATCTTCTTGCTTTTGCTCATCGGTCGCACCGGAAGATATAAGCTTCTCAACTTCTATCTGGCGCTTAGTTTTAGCCTTTAATTCTTCTTCCTGTGCAAACGGTTTCTGCACCTCAATCTGTGCAGTTTCATACTGTGTCTGTATATTCTTAAGTTCAACTTTTGTATTTTCGATATGCTCAGATAAACGTCCGATTGCATTGTCGATACGAGTTATGTTACCGTTTGCGTCCTCGCCAAGTGATACTTTTTGTGTTGTTGCACCTTTTAATGCAATTTCATAACAATGCACTACGCCTGAACTAAACTGAAGTTCCATATCGAAACCTCTGTATTTACCGATTGCTATCGGATCAGGGTTATTCATTTGCTTGCAGAACTCTAAGATAGCTTTTCCGGCATCGGCTTTTTCTGAAATGTATTTGCCGTCAATTTCAATGCCGACAAAGCTGTCATCGGAGGGCTTCGGATGTGCTTTTGCTGTAGCTAAGTCCTGTTCCAACGCTTTTATAGTGTTATTCAACGCCGCAATCTTCTGAGGATAGAATTTAATTATTTTATCCTCAAGGTTGTATTTTTCGGAAAGATAGTTAGCTTTCAATAGTTTCAGCTTTTGAACCTGAATGTCTAAATCCATTTTTTCTTTGATATACGGATTGCCTGTTGCAAGCATTTTGATCTCCGCATAAGAAAGTGCAGTTTCGTCTATATCGTCAGCAGATCTTACCGGTGATTTACTTGTCATAATCTGACTGGCAAATTTTTGTTTGCCTTCAACGAGCTGATAAAGGTAAGCGTCAAAGGTTTGCTCTGTAACATACCTGTAGATTTCAACTTCAGGATTAGAGTTGCCCTGACGAATAATTCTTCCTGCTCGTTGTTCAAGATCTGACGGTCGCCACGGGCAATCCACATCGTGTAGTGCAATAAGCCTATCCTGTACATTCGTTCCTGCTCCCATCTTCTGAGTAGATCCAAGCAATACTCTGACTTCGCCTTTACGTACCTTTTGAAAGAGTTCCTTCTTCTTAACATCTGTATCGGCTTCGTGTATAAACTTAACTTGATTTTCAGGAATGCCTCTCTCAATCAGCTTTTTTCTGATGTCGTTATAAACGGAAAATACACCATCATTCTTCGGAGCAGACAGATCACAGAATATAAGTTGAGCAGATTTTTTATCCGAATTTTCATTCCAAATCCGATATACATTATCTACACAAGCGTTAATTTTACTGCCCTCGAAATCAGGAAGCATATCATTAAGCATACGCTGATCAAGTGCAAGTTTCCTGCCGTCATTTGTTATTTTCAGCATATTATCTACACTGGCATCAACGTTTCCTTTTCGTACCAGCTCAGCACGTTCAGCGAGCTTTGCGACCATATCTTTTTGTATTTCTGACGGTTTGACCGCAATATTGTGGAAGTTTGCTTTAGGCACGGGAAGTTCCAACATATCGGCTGTGCGTATATCGGCAACTTCTTTGAACATTGACATGAGTTCAGGTAAATTGAAAAACTTTGCAAACCTTGTTTTTGCTCGGTAACCCGTGCCTTCAGGTGTAAGTTCTATTGCAGTAACCGTTTCTCCGAAAGTGGAAGCCCAGCTATCGAAATGCTGTAAATCATTCTTTAAGAGCGTATCATACTGCAAATAACGCTGAATGGTGTAAAGCTCCACCATACTATTTGAAATAGGTGTGCCGGTTGCAAAAACCGTTCCACGTCCTCCGGTTATTTCATCAAGGTATCTGCATTTCATAAACAAATCGGACGATTTCTGAGCTTCTGTCTGTGCAATGCCACCGACATTCCGCATTTTCGTATAAAGGAAAAGGTTTTTGTAGTAATGACTTTCATCGACAAATATTCTATCAACACCTAATTCCTCAAAAGTAACTACATCATCTTTGCGTGACTGATCATTGAGCTTTTCGATTTTTTGCTTAATTGATTTTTTAGCTCTCTCAAGCTGTTTTATGGAGAAATTTTCTCCTCGATTGCGTTTTAATTCGGCAATGCCATTTGTGATTTCGTTTTCCTGCTGTTCGAGAGAAGCTCTCTGACGTTCTATGCTCATCGGGATTTTTTCAAACTGACTATGCCCAATAATGACCGCATCGTAGTCACCCGTTGCAATTCTGCCGCAGAATCGTTTACGGTTTTTGGTTTCGAAATCCTTTTTTGTTGCTACTAAAATGTTAGCAGACGGATAGAGCTGAAGATATTCGGAAGCCCATTGTTCCGTAAGATGATTCGGCACGACAAACAAAGACTTGTTGCATAATCCAAGTCGCTTACTTTCCTGTGCTGCCGCTACCATTTCAAATGTTTTGCCGGCACCTACAGCGTGAGCTAACAGTGTATTACCGCCGTAAAGAATATGAGCAACTGCATTCCGCTGATGTTCTCTGAGCGTGATTTCCGGATTCATCCCGCTGAATACTATATGACTTCCGTCATATTCACGAGGGCGGATTGAGTTGAATTTTTCGTTGTACAGTTTACAAAGCCTTTCTCTGCGTTCCGGATCAGACCACACCCAGTCCTGAAAACCTTGCTTTATCAGCTCCTGCTTTGATTGTGCGATAGCAGTTTCTTTTTTATTAAGTACAGCCTTTCTGTTTCCGTCAATATCTTCAACGTAATCGAATATACGCACATCCTTCAGATTCAAAGTTTCTTCGATTATTCTGTACGCATTTATACGGGCAGAACCGTATGTGTTATACGCTTTTACATTACTTCGGTCATACGATTTGCCGTCGATACTCCATTCTCCCGTATACTTTGAGTAATGTACAATTATACTGCTTTTTGCGTATCCGGGAGTATTCAGAAATTCATAAATGAATTGTTGAACAATATCAACCGGCAACCACGTCGAACCCAGTCTTACGGAAATTTCACTTGCCGTCAAGTCTTCAGGCTGCACTTTTTCAAGTGCTTCAACGTTAATGTTAAAGCGGGAATCGACTTTAGCCGATTTTTGTGCTATTGCAAGTTTTTCTCTTACATTACCCGACAGATATTCATCGGCGGTGAAATACTTCGACAGATTTTCATTGTTGCCTTCATAAAGAGGGTTTAAGAAGATTACACCTTTCAAATCATTAAAGAGCTCGTTTTCCTCTTTTCCGGTAAGGCTTTGCATATATTCCATGTCAATACAAGCCTTTTCGCCGATTGATACTGCAAGAGCTTCACTTGCTGTATCAACCTGTGTAATTGGCTTATGTGGCATTATCGTTCGTTTGAAGAATATATCCGCTTTACGCTCGAGTTGCCCTTCATCGCCGAGTATTTCCAAGGCAGACACAAGTGCAAAAGAGCTATCATCGCTAAACGCCGACTTATTGGCTCTGCTGTTAATCAGTCCGTATTTTTCAGTAAAATTGTCATATTTTGCGTTAAGCAACTCCTGTGCCGCTTTAATGTCTTCTTCCGGATAGTCATCTGCTTGTAATTCGATTAAATTGCGTGTGCAATCACGAATTATAATTAATCCTTTGATACGACTTTCTGCTGTAGCAGATACTGTCACAGGTATCATTCGTGAGTTTTCACGGAAATACAGTTTATCATTTACAACAGAATAAGAAAAATTCTTTACAGAAGCATCTGCGGGAATTGACATATCTTCCTCAAGTTCATCGGTTGCAACATCATTCTCGTAATCTGATATTTCGCCGTGAATATTGGCAATAGCATCAGACAGGAGATCGGCAAGGTTGCTGTCTGTATATGGCTCGCAAGTTACTTGCTGACCGAAACGACCTGATACAGTCTTCATTTCACCGAGTACCATTTCAGGATTCTGAACAAAATATGAATTCATACGAATTCCGTTTTCATTCGTATCAAGGTGAACCCAGTCAGGCTCAATATCAATAAGGCGATCTCGCTTTTGCAAAAACAGAATATCAGATACAACCTCCGTTCCGGCACTGCTTTTAAAAGTATCATTCGGAAGGCGAATTGCACCTAAAAGTTCGGCACGTTGAGCAATATACTTTCTGACCGAGCTGTTTTCTTTGTCCATAGTACCCTTGCTTGTAATCAAAGCCATAACACCGCCCGGACGGAGCTTATCCAATGACTTTGCAAAGAAATAATCGTGAATCAGAAAATTGTGCTTATCGTATTTCTTGTCAACAACCTTAAAATCGCCAAAAGGCACGTTGCCAACAACGCCATCGAAAAAGCTGTCGGGTATATTGACATTCTCAAAACCCTGTGCAGCTATTGATGATTTCTGATAAAGTTGCTGTGCAATTCCGGCTGATATAGTATCGAGCTCAACACCGTAAACCTTACTGTCCTGCATTGTTATCGGCAGCATACCGATAAAGTTACCGATGCCGCAGGATGGTTCCGTTGCCGCACCGAAATTGATACAATGTAACGATGCACCGAATACCCCATTAACGATGAACACGCCACCCCTTTAACGATAGTGAACAGGTGCAAAGGCGATAAACTCCAAACAGTACGAAAAAGCCGAGACAGACTTTTTGGAATCTGTCTCGGCTTTTATTTCATTTTATTTGTTTTGTGATTTGTAGTCCTCACCCCATGTCTGCATAGCATCCAAAATCGGCTTCAGGCTTTTTCCCAAGTCCGTTAGATCGTATTCCACCCGTGGCGGCACCTCTGCGTACACATGGCGATTGACAAGCCCTTTATCTTCCATATCTCGAAGTTGGGCAGTCAATACTTTCTGCGATACGCTACCGATGGATTTTTTTAACTCCCCGAACCGTTTTGTTCCAGGCATAAGGTCACGCAGAATTAGGACTTTCCACTTATCCCCAATCAGCATAAGCGTTGTTTCCACTGGACAGACGGGCAACTCTTTTGCTTGTTGCATGAAATCACTCTCCTTTATTAGTTTCTGATAGGTCTATACATCCTTTCGCGAATGATAGGGTAATTATAACACTAACAAGTCATCAATGCAATTACACTGATTCCATTTAAACCAGGAATTTCAAAAATTTTTTTCTGGGGAGCCAATGCACGAAAAAGCCGCAGAAATACACAATCGTTTCCTCTTGGTAACTACCTAATAGTTTCTAAATGGTAACTACGGCACAATAAAGTGCTTACTTTACGGTGGAAACTTTCCGACCTATAATACAGACAAGAGCTAAGGAGAACGGCCGCTCCAAAGCTCTTCACTAAGAACACAAGGAGAAGAAGAACCATGAATCTCTTTCAGAAAATCTTTGGAAGCAATCACACAACTCCTAAGGAGGAAACAAAAATGACGAACATTCAGAAAGCTCTCGAACTCATCAACACCTTCGCTACCGGCGACACCGAGAAAGCGAAAAGCCTGCTTGCCGAAGGATACATCCAGCACAATCTCGCCTATGGTACCGGACGTGATGCCTTTGTTGGCTCTGTGGAGTATCTGGCCTCGGCTCCTGTCAAAACTACGGTAAACAATATCCGGGCCTTTGAAGATGGTGACAAGGTATTCTTACAGACAGTTTACAACTTTGCCGGTGCCGGTGAGCAGGTAGCCTTTGACATCTTCCGTTTTGACGAAACCGGCTTGATTGCCGAGCATTGGGATAATCTGGCTACGAAAGCCGATCCGAATCCTTCTGGCAGAACTCAGATTGATGGTACGAAGGAGCTGAAAGACCTGAATAAGACCGAGGGCAACCGCGAACTGGTGAAGAATTTCCTCTACGACGTTATGCAGGGCAAGCGCCCCGAAAAAACCGCCGACTACTTTGATGGGGATATTTACATCCAGCACAACACGGGCATTGCCGATGGTCTTTCCGGGCTGGGCTCGGCTCTTTCCGCTCTTGCCGAGCAGGGTATTCAGATGATCTACACTACCACTCATCAGGTACTGGCACAGGGCAATTATGTTCTGGCTGTCAGCGAGGGCACCTATGGCGGCGCTCCTACCAGCTACTATGACCTGTGGCGCGTGGAAAACGGCAAGATTGCCGAGCACTGGGATGTAATGGAAACCATCGCCGATGAATCTACATGGCAGAATCAGAACGGAAAGTTCTAATCGTTACCAACAAGTAACTATACCACAATATTGTGCGTACTTCACAGAGCAAGATGACATTGATACAATAGAATCATCAAAGGGAAACAAACCCGTACAGAGTTTACAGGAGGTATTTATCATGAATGAAGTCGTAAAGTTTTTGCAGGAAAATCCCGTACAGTATCTGGCTACCGTAGGCCGTGACGGGAAGGCAAAGTGCCGCCCCTTCATGTTTGCCGGTGAGCTGGACGGCAAGCTGTGGTTCTGCACCAATAACACCAAGGAAGTCTACAAGGATATGCAGCAGAACCCCAACATCGAGATTTCCGTTTCCAGCCCAGCTTATGCGTGGATTCGTCTGAACGGCGAGGTCGTGTTTGAGAACAACATGGCTGCCAAGGAGATGTGCATCCAGAACCCCATCGTCAAGGGGCAGTACGGCGAGGCGATCAACCCAATCTTCGAGGTGTTTTACCTCAAGAACGCCCATGCCGTGATCGCCGACTTCTCCGGCAATCCGCCCAAGGAATACGACCTGTAAGAAAGACTTACCAAATATATCTTCGGGGCAAGGTGGAATCACTGACCGGCAGTGATAGTCTGCGAACTGCATAAGCAGCCGAAACGGTGCAATCCCGTTACCGACGGTAAAAGTCCGGATGAGAGAGGATATGACAAGAGCAGCCCCGCAAGTGTCAGACTTTGCGGGGCTTGTTCTTAATCTAAATCATATCTCGACAGGAGAATTATGAAAACAGTAGCCATACAAAAGAAATCATCCATCCAAAATGTGCGGATGCTCACTATGACCGCCGTACTTTCTGCCATCGCTTTCGTACTTGCCTTTTTTGAATTTCCTGTTCCGCTGTCTCCATCGTTTGCGCGTATGGATCTGTCAGACTTGCCCGCGCTGATTGGAGCATTTGCCTATGGCCCGACCGCAGGAATTCTGATCGAACTTGTAAAAAACGCCTTGCAGCTGCTCACTTCTTCCACCGGCGGCATCGGGGAGCTTGCTAATTTTATCATGGGAAGCAGTTTTGTTGCGGCTGCCGGGCTTATCTATAAATTCCATAAAACAAAGAAAACGGCGATGTTTGCCTGTCTCATCGCCAGCGTCGTAATGGGAATTGCAGCAGCCATCGTCAACTACTTTATTCTCCTTCCCGTATTTGAAGTGTTTATGCCGCTCGACCAACTGACCGCTTCTTTTGGTGAGTTTATCCCCTTCATAAAAACGAAACTCGATGTCGTGCTGTTCAATGCTTTCCCGTTTAATTTACTGAAGGGCATCGGTATCAGCATCGTCACCATGCTGCTTTATAAACGGCTTACCCCGGTATTAAAGGGCAGACCGGAATAGGAGGTACATTATGCAGACAAAAGATTATCTGAAATATATCGTGGAACAAATCCACTCTACTGTATTCGCCACCGTGGACGGCGAAGGGCGGCCTGTTACCTGCGCCATTGACATCATGGACTATGATGAAAGCGGCCTTTATTTTCTGACTGCCAAGGGCAAGAACTTTTATGACCGGCTGAAAGCCAATGAGAACATCGCCTTTACCGCCATGAAGGGCGAAGATACCCTGTCCTGTGTGGCGGTATCGGTGCAGGGAAAGGCGATGGAAATCGGGCCGGACAGGCTGCCTGACTTGTTCCGCAAAAATCCTTATATGGAGAAAATTTATCCCGATGCGCGCTCCCGCAGCGCCCTCACGGTATTCAAAATCTATGAAGGAACCGGTGAATGGTTCGACCTCTCCAAACTTCCGATTGAACGGGACAGCTTTTCTTTTGGCGGCGCACAGGTGAAGAAAACAGGCTACTTTGTGACAGACAAATGTATCGGCTGCAAACTGTGCTACTCCAAGTGTCCTCAGAAGTGTATTGATATTACCCGGAAACCTGTCGTGATCGAACAGGAACATTGCCTGCACTGTGGGAATTGCTTTGAAATCTGTCCCGCAAGAGCAGTCGAAAGAAGGTAACAACTCATGACACAGACAACGACTCAGGAACAGCGGCTTGACTTTTTGATCCGCTGTTTGCTGAATGAAAGAGAAGAGTATAGAGACATAGAGGTTCCTGCTGATAAGCAGGAGAAGCAGCGCCTTTTGCGGAGCTTAATGAATGTGCGCCCGCCTGTTCCGGCAAGTGATGAGTTTTTGAAAATGCAGGACGCCTATCTGCAAGAGCGTCTTGAGGAACGGGACGTCACGAAATTGGAAGATTTAACGCCGGTGCAGCCTGGACTGTATCTCTGGCAGGGTGACATTACCACCCTCGCCGCCGATGCGATTGTAAATGCGGCAAACAGCCAGATGCTGGGATGCTTCGTTCCCTGCCACGGCTGCATTGACAATGCCATTCACACTTATGCGGGCATACAACTCCGACTTGAATGTGCAAAGCTCATGGCGGCGCAAGGGAAAGAAGAACCCACGGGTAAGGCAAAAATCACAAAAGCATACAACCTCCCCTGCCGCTATGTGCTGCACACCGTCGGCCCCATCATTTACGGAGCAGTCACAAAGACAGACCGGGGATTGCTGGCAGACTGTTATCGTTCCTGTCTGGATTTGGCGGCAGCCCATCGCCTACAAAGTGTGGCGTTTTGCTGTATCTCCACCGGAGAATTCCATTTTCCGGGTGAGTTGGCGGCAGAGATCGCCATACAGACGGTCAAAACATGGCAGCAACAGAATCCGAACCAAATCGAGGTGATTTTCAATGTTTTCAAAGACAGCGACTATGAAATCTACAAACGCCTGTTATGATAAAATATCAGGGCTGAAACACGCACTGGAAACTGCGGACGCAGTGATCATCGGCGCCGGAGCGGGGCTGTCCACCTCCGCCGGACTGGATTATTCCGGGAAGCGGTTTGAGCAGTATTTTGGAGACTTTCAGGAAAAATACGGCATCCGGGATATGTACTCCGGTGGCTTTTACCCTTTTGCCAGCCTTGAGGAACACTGGGCCTGGTGGAGCCGGCAAATCATGCTGAACCGCTACGGGCAGACGCCGAAACCGGTTTACGAAGATCTGCTGGGGCTGGTAAATGAAAAAGATTATTTTGTCCTTACCACCAATGTGGATCACAAATTTCAACTGGCAGGCTTTGACAAGAAACGATTGTTCTACACCCAGGGGGACTATGGCTTGTGGCAATGTTCCAAGCCCTGCCATCAGAAAACCTATGACAATCAAGAGACTGTCCGGCAAATGGTAGAGGCCCAGGGCTTCCGTGTGACAGAAAACGATATGGAACTGCCTGCGGGTACCGTTCCCAAAATGACTGTCCCTGCGGATTTGATTCCTTACTGTCCTAAGTGCGGCAAGCCTATGACCATGAATCTCCGGTGCGACGATACCTTTGTGCAAGACGATGGCTGGTATGTCGCAGCCAATCGGTATGAGGATTTTCTCCGCCGCCACAAGGGTGCAAAAATTCTATTTCTGGAGTTAGGCGTGGGCGGCAACACCCCCGTTATTATAAAATACCCGTTTTGGAAGATGACCTACCAAAACCCAAAGGCCACCTATGCCTGTGTGAATCTTTCAGAAGCGTACTGCCCGAAAGAAATTCAGAGACAGGCCATTTGCATTGAAGGAGATATCGGAAAAATTTTGAGTATGTTAGGCTTATAAAAATAGCCCTCCCCGGCATTGGGAGGGCTTCGCTGTCTTTATGCCGCAATCTCCAGCATTTTTCTTTAATTATACGCCTGTATCTCCATCCCGTCCTTAAAGGTCACCCGGATGTCCTTCTCGCTGTTCACCGTTACGAAATCCACCAAGCTCGACCACAGCCGTTCATCAAACTCCGCGATTGGCTCATGTGTCTCCACCGTTTGGAGGAACTGCTCCAGCAGCTTTTTACGGTCGGCTCTGTCAGCGACCGCCTGGGTAACCTCATCGTACTGTGCCTTGACCGCTTCATATCGGCTGACCAGTCCATTGTAACGCTGTGTGTACTCGTCCTGATCAAGGGCGATACGGGCGTTCTCCGTCACGCACCGCTCCACCAGACCTACCACAACCTCCAGTTCTTCCTTCAGTTCCGTCTGCCGTTTTTCCAGTTCTATGCTGTCACACAGCATGGCGATGACCATCTGCACATTGGCAGACAATTCTTCTTTCTCCGAGAGCAGGACATTGACCGCCCGGACGAAGGCATCTTTGACCTGCTCCTCCGTGACATGGGGCGTACCGCAGGGCTTGCCGCCTTTGTACTTGTGATTGCACTGGTAGATGACCCGGCGATATTTATCCGTGGAATGCCAGACCTTCGAGCCGTACCAGCAGCCGCATTCTCCGCACTTGATCTTGGAGGAAAACATACTCACGCCGCTGTAGCGGTGCTTGTCCTTTGTCCGCCTTGCCATCTCCGCCTGGACATAATCAAAGGTGGCAGGATCGATGATGGCTTCATGGTTGCCCTCCACATAGTACTGCGGGACCTCGCCCTCGTTCTTTTTCGTTTTCTTCTGGAGGAAGTCCACCGTGAACTCCTTCTGCAGGAGCGCATCGCCTTTGTACTTTTCATTAGTAAGGATGCTGCGGACGGTGCTTTGGCTCCAGACTGCCTTGCCGCCCGGAGTCGGCAGTTTCCGCTCCGTCAGCTCCTTTGCGATGGCGTGGCAGGTCAGGCCATCCAGAAATAACTTGTAAATCAGCTTGACGGTCTTTGCCTGTTCCTGATTGACCACAAAGCCGCCGTTGGGACCCCGGTCGTACCCCAGGAACCGCTTGTAAGCCACGCTCGCCTTGCCGTCTGCGAACCGCTTCCGCTGGCCCCAGGTGGTGTTCTCCGAAATGCTCCGGCTCTCCTCCTGGGCAAGGCTGGACATGATGGTAATGAGCAGCTCGCCCTTGGCATCCAGCGTCCAGATATTTTCCTTCTCGAAGTAAATCTCCACGCCCTTTTCCTTCAGCATCCGTACCGTGGTTAGACTGTCCACTGTATTTCTGGCAAACCGGCTGACACTTTTTGTTACTATGAGGTCGATCTTTCCGGCAAGGGCATCCGCCACCATCGCCTTGAAGCCCTCGCGCCGCTTGGTATTGGTCGCAGAAATCCCTTCGTCTATGTAAACGCTGTCTTTGATACAAGGAAAATCCCCAATAAACAAGGGCTTTCAGCGGTATCGCTCCGCCGGAAGCCCTCTTTTTTTATGCTTGTTTTCTGTTTTTCAGCGACTTTGCCCACGAGAGTTTGAACCCCTGTGAACCCACAATTTGAACCCCTCCGAGGGAAAATCAAAAGGTATAGGCAAAATCAAAATGTGTGAGGAATAATCAAAAGGTATTCTTACACCTCACTAAATACTTTTGAGAAGATCATCTTTGTAAAAACATCGTCTATCTGCTTTGCAATCTGCTTTGATTCTATCAGGGTACCGAGTTCTATATTGCCCTGTTGCCCATGATAGGACAGATTCGCAGATGTTATTAAGGTCTGCTGCTGGTCAACCGAAATAACCTTTGCATGAAGTGCAGCCATCTTATCATCGTCCTGATGATAGTTATAGATTTTTAGAAACCGTCCTTTATAGCGCAGTATCTTATCGAATCCCTGCTGCTTATCAATATCATTCACAAAGAACTTCACGAATACACCTCGCTGGCTTTTAAGAACGATTGTGTCGACCAGTTCTGAAAAGTATGAGGATAAGGAGTATCCCGTAATCAAGATATTCCTTTCCGCTCCGTTTATCATAGACTGAACCACATTCATCGTAGTTCTCGCATTGATAGAAAAAGATGGAGGTGCGGTGACAACAAGCGAAACCTTATCTGCTTCGGACATATTCATGGCGCCGATAATCGTAGCTATGATGTCCTCGCAATGTGCATCGGACAATTCCGGGCAGCTCCGCTTCAGCATAGCTTCAGCATTAGTTGTCCCATTAGCCACATCGCTTTTGACCGTATTTAAGAATATCTCTTTGTTTAGATTTCCACCTGGCATAAGTCACCTACTAATTCCTTGAAATATGAGCATTCCTCGCGTCCTGGAATAGGAACTACAAGACCTCTGTCAAGCATTCTGTTTCCATTCTCGCACGCCGTTTCAGATATCATGCAGCACGAGTGGCAAGCGGCACCGTTTGAGTTTTTGCCGGCAGGCAAATTGCTCATACATTCCGGGTCATTCGTACAAACAAGAGCTTCTTGGAAGGCGTCCCTCATGAGATTCGTCATCTGATCGATATTACCAAGTTCAACCAGACCGCCGAGTGAGCCTTCCTTATCGGAGCTTCCTGTGTATAAAAGAATGCCGGCCATTTTATCTCCAAAATAGATTCTTTCTCTAATAGCCGAAGAAGAATATCCCGATGACATAGACATTTGCTTAATCATCAAGTGAGCGAATGTGTGCATCAGAACATAAACGGCATTTCTTACGACCGTAATCGTCCAGCCTTTTGACTCGCAGAACTCTCTGTACGAGTCAGAATACTTTTCTGATAGGCCTTTCACCGTTGGAGAATTGAGCCACGCCGCAAGAGTATCTTTGTTAAACTCTATAAAGATGCCTTCTCCGTTTACTTCCGCCGCAGGTAGCCAGCGTTCCTGCTTACCCTTGCTTAATGCTACAACATTCGGCTGTTCATCTGCATCCGGATCGGGAGCGTCTACTCTTGTGAATCCAAGAAGAACACGAACCTCTCTGAGTCTGGTCACTCGGATAATGCGGCTGAAATACTTCTGCAAGTACCCCGGCAGAGCATCCTCTTCAGCCTTGAAATGTTTCTTGTTTGATTCATATGCAGGGTCATTGTGGTGTGTGATGGCATTGTATTCCATCTGTTTGATTTCAGTGAACTCTTTGATATTGCTCATGCGCCGCTCAAGCGCATCATCAAACTCATCCCTCGAATAAGCAGAGAAATACATTTCATATATTTTGGTTATTCCATCATCTCCCATAAGCTGTTTTGCAAGCTCGATATCACGAAGATGCTCATCGATTAAGTTATACAGCGGATTGATCCACGGCGGAATAGAGATTGCACTCCGACTCACAGCGAAGTAAACATTAGACGCACCACGCTGTGAAGGAATGATGGGTTTGTTGCACTTATGGTTTTTCACATTCGGTCTGAACGGATGATGGCCGGGGCAGGCAACGCCGTCAAAATTATCTCGCTGTGTTGCACCGCTCATGCTGCGTTTCGCACCGCAGGAGCATTCTACCCACATATCCGCAAGAGTGGAGGTATTGCCCGTTGAATACATTTTTAAGGTACCGTTGCAATCGGACTCGCCTCTGTGTACCCACCACTTCCAAGGGAAGTCAGACATATGACCGTCCTCGCAGATTGTGATGAAACGGGATGGATAGGCAGGGCGATGGCACTCAGGGCAAGTGACACCATACTTGAGATACTTATCCAAGTCAAAATACTTTCTGGCATCAAACAGCTTTCCGCATTTTAAATTAGAGCATACGTGCCAGTATGGGAAGGTCACAACAGGAACATCACCCGAAAAACTTGTCCGCGGCATATAGAAGCAATCAACGCCCAAGTATGATGCAAGCCTGCCATCAATTATTTTTTGTCCCTTCTGTTTCCAGTAGGAGATGTCAAGAATCGTAACCGAGTCCTTTACCGCATCGACTACCGATCCGGGACCAAAGGTGGTTATGATTTGGTTTGGACGTAACTCTCCAAGTTTATTATTATCAAAAGCCATGTCAATCCTCCGTGTAATAGAACATATTCGCAGAACTCTCGACCTCACGCATGGAACGAAGTGTAGCTTTTTCGTTCTCATCGTGCGGCTGATCATACGGATTCATCAACCTGTTATAGCGTTCAGTTCCAACAACGTAATACCGCAGCGGTTTCGTCTGCGCTGCCTGAAGTTTCCACCAGTCAATGAAGCGGTCAATTTCTTCCTCCGCATCTGCTCGTGCTGACGGCTTGATGATATTAAGCCGGTCAATTATCAGCTTCTTTACAGAATCAAGCTGCTCCGTGGTTAGTGAGCCAATAGCCGCCGCATCCGGGTTATTTGCCATGTTCGGGAAGTTCAAGCGTATTGCTGATATTATCAGCGCGTGCATGACACGATCTCTTGCTCTGGCGGAGAACGGTGTTGCCGTTGTTCCTTCAACAAAACGATAAAGCTGCGAATGATAGCCTGTAAAATTCTCGTAGTGCGATAAGTCACGGGGACGGTACGCATTGTAGAGCGTAACTACAAGTCCTGGGAATGCACGACCGATACGGCTTGTTGCCTGGATATATTCCGAGTTCTGTTTCGGCTGACCTGTCACAACCATCAGTCCAAGACGGTCAACATCCATACCAACAGCAATCATATTTGTCGCGATAGCCGTATCCAGACAGTCTTTTGAATCACAAGTCGTTTCAAGCTGATTCAGCTTTTCCGGAATCTTGTACGATGACATACGGGAAGTGATCTCCACGTTGTGGTTCAGATACCTCTGCTTGTCCAAGCCGTACTTATTCTTGATACGATATATTCTCTTTGGAATGTCATCTTGTAAAAGTCTGACCGCACCGCCGAGTTCTCGGATACTGTTGAAATAGCCAACAAGAGAATAGTACGGATCAATCACATCCTTATACTCATCTTGAAGGGAGTATGTATAAGCAGCCTGCAGGATAATGGCGTAAACACGCAGCAAGGCGGTCTTAACAGACTGACCGGGTGCGCAGACGCCCACATATTTTCGGAACGGATCATCCTCTACGGAAATCTCTCTGATGAAGAAACTATCTCCGATTTCAAATCCGTTCGGCGGGAACTGCGTTGTATTCTTTCTTGCGTAAAGGCATCTGGTCTGCGCCTCTGCATTCTTGATTGTGGCTGTTGAAACGACATACTTCGGCTTAATACCATCGTGGATACACATATCCTCGATAATCGTTTCATAGGCACCGTAAACCGTACCAAGCGGTCCCGTTATAAGATGCAACTCGTCCTGAATAATCAATTCCGGCGGCAGGAACGGTCTAATATTGACGATCGTTGACGCAGGCAAAGAAGCCGTTTTATTGTGGCGGCCGTGTTCTGCTCCAATCGCAACATAACCGTCTCGGCTGCATTTTCTGTCCACTCTGCCAAAGAGCGCATTCGTATTCACATCCCAAGGCAGGCGCGCAAATTTATCAACGGTCGACAGAATAATAGTTGGACACTTGGCGTATATCTCTTCATCGACAAGATAAACCGGAATCGGTATTCTGTCGTTTTTATATCTGTAAAACTGACAATCTCGATCAGAACAGAAAATCTCAATAGACTTCTTGTCGGTGTCAATGTTAAAGTTCTCTTCTTTGAGAGGCTTTCCGCAGAACGGGCAAGTTAGAAGCTGCTTATAGACATGGTTCCTTGCGCTTCTTGCAGCCTGTGGATTATCAGCCTTTTCAATAAACTCATCAAATTTGTTAGGCGTTACTCCGCCTCCTACCCAGAATCCAATGCTGATAGGCTCTTTGCCAAACTGTGGGTATGCCTGCCGCCTGATCATTTCGGCAGCAAGCACCATCTTGGTAATACGGTCTCTCTGCTGTGTGGTGAGCAAACGGAGGGTATATCGGAGCATAACGGTTACACCGCCATCTCGATTGTAATTCTCTCCATTAGACGCTCTGAGCCTTCTGTTGGCGATTACGAACGCCATAAGGCCAAGGTAGGCCTCTGTTTTACCGCCGCCTGTAGGAAAGTAAAGCAGGTCAACGACCTCACGGTCTTTATGTTTCGGATCAACGATTCCGGCAAGATTCATCAGAATAAAGGCAATCTGGAACGGACGCCATCCGAAGTTATTATCAGGATTCTTCGGATTAATGAAATCCTGGAAATTGCACTCTGTTCCTGTGCCGTGCTTCTTTGCGTAGCCCTTGATGCTGTTCTGCAAGAAGATTACACGGTTCATAAAGCAGAAAGCCTCGAATGAGATGTCATCATTTTCAATAATGCTGATACCCTCACGTATACGCTTCAGAGCATCCAGGCAGCGTTCAATGACCTTGTTGCCTATCTTGTCCTTAAAATCAGGATTGCTCATCCTTGCGTTTCCGAGAAGTGTAGAGTTGATCCACTTTTCATAGGATTCAGCCAGGGTATTAAGTTTACCGATGGTTTCTTCCTTTTTCGATTTTACAGACATGGTAAATGTCGAGAAGAAGTATCGGTCAAATCCATCCAAAGCGGCGCTGACACCCGGAAATTCATATTCTGGTATAAACGCTGATTTCACATATGTTGTTCTGCCATCAACCGGGGTATCCCACACCGCTGCGCAGCCACGTCCGCGTCCCATGATCGGGCGCTGCTCAAAATAAAACTCATCGGAGGCAAGTATCTCTCTGCAAATATGTTCTGCAATAAACGAGGCAGAACCGTCCTCCGCATAAGCCTTGATTTCCACCTGGAACATAATGGCCTCTGCACTGTTGGCAGGATTCTTTCTCTTGTTAATAACATATGCCGTTACAAGAGAATATCCTCCCTTCAAAGGAATACGGGACACATGAACATGAACATTGGAGTCGCAGGTAAGCTGGTAATCCTTTGTTCGTGTAAAATCCTTAAACTGGACACGAACCGTTTCTTCCATAGGCTGGCGCGTATATATAGCACGGCTGTGTTCTTTTTCATCCTTACCGGTATATTTTTCAGAGGATTTTACATAGTCTCCCCATGTCACATCCAAGTTGATACTCTCTGTATCGCTTTGGATGTAGAAACTGATACCGATAGAGGACGGCAGCTGAAAATGTGTAGTAGATATAGGCTCATTGTCATCATCCTCGCCTGCCGTAAAATCCTCACCATCCTCAAATGCCATATCAGCATCAACTTCCTGCTCTCCGGCGCCAGAGTAATCCTCGTCATCGCTCTGAATATCGAGCATACCCACGAGATAGGCATAGCGTGGATTCTCTTCAAGAACCTCTTCCTTTTCTCTGGGACCGATAAGGTCAGTTCTTATGGCATCAATGATTTTCTGCCTGACCTCCGAATACTTAAATCTGTCAGCCATTATGCCTCCTCCTTCACGGCATGAGCCGTACCGAGTGTATATTTACAGGTATTGCCAAGATGAATGTTGTCATCTGAAATCAGCTTGTACTCCCAAGGCTTATGATCCGGGTCTGCCGTTGAAGCAAAGCGACACCACTTTATGCCTTCTCTTGCTTTCGATACGACCTCATCTGATGTCACTTCATTCAGAGCCTTAACCTCGACCATGAATTTTCCCGTAGTTGTTTCCACGAGGAAATCAGGATTATACTGCTGACCTGCTTTCCAGAACAAGCCAAGCTGATTAAGCGGCGGCTTGATCCAACGGATAACATCCGGATCTTCCTCCAGAATAATGGAGAACAGACGCTCCGTGTCGCTGTCAAAAGCATTCGCCGGATAATATGACTTCTTGTAGCCTGTAAAGAGATACTTCTTGATATTGCTCTTGTCAGAGAACGGTTTATCATACTTAACCTTTCCGTCTTCTTTGACGTTCTTCACGAACTTACGGAACAGAATAAGGTCTTTCTGAATGATGTGAACATCCTGCGTTTTTCTGTCCATATGCTCATAAATCTGCTTGCGGATATCGGCCACGATCAAAGAAGCATAGCGGCGAACGATTCTCCGTTTGTTTTCTTCATCCCCGGGTATCTGGCTTAAATACTGCTCAACCACGTCAATAACAAAATCCGCATCGTCATAAGACAACTCGCTGATGGAATCGAGGAGCATACAAGCAAGAGTGTTCATGGCGTCATTGACTTCAAGAATCTGCGCATCCACGACAGAAAGAAGCTGCTGATTGATAGCGTCAAAACGCTCAATCTTAGCCATAGCCACTTCAAAGTCAGCGATTGTGCGTTTCACCTCAAAGCGATTAAACTTCACCTCCGAAGTGGTCTGCACGAGGATTTTCGGGACAGAGATAGCCTTCGCCGAATACTCCGAGACCGCCTTTACAAACTCATCCTTGGTAAGGGGTTGTTTACCGGGTTTACCACTGGTCGCTGCCTGCGGTTGTTCCTGTGCAGGAGCCGTTGCCTCAGCAGAGTCGCCGGAAAGCATCTCAGGATGAAGGTCAAAGAGGGTCATCTGCCCAGGGTCTTCATTCTTATCCTTCTTCTGCGCAGCCATAAAGTTCTTCACATATTCCTGATAAATCTCAAGCTGCGTTTTCGGATTGCTGACTTCGGCAAAGGACTTCGCGCCGGTTGCAGTAATCGCAAAATCCAGCAGAGAAAGCTGTCCATCGTCCACAGTAGCAGATACGCCTACGGACTCCGATGGTTCAACAGTTGTCTTATCAAGATCACGATAACGGAAAATATCACTGCTCTTAATCTCGTCCACAAGTTCTCTGTAGTGATCATGGGCAACGATATCAAGAGAGTCCAAGTCTTCGTTGCCGGTTTGTTCTCCGAACGGAAGTCTTAAGCCACGACCAATAGTCTGCATAGCGAGGATATCGCTCTTTGCCGCATTGAGCGGGATAATCGTAAAGAGGTTATTGACATCCCAGCCTTCCTTCAGCTTATAAACATGCAAAACAATCTCGACCGGATTAGTGGCACTCTCTATAGAGAGCAAAAGACGGATGTTTTCTTCCGACTCCTCGCCGGTCTGCTTTGAATGTATTTCGATAACCTTGCCCTTATACTTTCCGCCTTGGAAATCATCGCTGTCTATCAACGCACGGATTTTCTTGGCATGATCCGTATCTTTGCAGGCAACAAGAACAATTGGTTTTACATAGTCAAGGTCGTTTTCGCTGCAATATTCACGCAGTACAGCCTTACGATGCTCATGAAGCGTAAGACCGTCTCGGATTTTCATTTCTTCAATATCGTCTTGGTTATAGCCCGCCATGTTAGAGCGTCCCATAACGACAGGAATCTTCAGATATCCCTCGACAGCGCCACGAGCCAGATCATAAGCATAGATGACGTTCGATGTGGTCTTCGGCGTAGCGGTAAACTCAAGACCGAGAACCGGTTTAAGATAATTGATTGCCTTCATTGACGCCGGAGCATAATAACGGTGCGCCTCATCCATGCAGATAACGAGATCGTCAAACTGTGCCAATACATCGGCAAAGGAAGCACCCAGCGTTTCCTTGAATTTATGGAAATTGAACTGCGTGTCCGTCTTGCTGTTAAAGATTTTTCCAATGTTGAAAATGAAAAGCTGAATATCAGAAGTCTTTTCAACAATCAGAGTCATCTGATCATACTTTATGGGATAGGTATCATAATTCTCACCATCGTAAACCTTCGGTCTACCCATTTCTGACTCAAGTCCTTTGAAAATATACTTCGGATGGTTTGGATTGGACTCCTTGCGCAGCTTTTCATAGATGGTGTTTCCGGGAGCAAGAATGAAAAAGTGCTTATAGCCCTTCGTTTTGTACAGATAATAGATGCTTGCTCCCATCAGACGGGTCTTTCCGATACCCGTGGCCATAGCATAACAGAAGGACGGGAACTCAAACCCGGCTTTGACCTTGCGCTGCTTCTCGCAGTACTCCGATGCGGCTGCCTCAATAACATCCTTGCTGTCCTTCTTATAATCACAATGCGAACTGATGGCATCGAGGTAAGAGAGAGCCTCCTCCTGTGGAGTCCTTAGGCTCATTGCGTATTTGATTCTGTTTACTATCTCTGACATTTACTGCACCTCGCTTTCAAAATCGCATTTTTCCAGAAGGTCTTTCGGAATCTTTTTGACCTCGATGTTGTCGGGCAATACCATATCCGACTGAATCTTTGTCCCGTAGATCAGTAGCGACTGACCTTCGGCAAGACGCGCGGACAGCGATTTTATATATCCGGCGTTAATGAATTCCGTAGTAATGTGAATATAACGTTTCTCCGAAGAATGACCGTGGAACACATCCTGGGGCTTATAGCGGAATCCTTCAATCTTACAGATTGCCTCGCAGAGCATCTCGAAGGTGTAGGAAGGATTGATCTGATAAATCGGAAGCTTGTCATTCTTCACGAGAAGACTCGGTGCCAACTCATAGAAGTGGTATCCGCCTCCACCTTGCCAGTTATACTGTTTTGTAACACCGTTGCTGTCCTTACCATCGATTACTCTATCTAAACGTTTTTTACACAAGCTGTAGCAATGATCTCCCAACTCAATGCCTATGTATTTTCTGCTCATCTTGTGTGCAACAGCAGCCGTTGTTCCTGATCCAAGGAAACTATCTAAAACCAAATCACCTTCATTTGTTGCCATCAGAAGGATTCTCTCTATTAGCTTTTCAGGCTTCTTCGATCTTGGAAAGGCTACACCGCCTTCGTTTCCCAAGTCCGCCTTCGGAATATCATCATTTTTCCACACATTTGATAACTTCGTGGTCTTAACTACATCTCTCCCCTCAAGGAAAGCTGTATCTTTTAGCCAAGCACACAGCTCACCATTATGATAAAAGAGTGTGGTTTCCTTTCCGCCGTTTCTACCTCTGCTTGGCGTATACTCAACTGAATAAAGACTATTCTTTTCCATCCTTGACATAAGTGAGTTTTGAAATTCGTTTTCTTGCTGAACCACGTATGTGCGATATATGGTATCGAAGAACTCGTAATATTGTGCCCGTATTTCACTTTCACGACTTTCAAATTGCTTCAATGAAATATCACCGATTACATAATCCGTATGTTTATAAATTCGCACTGGCAAACCGTTTGATGCTGATTCAAATTCTTCTACAAGTTCCTTAGTCCCCTCCGACTGGATATACTTTCTATAACGCTGCATTGTTTTCTTGGAGAGTTTTTCGGAGGCAAGAACCTCATTAAGTTCGAGAATATTCTTTTTATATACGAGGATTTTTTCTCCCGTATTGAAGATGGCTCCCCCTTGACCTAAACCTGTTACATTTGATTTTTCATATGTGATATCTGATACGAAATTACTTCTACCAAATATCTCGTCACACATAACCTTCAAGTAATGCCCTTCAGTACTATCTATGCTAATCCATAATGTACCGTTTTCAGCAAGCAAAGAATGCAAAATCCTGATTCTTTTATAAAGCATATTAAGCCAAATAGAATGCTCAAGGTCATCATCATAGTGTTCAAAAGCATTTCCGGTATTGTAAGGTGGATCGATGTAGATGCACCTGATTTTCCCAGTATAATCTCTTTCCAAAGCTTTTAACGCCAGCAGATTATCCCCGTGGATAAGCATATTGTCACTTGAGGCATCGCCATACGATTTTTCCTTGTCTTCTATTAAAATTCGTGGCTCAAATCTATCTTCCTCATATTTTCCGACCCAAGTCAGTTCAAGTCTTCCTACTTTTTGCATAATGTTCTCTCCTAAAACTTCAGCACGATGTTAACCAACAGAATCGGGTTAATATCAAACTGTTTTTCAAATTCTGCGATTTCCCGTTCACCCTCGGTTTTGAAGCCGGTACCTTTTTCGTGAAAGGACTCCTGCAGCTTTTCAAGTGCCTTGGACTTCTCGGTTATCTTTTTTCGTATATCTATCTTCTCATAGAAATTATCCGAGGCTCGTTCCTCTTCCTTTAGAACATCGATTTCGGCATTCATGTCTTGATATATCGCTATCAGCTGTTCCATCTGAATACGCTCCCAGTTTTCGATCTTCCTTCGGTTATAGGCTTTGATTGATTCTGATTGCTCCTGATAGCGTTTAACCATCTCTGCGGTCAGATTGTCGTAAACACGCTGATAGAGTTTCATCTCGGATTCTGTCGGCGTGAAATAGCGCACATCCATATCGTCAATCTGTTCCAGTTCGGGAACAAGGTCTGCTTCGTCAAAGTCTATATAGGCTCCCTTTTCGTCACAAAGCAACAATACCGGGAAGAGAAGTTTCGAGGAATCGCAGAAGGCTCCTACAAACAGGATTCCGTGCGATCCGAGGACTTTTTCTCCCCAATTATCGACCTTCCAGTAATGAAGACCGCCGTCAACCTCTGGCTCGTCAAAAGCACTCCAGTATTCCACATCGTGCAGATACCGTGCGATATCAGACTTTGTGGCGTCAAGCGCCTGTTCTTTTGCACCGCTGCTTTCGGTAAGCAGAAGGGAACGGAGTTCTCTTGCTTTCTTATCTCGCTTTGCGTTCAGCTTGCGATCCAGCTTGTCAAAGGCTTTCTTAAACTCCGCCGTGGTGTCGCAGGTCTGATAAATCTGCAATACCATTTTTTCAAAACTTGTGCCTGACTCCAATGCGCCAAGAGCGATATCCGATGCACCGAAGACACCTTCGAATAGTTCAAACTTCTTTGAGAGAATATCGTAAACACGCTGGTCGGCGGCATTCTGCGTATTCAACAGATTGATTGCCACAACGTCATGTTCCTGTCCGTAACGGTGACAACGGCCAATACGCTGCTCAATCTTCATCGGGTTCCACGGCAGGTCGTAGTTGATTACCGTGTTGCAGAACTGAAGGTTCAGACCTTCGGAACCTGCATCCGTACAGATCAGTATCTTTGCGTTATTGCGGAAGTAATCCACAATGGCGTGTTTATATTCCACGCTACGCCCGTAGTTCGCTTTACCGAAGTTCTTGACCTGCCATGCCTTGTATATTTCCTTCGTCATGGTGTCGTCAAAATCACCATTGAAAAGGAGAATATCCTCGTCCTCGAATCCTGTCTTACGAAGCTCTGCGGCTATGTACTTCTGTGTACGTTTTGATTCCGTGAAGATTACTACCTTCTGCGGGATTCCTTGTTCCTGCTGGTAGTCGAATGCAATCTGTATGGCAGTCTTCAGCGCATTGACCTTTGCGTTTGTCTTGATGCGCTTTGCCACATCAATGATGATATTCACCTCATTGAGTTCGGCCTGGATGAACTGTTTCTGAACAATGGTATCTTCATCCTCAGTCTCCTCAAATCCCGACTCATCAATCTCATCCTCCACATAGCTCCAGAAAAGGTCGAAGCCTTCCTGTGCATTTGCAGACTTGCTGCCCTCGTATAGCTTTTCGAGTCTGTTCTTCAGAATTTCAAAAGTTTCTATCAAAGCGAAACTCGAAGAAGCAAGCAGCTTTCTGATAACAAGGATGATCAGCCCTCGGTTTGAGGTCGGTATGGAATACAACAGCTCACGCTTCAAAAAGTCGTTTACCCGCTGGTATAATTCAATCTCATCCTGCGACAGGGTGAAATCCACCGTTTTGCAGGTTCTCTTTTTGAAATTCATGTACTTTGCCACATCTTTGCGGAGTGTCCGATAAAGAACCGGCGAAAGCTCACGCTTAAGGTCAGAGTAATCCTGTCCCTCGATGTAGCGTTTGTTAAAGACCTTCTCACTGCCGAAAATCCGCTGGTCGATAAAGGAAACCAGTCCATGAAGGTCTGTCAGAGAATTCTGAAGAGGCGTAGCGGTCAGCAGAATTTTCGGTATGCCCTTTGACAGTTCATACAGATTCTTTGCCCTTTTGGTACCATGAAACACGTTTCTCAGATTATGCGCCTCATCGATAATGATGAAATCCCACTTCACCTCCGGGAACCGTTTCATCAGCTTGGATGAATAATCATAGAAGGTAAGAACAATTCGGACAGATTTATTATCAGTGAGCCTCTTGCGCCAGTCAGAACTATCTTTTTCCACAGTCAGCCTGTCAAGTATCACCGACTCCAAGCCGAACTTATCCTCAAGTTCCAGTTCCCACTGTTTTCTCAAGGATGCCGGAAGCGCAATCAAGACACGCTTTGCGCCGGACTCAAGAACATATTTCAGCACAAGTCCGGCTTCGATGGTCTTTCCAAGACCAACCTCATCTGCCAAAACAATGCCGCCTGTTTTCAACGCCTGGATAGCAGCGCAGAACGCATTGATCTGATGGGGATTCAATTCAATATTTGCATCCAAAAGGAAGTGGAACGGAGAAGCCTCAAGTTCCAGCTTTTTATATCTGCTGAATTGTTCAAGCAGCAGGTTACCTTCCATCTGAATCTCCTTTATACAGTTGCTCAAAAATACCTATCGCTATCCCTTTGGCCATCATCGGAGGCACAGCATTTCCAATCTGGACGAATTGAGATGTGCGTGGTCCCTCAAAGAAATAGCTGTCCGGGAAGGACTGTATTCTTGCCGCCTCGCGGACGGTAATTGATCTGTTCTGGTCAATGTCAGGATGAATGAAATAATGACCGTCCTTTGAAAGGTGCGCCAAAATAGTATGGCAGCACGATTCATCGCCCTCGACAACTTTGAACCTGTCCGTAAATGAATGCCTGTTCTTATGAGTTTTCAATTCATCCGGGAGGTCATTGTAATTCAGGCGTTTATGACCGTCATTCCACAACTCAACAGCTCGCCTGTAAATCTTGATATCCCGATCTATATTCGGGCGGCAGTTGTGGTGGGTCAGCACATCATCCTTCGTCCGTATCCCTGATTCCGTGACATAGCTTGTGGCTTTTGTTTTTGCGTATTTATCGGAACTCTCGCCTGGATGCAGCTTTGGCAAATCAGCGAAGAGGTCATTTACTATAGCGTCCGTTTTGATCTCAAGAAAATCGGGATATTTCAGACCGCTTTTCTTTAACCATCCTACGATAATCATTCGGCGTCTGTTTTGGAGTACTCCAAAGGTGTGGGCATTCTGCTCACGGCATTCAATTTCGTAGCCCACTCGTTTTAAGTATTTCTGAATGTTCTTCCAGGTAGCTCCGCCATTGGCCGATTCAATACCCGTGACATTCTCGAAAACGAACATACGAGGCTGATAGCGTTTTAAGAAACGCGCATACAGTTTGTACAAGTAGTTACGAGGGTCTTCCTCCATCGGCACTTCCATGTGACTACTTTGCGCTCTGCCCACCAAAGAATATGCCTGACAGGGCGGACCGCCTACAATGACATCAATTTTTGTGATGCCTCGTATTTTCATTATTCCATCAATGGTTTTGAAGATTGCCGGGAGCGTCTCGTCCGACATCGTTTCATTGATGATAGTTTTTGTTATGGAAGCAGGAATCTGCTTCATAAAATCGTCGCGGGAGATTTTCCCGGACACATACTTTTTATATAAACCGAGATTGTCAGTACCTTTCAGGTAATAATAGGCACTTCTCGTTTCAAGCGTTTTAGCCGCAAATTCATTCATTTCGACATGCGCGACAGGCTTGAATCCAGCCTGAAGAAACCCTTCCGAAAGCCCTCCGGCACCCGCAAAGAGGTCGATGAAATTGTAGCTATATTGCGCATCTATCTTTGGCATATAGTTTCCTCGTCATTCTTTGATTTCATTCGGAAGGCTCTTTTTCTCCTTCGCTTATCCCGTCCGGTGTTTCCGGACTCGGGTCTGGAACGAATTCCATAATGTCAGCAACATCGCATTTCAGTTCCTGACAGATTTTTGAAAGAACCTCTGTGGTTACATTCTCGTCTTTGGTGAGCTTGGCGAGTGAAGAAGAGCTGATTCCTGCTTTTTTCCGCAGATCAGACTTTTTCATCTGCTTATCAATCAGTAACTTCCACAGCTTGTTATAACTCATCTTCATTTTGTTTTATTCCTCCGTGTCCCATGACCTTCCATATAGTTCACAGTTATTAGTTGACAGTCTCAATACACAATTATCTTCAAGAATCTTCTGGGTTTCAGGTCTGCAATCGCTCTGTTTGTCGTAAGCAATAAATATCTGCTTCTTTGTACTGTTGTATATACGGAAGATTCCGTCTTCAACATCTTTTCCGAGATTCTTAAACAGCAAAGAATCGTGGGCAAGTGCAGGTAGCGCAGTTGTGAACAGAACAGCAAGGTCGTAAACAATCATACCTTTGAAATTTGAACCAGTTCCGGTATTATCGGGAGTTTCAAATTTGTAGCTGTTATAGGCATTGAAGTGTACATGAGGCGGTTTCTTCTTGGTAGTAAACAGGGAATCGTTAAACTCCTTCATCTTTGCGTTCAGTGTATCCTCGATTTCCTGGAGAATGTCCTCAATGCTGCGCTTCAGTATTGCATCGGCATTCGCCTTTGCCGCCTGCAACTCGTTCTGTGTAAGGAATGCCTGGTTCTGGTTTTTAAGGGCATCAATCTCGGCTTTAAGAGCCGAGTGCCTGTCAAGAAATTCTCTTGAAATATTGCCAACAAAGCCAAGTTCCTTTATTTGAGCATTGATCCCATCGAGCTGCTGTCTAAGACCAGTTATTTCTCCCTCGATTGCTGTTTTCTCATCTGTAAACTGCGCATCCAGTATCTTGGCAAGTTTCTGGTGATAGCGTTCGACTTCGTACAGTTTCCGCAAGTTAACACCAGGGAAGAACTCCTGCAAAGCTGTCATGTCCGCCTCAGTAGGGTACAGTCCATATTCCAGACTCATGCTCACCAGACGTAGCTTCATTTCCTTGGAATGTATGACATTCTCTATGGTCAGCTTTTCATTCGTTAAAGCCGCTTTTTTCTTGTTTAGTTCAATTTCCTCTTCAGAATGGCCTTTTTCAGCTTCTTCCATAAGCGTAGCAAGCTGCAGTTCCAGGTCTCGAATAATCGCAAGGTTCTCCTCATACTTTTTCTGTCCGCCTACGAGGTCTGAAATGAACTGATATCTCCGTGCCTCTTTGTAGGCATCCAGTTTCCGTTTGTGTTCTGTCACATTAGCCTTGAACTCCTCGATGTCTTTGAAGCGATCAAACAAAGCCACTATGGATGATATCGACTTGTCCATATTCTGACCGGGGATGCCTTGAAGCGGATTAAGCTCATCCGTGTTTTTCTTTCCGTATATTCTGAAGAAGCTGCTCAGTGCAATGCGGAAAGAAAGACCAACAAAATCAAGATGGTATTTTCCTTTGAGCCATGTCGTATATTCGTCCTTGGTATACTGTCCGCCGGTCAATTCGTAATTCTTATCACAAATAAAAATAGTGTTACTGTCGCCCGTATTTCTGGCAAAATAGAACTTCTCTCCGTCAAACTCAAAAGCAAAGAAGATTGTATGATGCCCCTCTTTTTTCACGCCATCGCTTTTGATGTAGGTGTCTCCTCCAAAGACAAAATCAATAGCAAGCAAGGATGATGACTTGCCGATAGACATGGCACCGTCTTCCTTGCCGAGAACAACATTCAAGCCCTCCTTAAAATGAATCGGAGGCCGTTCCTCGCCTTGCTTTTTAAAGGCAGGCGATTTCATTTCTATAAGCATATGAACACCTCGCCTTCATCGTTTAGATCAGCTGCTCTCAGCGCATACAGGCAATCCATAACAGAGATAAAATCCGTAGCATCTTTCAATGACGGCTTTACCCGCTCATACAAAACTTTAACCGCCACTGGGCCATTTTTTATCTCATCCAGCACTATCGGTATAAGCGATAAGGTGCTGTTTTTATAGGAATATAGCTTATTTGGTAATTGCATCGTACACCTCACATTTCGCTATAAAAAACGCCACTACGATCTGACAGTAAATGTCCTCTTGCAGGCTGACCTTATGTACCTTTTCTGATATCTCGTTGAAAATCTCGACATTCGTTTTCTTTGCCTTCTTCAGGCGTTTGTAGATGGCCTTCATCTGATCCTGTACTTCGTCATAGTCTATTTCTCCGCGTTTGTCGGCATTGGTTATGATTTCCTTCAGCGTGACATAGTAGGTATCAACATATCCTTTTACGGTATTGAACAATGCGAGGTTGTCATCCGGGACAAGTTTCTCCCGTATATCCTTCGGATCAAGAGAAGGATCAAGCAAATCTTTTTCTTTCAGATTCTTGATTTTCGAGATGACACCTATTATTTCCTTTTCAAGCGGCATTCCGTCCAAGAGGCGCATACTCTGTTTATGTGCAATCAATATCTTTTTGACACCCTGTAGTTCCTTGCACAGCTTCTTGCTATCATCAATAGAATAGGTCGCATGACACATCGGACAAAGAGCCAGTAGGTTATCTACTTTCGGCTCTTTATTTTTATCTATGAGCACCACCTCATAGGTATATGCTACTCGTCCGCTATCTGCGGTGGATAGCAGTCTGCCGCAGCCAGGAAAAGCACAAATGTTGTCAGCCTCATCCCGCAAATAATCGCCGTACTTGCTCTTCAGTTCAAATGCCTGCTGCATCAGCTTCTGCCGTTCGAGTTCCGTTTTTTGAACAAGCCCAGCTGCCCTGCGAATAATCTCCACGAAGCAATCTGCCAGCTTTTCAGCGATATTGCCTACCGTAGCGGTCGGGTCATAGCTTTTATAATCATCCGCAAGCAAGGCTAAGACCGCCTTGGGTCTTGATTCAAGAGATTCAATGAACATCTCCGGCGATAATTTGTAGACAATACTCTGTGCAAACTTCTTTGAAATATCACGCTTTGCATACGTGCGGAGCGTGTTTTCTTTTGTCAGCTTTGATGATGGGTCTTTTGGCGTATCCCATCCATCCTCGGTAACTTCAGTGATCATCGCAACCAAATCCCGAAAGAAGCGTGGCACATCCAAGCCATCAGATATTCGATTTTTCATCATTGAAAAGAAATCCTTAAACTCCACGAATACTCCTCATCCTTTCTCGGATTTTGTACCACGGTGAACCACGGTGTACCAAACCATCCCCAAATCCGAATACCCCATTTTTTATAATGACATCAGCGTTGGGGACGATGCGACGCCGGGCGCAAAACACGCTATATGAATTATAGCATAAAAGTGTCCGTTTGTCAAATCAGACGTTCGCGTTGTGGACATTTTTCGGTCATAAAGGATTTATTTGCGGCGATAAGACCACGGCAAGAACATTCCCCCAAGGCTAACCTGGCATCGGTACATCCATTGGCCCGGATGATCCAGTGCGGATGACAGGATAATTTAATAAAAACAGCTGCCTACTGGATAAGGAAGCTGCAATCCCGGAATGGAGGAAACTCCTACAGGACTGCGGTTAGATTTCTATTACCTTTTTGCAGCTGACCAGCGAGAAGCCTCCATTCCCAACACGAATGGAGGTTTTCTAATGATTATCAAGTACAAATTCGCTACCGGCGAGGTGACGGAGGTCGAGGTCTCGGACGAGATCGGTACCGTCATCCTGGATTCCAGGCGTGAGGAACACGCCAACAACGAGCGCCACCGCTACCACACGGCATTCTCGCTCGATGACATGACCTACGAGGACAAGGACTACTTCTCCGTTGATGACAACCCGGAAGAGGCACTTATGCGGAAAGAAGCCGCCAAGGAGCGCAAGGCCATGCTCTCGCGGCTCACGCCCGTGCAGAGGCGCAGGTTTGAAAAGTTCGAGGACGGCATGAGCATCGCAGAGATTGCCCGTTCAGAAAAGGCTGCGTTCAACAGCGTCAAGGAGTCCATCGAATCGGCTCAGAAGAAGCTGAAAAAACTTCTCTGATTTTTCTCAAGGGACACCCTCAATTTCGGTGTCCCTTTTCTGTTTAACAGCGGAAGGACAAAACAACATCCCTTCCGGAAAGTGAGGTAAGTGCCATGAAGCACACATTACAGATCAGCGTCAGCAAGAAGCCGAAGAATGACGGTATCGCTGCCGTTCGCAAGGTTTCGGTAAGGGAGAAGTTCCTTCGATTCCTCTTCGGCGACAAGACCAGGCTCACGGTCATCGTTCCCGGCGATACCGTGCAGGAACTGGAGATCAGGGAAATCGGAAAGGAGGCAGCCCGTGAAACTGTATGAGATCAACGCAGAAATCCTGCGCCTGACGGATGCCATCGAGTTTGACGAGGAGACCGGGGAAATCCTCGGCGATACGGATGAAATGTTCGCGCAGATTCAGTTGCTTCAGATGGAAAAGAATTCTATCCTCGAATATCTTGCAAAACTCGTCCTGAATATCCGCTCCGAGGCAGCCGCCGTCAAGACCGAGGAACAGCGCCTTAAGGCGCGCCGCGACAGGCTCGCCAAAAAGGAAGAACGCCTGATGAGGGTACTCGACCGTGAGTGCGCCGGCGAAAAGACCGATCTTGGCGTGGCGACCTTCTCTTATCGCAAGACCTCCCATGTGGATGTGTCGGATGCGGCAAAAGCTGTCCGCTGGCTCAAGCGCAACAAGCACCTCGACTGTTTCCGTATCCCGGCGCCGGAAGTCGCAAAGACCGAGGTCAAGAAACTCATCAACGCAGGAACGAAGGTACCCGGCTGTGCCGTGGTCGAGGACTACTCCTGCTCACTCAGATAAGGAGGCTTTTTAACGATGTTAAACATCACCAAAGGGAAAATCGACCGCGCCTTAAAGGTGGTCGCCTACGGGAGCGAGGGCATCGGCAAGACGACCTTTGCCGCCGCTTTCCCGGAACCGCTCTTCATTGATACCGAGGGTGGCACGGCTCACATGGACGTGCGCCGTATCGACAAACCGCAGTCTTGGGAGGAGCTGCTCTCCATCGTGAACGAGGTCGCCGCCGATCCGAATGTCTGCAAGACGCTCGTGCTGGACACGGCGGATTGGGCGGAGGCTCTCTGCGTCACTCATGTCTGCCAGAAGTACAAGCAGAACTCCATCGAGAGTTTCGGTTACGGCAAGGGCTACACCTACCTCGCCGAGGAGTTCGGCAGGCTGTTCTCCGCACTTGATGCCGTGATTGCATCCGGCAAGCACGTAGTCATTACCGCTCACGCCAAGATGCGTAAGTTCGAGCAGCCCGACGAACAGGGAGCCTATGACAGATGGGAAATGAAGCTCTCGAAGCAGGTCGCTCCGCTCCTCAAAGAATGGTGCGATATGCTCCTCTTCCTTAACTACAAGACCTATGTGGTCACGACCGAGACCAACGCCAAAAAAGCCCAGGGCGGCAAGCGCGTCATCTATACCTCCCATCATCCGTGTTGGGATGCCAAGAACCGTCACAGCCTCCCGGAGGAGATGGACTTGGATTTCAAGAACATCGCGCACCTTTTCAAAACGGGCTCCGAGCCTGCTGCCGATGCGGTTAAGCCCATCGACCGTCTGCGCTCCCTTATGACGGAGGCAAATGTGACGGATGCGGAGCTTCAGAAGGTCGTAGCGGACAAAGGCCACTATGCCGCAGACGCTCCCATCGACACCTATTCCGAGAAGTTTATCTCCGGCTGGCTCATCAAATACTGGCCGCAGATTCTGAACCTTATCAATGCGGGCCGCACGGTCCTGGACTAACGAAGGAGGATTTTTATCATGGCTGATTATCTTAACAACAATGCCGGCATGGATTGGGATGACGCTATCGAGAACGATGGCCAGGAGTTCATCATCCTGCCGGAAGGTGACTACAACTTCACCGTTACCGATTTCGAGCGCGGACGCTTTCCCGGCTCCGCCAAGATGTCGCCCTGCAATAAGGCGACTCTCACCCTGCAGGTCAAGACCGAGGACGGCATTGCCAGCATCCGCACCGACCTCATTTTGAACCGTGTCGTGGAGTTCCGTATCTCCGCTTTCTTCCGCTGCATCGGTCAGAAGAAGCACGGCGAGAGGCTCGTCATGGACTGGAACAAGGTCGTAGGTAGCCGCGGACGCGCACACTTCAAGCCTCGCACCTATACCGATCGCGACGGCAACGAGCGTCAGGCAAACGATGTCGACCGCTTCTATGACTATGACGAGAAGAATTTCCCTGCAGAGGACGACTGGATGGAGATCACCGGAGATGCCGATGACCTGCCGTTCAATTAAGGAGGTGCCGTATGTTTGAGCTTCGACCTTATCAGGCTGAAGCGAAACAGGCGATCCTTGCCGCTTGGGACGAGGGGTACCGCAAGACACTCCTCGTCCTCCCGACAGGGTGCGGCAAGACCGTCGTGTTTTCTTCAGTCACAGAAAACCAGGTAAACAAAGGACACCGTGTGCTTATCATGGCGCATCGCGGGGAGCTGCTCGACCAGGCAGCGGACAAGCTGAAGGAGGCATCCGGGCTTGACTCCGTTTTGGAAAAAGCGGAATCCACGAGCCTCGGCAGCTTTCTTCCGGTGACGGTCGGCTCTGTGCAGTCGCTTGCGCAGGAAAAGAGACTCGCCCGGTTCCCGAACAATTACTTCCAAGACATCATCGTGGACGAGGCGCATCACTGCCTCTCCGACAGTTACAAGCGTGTCCTCGACCATTTCCCCAACGCCAATATCCTCGGCGTCACGGCGACGCCCGACAGAGGCGACATGAAGAACCTCGGAGAGTTCTTCGATTCCAAGGCTTACGAATACAGCATGACCGAGGCTATCCGTGAAGGGTATCTCTGCCCGATCAAGGCGCAGATGATTCCGCTCGAACTGGATATCGCGGATGTCGGTATTTCAAGCGGCGACTTCTCCGCAGGCGAGATCGGACACGCATTGGAGCCCTACCTTCATCAGATCGCATCTGAAATGGCGAACTACTGCCGGGGCAGAAAGACCGTTGTATTCCTTCCGCTCATCGCAACATCACAGAAGTTCTGCGCCATGTTGAACGATGCAGGGCTCCGTGCCGCCGAGGTCAACGGCAACAGCGATGACCGCTCGGAGGTGCTTGCCGATTTTGAAGCCGGTAAATATGACGTGCTTTGCAACTCCATGCTCCTCACCGAAGGCTGGGACTGCCCGTCCGTGAACTGCATCGTTGTCCTGCGTCCTACCAAGATCAGGTCGCTTTATCAGCAGATGGTCGGCCGCGGCATGAGGCTTTCTCCCGGCAAGACGGAACTGCTGCTCCTCGATTTCCTTTGGATGACGGAGCGTCACGACCTTTGCAGGCCGTCCGCGCTTATCAGCAAGGATGAGGCTATCGCTAAAAAGATCGATGAGCGCATGGTGGAGGACGCTGACGGCTTTGACCTCATAGAGGCCGAGGAACAGGCGGAACGGGATATTCTCGCCGAACGTGAGTCGGCTCTCGCAAAACAGCTGGCTGAAATGCGCGGGAAGAAACGTAAACTCGTTGATCCCCTGCAGTACGCCCTTTCGATTGCTGCGGAAGACCTCACTAACTATGTACCGACCTTTGCATGGGAAATGGCACCTCCGTCCGAGAAGCAGATCGCTTTCCTGGAGCGGAGGGGCATCTTTGCTGACAGCGTGAGGAACGCAGGGCTTGCGTCCCTTCTCATTGACCGCCTGCAGCGCCGTCAGCAGATGGGGCTTGCTACTCCCAAGCAGATACGGTGTCTGGAACGCTACGGCTTCAGGCAGGTCGGCACCTGGGCATTCGAGGATGCCAGTTCCCTTATTTCAAGACTTGCCGACAACAGCTGGAGGGTGCCTTATGGCATGACTCCCGCGCTCTACAGACCTTAAGGAGGTAACCATTCATGGATAATCATATTCTTTCGGCTCTCAAAGCCATAGACGTATCAACCTTGAGCCGTGCTGACTGGATCGCAGTCGGCATGGCGCTTAAGGAGGAGGGCTATCCCTGCTCCATATGGGATGACTGGTCCCGAAATGACAGCCGCTATCATCCCGGCGAGTGCGAACGCAAGTGGAACAGCTTTCACGGCTCCGGCACTCCCGTCAAGGGCGGCACCATCGTACAGATGGCAAAAGACCGCGGCTGGACTCCCTTCGGTGGAGAGGACGGCTGCATGAATTGGGATGACGCCATCGAGTATGACGGCGAGGACGGTTTTAACGGCTTTGCTCCCCCCGATGCTTGGAGCCCTGCGGCAGACCTCATCACTTATCTTGAACTGCTCTTTGATGCAGATGACCGTGTCGGCTATGTCACAAATGATGTGTGGCAGGATGCCGAGGGCAAGTGGCTGCCGAGCAAGGGCGTGTATGACCGCACCGCCGGGGAACTCATCGCATCGCTTAAAAAGTATCCCGATGACCTCGGCGCTACGGTCGGTGACTGGAAACCCGAAGTCGGCGCATGGATTCGCTTCAATCCCCTCGATGGGGACGGCGTAAAGAACGAGAACATCACGAAGTTCCGCTTTGCCCTGGTGGAGTCGGACACGCTACCCGTTGCGGAACAGGATATCGTCTTCCGCAAGCTGGAACTGCCTATCGCGGCGCTCGTTCACAGCGGAGGCAAAAGCCTCCATGCCATCGTCCGCGTGGATGCGGAGAATTACGACGAGTACAGAAAGCGCGTGGAGTTCCTCTACGACTTCCTGGAGAAAAACGGAGTGTCCATCGACAAACAGAACCGCAATCCGTCCCGCCTCTCCCGTATGCCCGGCGTCACGAGAAACGGCAACCGCCAGTACCTTATCGCTACAAACATCGGAAGGAAGTCCTGGGTAGACTGGCTCGACTTCGTAGAGGGCGTTTCCGATGAACTACCCGACATGGTTTCCCTTGACATTTTCAAGGACAATCCGCCGGAACTGCCGGAGGAACTCATCACGGGGATACTGCGCCGCGGACACAAGATGCTGATATCCGGCTCATCCAAAGCCGGGAAGTCCTTTCTTCTCATGGAACTGTGCATCGCTATCGCGGAGGGCAAGCCTTGGCTCGGCTTTCAATGCAAAAAAGGCAGAGTCCTCTATGTGAACCTTGAGATTGATCCGGCAAGCGCGATCAACCGATTTCTCAAAATCTACGAGGCACTCGGTCTGCCCATCAAAAATGCGGACAGCATCGTGGTGTGGAACCTCAGAGGTCACGCCGTACCGCTCGACCAGCTTGTTCCGAAACTCATCCGCCGTGTACGGAATCAGCACTTTGACGCTATCGTCATCGATCCCATTTACAAAGTTATCACGGGCGATGAGAACAACGCCTCCGAAATGGGCGCGTTCTGTAACCAGTTCGACAAGATTTGCACGGAGACCGGGTGCAGCACCATCTACTGCCATCATCACAGCAAGGGTGCGCAGGGCATGAAAAAAGCGATGGACAGAGCGTCGGGCTCCGGCGTGTTCGCCCGTGATCCTGATGCCCAGCTTGACATGATTCAGCTTGAGCTTTCCGAGGATATCGCAAACAACGTCCGTGACGGCAATGAAACCGCATGGCGGCTCGAATCCTCGCTGCGTGAGTTCCCGAACATCACGCCCGTCAACTTCTGGTTCGAGTACCCGATCCATAAGGTCGATGACAAAGGGACGCTCGGCGCGATGCCTGCACAGGGCACTCCGCAGGCAGGACGGCTCAACAATCCGAAGAGCAAGACGCCAGATGACGCCGCCGATGAGTTCCGCACCGCTTTCTCCGCTCTCGACATGGACGGCAAGGTCACTGTGAAGGACTTGGCGGAGTACATGGGCGTCATTGATAAGACCGTGTACGCAAGGCTCAAGAAAATGGGCGACGAGTTCACTCTCGACAAAGGCGTCATCACGAAAACGAACCCTGAAAACGGCTGATCGGATTTTCTTCTTCTACGCTGTCTATAAAAAGATATAGACGGAAGAACGGTCGTTACACTCCCAAAGTGTGAAGGGCTGCATAGCCTGCCCTTCCACTTCTGCGGAGCGCAACGTAACAGCACGGAAAAGAAGAACCCAGGATACACGGAGGTGTAGAAAATGGACTTTTTTATAGCAATGAAGCCGCCGACCGCAACCGCGCAGGAAAAACAGGTGCGCATCGTGAACGGCAAACCGATATTTTACGATCCCGCTCCCGTGAAGGACGCGAAGAAACTGCTCATCGGTCATCTCATCCTTCATAAGCCGGACAAACCGATAGAAGGAGCCGTCTCGCTCACGACGCTGTGGCTCTTTCCGAAGGGCAAGTCCCATAAGAACGGCGACTGGCGGGTGACCAAGCCCGATACCGACAATTTGCAGAAGCTCCTCAAGGACTGCATGACAAAATGCGGATTCTGGAAGGACGATGCCCAGGTAGTCAGGGAGACCGTTGAGAAACGCTGGTCGGATGAGCCGACCGGCATATACATCGAAATTACCGAACTGGAGGTGAAGCAGGATGCCAAATAACATATACCGCAATTCCGAGGGCTATTACGATCCGACCGCAGGAGCCGCCCTCGCAAAATGCGACAGGAAGGAAAAAAGCGACCGCAGGAAGGCGATTCGTAAGTCAAATGCAAAAGCCCGGAAACAGGCCGCCTCCGAATATCGGTCTATTGTCTATATCTGCAGCAGATATGCCGGGGATATCGCAAACAATGTGATAGCGGCACAGAGATATTGCCGATTCGCCGTTGATAGCGGATACATCCCCTTTGCGGCGCACCTTTTATTTCCTTTATTCCTTAATGACGCGATTCCCGCCGAGCGGATGCTGGGGCTGTCCTTCGGAAACATCTTCATGGACAAATGCGACGAGGTATGGATTTTCGGCTCGGAATATTCGGCTGGTATGCAGGCGGAATACGACCGCGCCGTAAAGAAGGGCTACCGAATCCGCTATTTCACAACCGACTGCCGTGAGGTCACAGGTCACGGGAACGGAGGTGGCGATGGACCCATATGAAAAACTGGCGAACGCCATCATCATCCAGGCGGCAAAGGACTACCGCACCGCCTTAAGGAAACTGCGGAGAAATCCGCGAAACCATCTCGCTCAAGCGGAGGCTGAATCCATAGATCGGTTCTTCCGCTCCGGCTGGTACAAGTGCCTCACCGATGTGGATGGCGAAATGGTGATACGAAAACTCAGAGAGGAGGATTAACGGCTATGACTGCAAAAGAATATCTGCGTCAGGCGTACCGGCTTGACCACAGGATAAATTCCGACCTTGCGGAACTCGAACGGCTCCGCGACATGGAAGGCAGCATCAGTTCTCCCAGCTTCGAGGAACACTATAACCCGAACCGCAACACGGAGGCTCCCTTCATCCGCTGCCTTGAGAAGGTGTGGGATTTGGAGATGAAGATAAAGACCGAGATCGACAAACTCATATCCTTAAAAGACCAGATGCGCGAGGTGATTGACGCCGTCCAGAACACGGACGAGCAGATGGTTCTCCGCTACCGCTATATCCATAACATGACATGGGAGCAGATCGGTGACGAACTCAAAGCTGACGAAAGCACGGTCAGACGGTGGCACCGCAGGGCGCTTGCAAGCGTTATCGTCCCGGCTGATCCCATCGTGATATAAATGTGCCGAAAATACCCGGTTTTGCCCAGCAATGCCCACCTTGCATTTATGGTACATTATAATCAGCGGAGCAGAATCAAGAAGCCTCAAGGGTGCAGACCTTTGGGGCTTTCTTCATGCCCAGGAAAGCGAGGTGAAAGGATGCCAAGGAAACCGAAACGACCATGCCGCTATCCCGGATGCGGTCGGCTCTCTGACGGTCCCTACTGTGAGGAACACAGGAAAGCCGTGCGGGACGATTACAACCGTTACGAACGCGCTCCCGACAGCAACAAGAAATACGGCAGGTGTTGGAAACGAATCCGAGACCGCTACGCTGCGGCACACCCGCTGTGCGAACGCTGCCTCAAGGAAGGTCGGTACACTCCCGTCGAGGAAGTGCATCACATCGTTCCCATCTCGAAAGGCGGCGACCACAGGGAAAGCAATCTGATGAGTCTTTGTCAGTCGTGCCACACCAAAATCCATGTGGAGATGGGCGACCGGTAGGGCGATCAAAATCTCTGCGGGACCTATAGCGGACAGCGGCCCGGGGCTTCGTGCGCGAAAAAGGCGAAATCAAAAGGGTAATTGACGGCGGCCTGTCAGGGCTGCTTATTTTTTGCGGAAAAGAGGTGAGAAAATGCCGACAAAATCCAATAACACAGGCGGGCGCGGCGGTGCGAGACCCGGTGCGGGAAGGAAGAAATCCGCTGTTAAGGAGAAAGCCGAGAACGGCAATCCGGGCGGACGAAGATTAGAAGTGCTGGACATTCCCGAAGTCGAGGGCGTCGATATGCCAAAGCCCCATGAGTTCCTCTCTGCCGAGCAGCGTGACGGAAGTACGCTCCAGGCGGAGGAAATCTATAAAGAAACCTGGGAGTGGCTGAAGAAGATCGGCTGTGCGGCAAAGGTATCTCCCCAGCTATTGGAGCGGTATGCCATGTGCAGCGCCCGCTGGATTCAGTGTGAGGAGATGACCAACCGCATGGGCTTCCTCTCCAAGCACCCCACTACCCAGAAGCCAATCCCATCGCCGTTTATCAACATCGGCATCAACTACATGAACCAGGCAGTGCGGCTCTGGAACGAGATATTCCAGATCGTAAAGGAAAACTGCAGCACCGATTACGGGGAGGTTTCTCCCCAGGA
>OWJI01000201.1_pt1 | contig 48456 bp, 39 predicted proteins | sample 1732541 | NCBI WGS metagenome assembly OWJI01 (sample SAMN05065727, study PRJEB22554) | human gut metagenome | biome: ENVO:2100002; feature: ENVO:00000062; material: ENVO:00002003 | host: Homo sapiens | place: USA
GTATAAATTTTCTATAGAATCAAAAAGCTTTCCCCCTAGATATATCGGGTGAGCCATTTATACACACAACAAGCACTTATATGCCTTTAAAAAAACAAAAAGGTTGAAAACGCAACATATTATACAATATTGCGTTTTCAACCTTATTATATATATCAGTCAGAAAACTGGTCTGACTATACTATTCTGACTTACCGAATTACTCGATAACAACGAGCGGAGAGTCCTCAAGCACGCTCTCGCCAGTCTTCACGCAGATAGCAGTAACCTTTCCAGCCTTCTCAGCCTCGAGGTTGTTAGCCATCTTCATAGCTTCGAGCACTACGACTACGTCGCCAGCCTTCACCTCGTCGCCTACAGCAACCTTGATTTCGGTTACGACGCCCGGCAGCGGAGCCTTGAGCGCGTTGGCTGTGTTCACATTGGCAGCGCTTGCTGTCTCGCCTTCTTCTGCCTCAGCAGCCGGCTGACCGAGCACTACCTTCTTCTTCTCAGGCTCAGCCTCCTGCTCCATCTCGACCTTGAAAGCCTCACCGTTGACTGTTACGTCAGCGATGTTGCCCTCTACGTCCTCAATCTGCACCTTGTACTCTTTGCCGTCGATTGTATATTTAAATTCTTTCATTTCTTTTTATGGTTTTGCTGTTAAACTTAAGAACTTGGCGTTCCACATAGTCTGACGCGGCTGTATGGTGATGAAGCCCGGTTCTTTATCGTGTACGTTGTTGCCCTGATACTCGTATAGAGCCATGGCAATGGCAGCATATATATTCTTGTCCATACTTTGTAACCTGTTTACTTGTATAACCTTGTCTACTTGTTTTACCCGTCTACTTGTAAAACAAATTACATCGGCATACAACCATGCTTCTTAGCCGGCAACTGCTGACGCTTTGTAGCGAGCTGTGCCAGACCGCGGCAGATGCGGAAGCGTGTGTTGCGCGGTTCGATTACGTCGTCGATGTAGCCGTAAGAAGCAGCCTCGTACGGGTTGGCGAACTTCTCTGTGTACTCGTCTTCCTTCTCTGCGAGGAATGCCTTAACGTCTTCGCCAGCCTCCTTCTTAGCCTTAGCTTCCTTGCCGCAGAGGATTGCAACGGCACCGCTTGCACCCATAACCGCAATCTCTGAAGACGGCCATGCGAAGTTGAGGTCTGAACGCAGCTGCTTGCAGCCCATAACGATGTGCGAACCGCCGTAGCTCTTGCGCAGAGTGATTGTGATCTTAGGAACGGTAGCCTCGCCGTAAGCGTAGAGCAGCTGTGCTCCGTGCTGGATAACGGCGTTGTACTCCTGACCTGTACCCGGCAGGAAGCCCGGCACGTCGACGAGCGACACGATAGGAATGTTGAATGCGTCGCAGAAGCGTACGAAGCGTGCAGCCTTGCGGCTTGCGTTAACGTCGAGAACGCCTGCGTATGCAGCCGGCTGGTTGGCTACGATACCAACGCTCTGACCGTTGAAGCGTGCGAAACCGATGATGATGTTCTTAGCGAACTTAGGCTGAATCTCGAAGAACTCGCCGTTATCGGTGATTGCGCCGATAACCTTGTACATATCGTAAGCCTTGTTCGGGTCGTCGGGGATAATCTCGTTGAGAGAGTCCTCCATACGGTTGATCGGGTCGTTGCACTCTACGCGCGGAGCCTCTTCAGTGTTGTTGCTCGGGATGAACGAGAGCAGGCTCTTAATCATCTCGATAGCCTCTTCCTCTGTCTTTGCAGCGAAGTGTGTCACACCGCTCTTTGTAGCGTGAACCGATGCACCGCCGAGGTGCTCAGCGTCGATGTCCTCGCCCGTTACGGTCTTTACAACCTTCGGACCTGTGAGGAACATGTATGAAGTCTGCTCCTTCATGATGATGAAGTCGGTGAGAGCCGGCGAGTAAACCGCACCGCCTGCGCACGGACCCATGATGGCAGAGATCTGCGGGATGACACCCGAAGCGAGGATGTTGCGCTCGAAGATCTCGCCGTAGCCAGCGAGAGCGCAGATGCCTTCCTGAATACGAGCACCGCCCGAGTCGTTCATGCAGATAACCGGTGCGCCCATAGTCATAGCCATGTCCATCACCTTGCAAATCTTCTGCGCCATTGTCTCAGAGAGCGAACCGCCGTTGACGGTGAAGTCCTGAGCATATACGTAAACCAAACGGCCGCCTATTGTAGCGCTACCAGCTACGACGCCGTCGCCATAGTAGTGCTTCTTCTCCATACCGAAGTTAGTACAACGATGCTTCTTGAACATGTCGTACTCCTCGAACGAGCCTTCGTCGACGAGCATCTCGATGCGCTCGCGTGCTGTGTATTTGCCGCGTGCGTGCTGCTTCTCAATGGCTTTTTCGCCGCCACCGAGACGAGCCTGTTCGCGCTTAGCGACCAGTTCCTTGATTTTTTCTACTTGTTTGCTCATAATTTTATTTTGCTATTTCTTTGTTCTTTCTTTAATATAAAAAATTGCGTATATTCTAATCCAGTGTGCAAAATTACTAAAAAAAGAACAAAGAAGGCTATATCATTGATATAAATTTTGTTACTACGTCTATTTCATGCTGTCGTCTACGAACGAGAAGGGCAGCAAGTCTTTAGCCGACTGCAGGCTGTAGACGCCTTTCTTGCCGTAGAGCAGCACGCGTATGGGCTGCTTGTAGCGGTCTTCTACGCCGAGTATCACCTGGCGGCATGCTCCGCAGGGGCTTACCGGCTCGTCGAGCAGTCCGTTTGCGTTGCGCGCTACGATGGCGAGTGTCGAAACGGGCTGGTCTGGATAGTTTGCCTGTGCGGCGAAGAGGGCTGTACGCTCGGCGCACAGACCTGAGGGGAAGGCTGCGTTCTCCTGGTTTGCGCCAGTCACGATGATGCCGTTGGCGAGGCGCAGCGCGGCTCCTACGTAGAAGTTGCTGTACGGGGCGTATGCGCCGTGAGTTGCTTTCAGCGCAAGGTCTACAAGTTCGCGGTCAGCAGTGTTGAGTTCGTCGAGCTGATAGTGCTCAACGCGGATGTGAATGTCAATTTCTTTCATTTTAAGTGGTGAGATGTTGTGGTGGTGAGATGTTGTTGGGGTGAGGTGGTGTTGTGGTGAGATGGTGAGATGGTGAGATGGTGAAGATACTTACTCCTGCGGATTCGGTTCTTCGGTCTTTTCCTCCTTGAATTCGTATGCTCCGACGTCGGGTCGCTCGTCGCGCGGCATGGCGTTGCGATCGGTCTTTGTAGCCGTAGCAGGGTCGGCGCGGTCGATAGCCACCGATGTCTTGGCGAGTCTGAAGTCGTAGTCCTGCTGGTCGCCGTCCACCTTCTTGAAGTGGTTGGTGCATACCGAGTCGGCGTTCTCCTTCTCCTCGAACACCACGTTCACGAAGTGCGGCTTTTCTTCCTCCTTCGTCACCTCAGGTGTGCGTATCACGCAGTTCTCAAACTGATAGTTGAAGGCGTTAGGCTCTGCGGCATCCTCGCTCGCAGCGTCCTTCGCGGGCTTTCCGCCCATCATCTCGTCGGCGCTGTAGCCCGTGATGAGCGTGTTGCGGCAGACAAACTGCTGCAGCGGGTGCTTCAGCGCAGAGAAGCTGAGCGCACTGGCGCGGTTTGAGTCGAACGGATAGAACTGTGCCAGCGTGCAGTTGTTCACCAGCACGTCGCCGCCTTCCACGCCGAGGCAGTTGTTGAGCGCATTCGTAAGCTGCGAGTTCTCTACCGTCACCTTCGAATTTTCTACATACAGCGCGTGTCCCTGACAGTTGTGTATGGTCGAGTTGGCTATGGCGAGCGTCTGCCGCGCCACGTCCGATGAGTCGACACGCACGCCGTTGAACGCGCTGTGCAAGTCGGTGAACTCCATCCGGTTGTCGTACGACTTCTCCATGAAGTGTACGCCGTTCCACAGTCCGCTCATGCGGTCGTAAGGCAGATAGTCGAACATATAGTCGAGTCGGTCGCCGCGCAGCGTTACGGGCTGTTCGGCTGTGCCCTTGCATACGAGTCGTCCCTTCACGTCGATGCCCGCTCCGTCGTGGAAGAAGAGCGTAGCGCCCGGCGCTATGGTGAGCGTAGCGCCCTCCTCTACAGTCATCGGTCCGTAGACTACGAGCGGCTTGCCGGCAGATATAGTGTAGTCGGTCGTGATGGTCTTGTTGCGTGCGAAGTCGGCGTCCCACGACCATGCGTTGAGCACCACCTCCTGCTCCACTCCACTCTCGAGTGCGAACACGAGGCGGTCGTTCAGCTCCTTCGGTGCGTCTCCGTGATTCACGGCGGTAGTCACTTCTACGAACACGCGTATGCTGTCCTTGTTGCGCACCTCTATGTAGTTCGCCTTATAGCCCTGTTCCGGACTCAGATACACGCCGTCTACATTCACGCGGAATCCGTTCTGGTTGCCTCCTTCGAGGCGCACCGACGTGCAGCGCAGTCCTTTACCCGAACGGTTGCTCACCCAGAAGTCGCGCGTCGACGACGGCACGGTAGAGAACACGGTGTCAATGCGCACCGTGTCGGTAGAGAACGTGAGCAGGTTGTTCGGCGATGTTGTGAAATCGTCGATATCGTCGCATGCGCTGAAGCCGAACACGCCCAGCACACACATTATTATATATATATGAATATGTTTCATCGTAATACTTATAACGCAGAAACTGCGGTTTTATTGTATCATTACAATCAATTGCTATTGTTTAAGCGCCTTCAAGAAAGATCTTGCTCCGTATAACGGCACATTTGTCAACCTGCCTTCTTCACGATAATCGCTCATTGAGAAACGCAGACCATGCATATCGGGGTTTTCGGAAAGCGTCGTCTTGAGCGACTTCGACTGTAGGTTTTCTTCTGCTTTCACCTCTACCGGACAAACCGCAGTGTCTGCCTGAACGACAAAGTCGAGTTCGAGCTGACTGTTGTCCTTGCTGTAATAGAACACTGGCAGATCTGACAACGACTTCATCTGCGAGCAAACGAAATTCTCCGTGAAATCGCCCTTGCCGCTATTGTCTGTGCTTGGCAGAAGAAGCATGGCAGGCGGAGTAAGACTCATCGCTCCAAGCAGTCCGCAATCGAGCATAAACAGCTTGAACGCAGAGATTTCTTCATGTATTTTCAATGGCATAGCAAGCGTTGTTACGCGGTTCACCTTATATACCAGTCCTGCATCCAGCAACCACTGTATAGCAAGTTCGTAATCCTTCGCACGTGCACCTTTCTTCACAACTCCGTATATGAACTTGCGGTTTTCCTTAGCAAGTTGCGAAGGAATGGAATGCCACACCTGCCCGATGCGCATCACCTGCTCGGCAGGTGCGTGTTTTGAAATATCCTTCTCGTAGGCTGCAAGTATCTCGTTCTGCACTTCCCTCACCAAGTTGGCGTCATTGGTCTGCACAAATTTGTCTACCGCCTCAGGCATACCGCCCACCAGATAATACTCACGCAGATGCTGTATATAAAGTGTTCGCAATCCTTTCACAAAGTCCCAACGCTGCGCCTGCAACAAATCTACCATTTGTTTCCTGTTGCGCGCAAGCAGAAATTCCTCGAAAGTCATCGGATACATATTGAGCGTGTTCACCTTTCCTACCGGATACGAATCGCCATCATGAAGCGTAAGTCCGAGCAACGACCCTGCCACCGCAACATGATATTGCGGCGCATCCTCGCAGAAATACTTAAGCGACGCCAATCCCCGCTTCAGCTCCTGCACCTCGTCCATTATGATTAGTGTCTTGCCGGGCTGAATGTTCACGCCGGTTATCGCACCGATGGTCAACAATATGCGTCCGATATTATAGTCGGGAGTGAAAAGGTCGCGCACAAGAGCGTTGTTGTCGCAGTTTATGTATGCAACATTCTCGTATTCGCGCCTGCCGAACTCCTTTAGTATATATGTCTTGCCAACCTGCCTCGCTCCAAGCAAAATCAGCGGTTTGCGGTCGTTACGGTTCTTCCACCTGACCAAATCGTCCATTATAAATCTTTCCATAACAAATTGTCATTTGTCTTACACGATGCAAAGATACTGATAATCAGCAACAAAAACAAGTATTTTACATTTTTATGAGGGACTTTTTGCCATATCACTACATTTTTATGAGGGACTTTTTATTACACCACTACACTTTTATGAGGAACTTTTCGCCATTTCACTACATTTTTATGAGGGACTTTTCGCATAAGGATGCGGTGAAAGCTACAGACAACAAAAGCGGTTGCACGTGCCCGAAGGCTCATGCAACCGCTTCTTATATTTCGTTTTATTACTATTGTCTGAGCAAGCTCACTTTTACTTTGTGAGGTTGATCTTGTTGTTTACATTTACAGCCTCTGCAACGGCTGCACAACAAATTGCGAAGATAAATCCGAAAATCATCATAATCTTAATCCTTTCTTTAATTTTTTAATTGTTATCCTTACTGTGTTTTTCTGTGTTTCCCATCTTTACCTCTTTTCATAACCTTGCCCGAAGGCAGTCGGTTACTTATTGAGGCTGATTTTGTTGTTGACCTTTACCAGTTCAGCTATCGCTGCACAACAAATCGCAAAAATAAAACTGAAAATAACCATAATGTTACCCTTTCTTTAATTTTTACTTTGTTATCCCTAATTACCTATTCTCTTTTCTTGCCTTGCGGCAAACGTCAGCCACGCTTCCAGCGTAACCTCGTTCGTTATTTACTGATGCAAAGTTAATGCCTTTTGTGTTCGCACACAAGTATAACATCAATTATTTTCCTGCTTGTCTTATATTTTTGATGTTAGTCAAGTAGTTGTCGTAAATTTGTATCTCTGCGACAGATTTGCAATATGTTTGTAGCAAAAAATGGCAGAGTTAGTAGTGAAGAAGTGGCAGTTGGGCAGGGTTTTGACTGCCAAAAAACACGGAAAAAGCCACTTTTCACGTATCCAAAGCCACATTCTACGTATCCAAAGCCTCATTTTACGTATCCAAAGCCACAAGTAAGCGCATTACCGCGCACAGGTAACACGATTACCGCGATGCAAAAACAATATTACCGCAGCGCGGAAATGAAGTGCCCACGCTGCGGTAACTGGATAGTCTGCCTTTTTATAATTATAAATCGTGTTACCTTATTATATACAGCCTATCACTTTATTATATATAGCCTATCACTTTATGCGATACATTCTGAACGTCTTTGCCGGCAACTTGTCGCTGAGCACCGTGCCGCCCTTGCGACTCTGGCACGAAGCAGCCGACTCTACGGGGCGTACGGCGTCTGGGCGGTCGAGAGTGTTCTCGGCGTCCATGTCGTCGCTGTGCAGGGTTGTGAGCGTTGCCGAGTGCGAACCGCGCAGTCCGTTGAGGTTGAGCGTCAGGTCGTGCGCCTCGTCCGACGTGTTGACTACCTTGACGACGATTTCGCCCTTCTGTCGGTCAACGACCGCACTGGCGAAGAGTCCGTCCTGGCCCTCCTGTCCTGCCACCGGCTTGCCGTTCGTCGTGAGCGGCAGCACGTTGGTGCCCTTGTTGCAGGCGTACATCTGCTGCACATAATAGCTTGTGCTCTTGAACATGCGCGTGTTGTCGAACCATATCAGGTCGGGGCGCCACTGCCATCCGTCTACGTGCGCGAAGAGCGGAGCGTAGGTAGCCATCTCCACAATGTCGGCGTTGCGCTCGATGTCGGTCATGAAGGCAGCCTCGTAGAGCGATGTCTCGAAGTGGTTCCACTTCTTGCCCTTTCCGTGGCATGCATACTCGCCGGCGAACACCTTCGGGCCCTTGCGGTCGTAGCCCTCGTAGCGCAGTCCGTGTGACAGGAACCACTGCTCGTTGCGGTAGAAATGCTCGTCGACGAGGTCGGCCTTCATCTCCTTCATGGCTTTCCATCCCTTTTCGAACATCTCGCCCTCGGAGTCGGGGCCCGATGTGCCGATGAGGCGTATCTTAGGATACTTGGCGCGTATGGCTTTCACGAACGGGCGCAGACGCCCGTAGTAGAGGGTGTTCCACTGCTCGTTGCCCACAGCCAGATACTTCAGATTGAACGGCGCCGGGTGGCCCATCTCGGCACGCTTTCTGCCCCATGTGGTGCAGGTGTCGCCGTTGGCAAACTCGATGAGGTCGAGACAGTCCTGTATGTACGGCTGCAGCGAGTCGACGGGCACATGAGCCATCGGGTTGTTCCAGTTCTGAAACTGGCACGCCATGCCCACGTTGAGCACGGGCAGCGGCTCGGCGCCGATGTCCTCGGCAAGCTGGAAATACTCGAAGAAGCCGAGTCCGTAGCTCTGATAGTAGTCGGGGAAGAGGCGGTGATGGAATGTCGACTGCCAGCGGTTGTTGTTCAACGGGCGGTTCTCGACGGGTCCGATGGTGTTCTTCCACTGGTAGCGGTGCTTCAGCGATTCGCCCTCGACGATGCAGCCGCCGGGGAAGCGCAGCACGCCTGGGTGCATGTCGTAGAGCGCCTGAGCGAGGTCGCGGCGCATGCCGTTCTCGCGGTTCTTGAACGTGTTGACGGGGAAAAGGCTCACGTGCTCGAGAGCCACGCTGCGTGTGCCGCTGAGCAGCACGCGCAGACAGCCCTTCTGTGCGGTCTTGCCGGGCGTGAGCACAGCTTCGTACTTCTTCCACTCGCTGCCGCTCACCTTTATCTGCGCCTTGGCGCGCTCCTGCGTTTCGTCCTGCGTGCTCTGGTCGGCAAGCGAGACGTCGATTGTAGCGTCGCCGTCCAGCGCTCTTGCCCATACCGTGAAGCGGTAAGGCTCGTCTTTGACGAATCCGATGCCGAAGTAGCCCTCGTTCTGCAGACCCGTAGCGCACTCCTTATGCCCCGTGAAGCCGAGCACTACGTAGTGGGGGCAGCGCTCGAAGGGTCCGTCCGCCTTCACCTCCACGTTGCCGAACGCCTGCCATCCGAGCAGCGCCTGCGGAAACTCGAACGAACGGTTCTTTACAAGCTCGCCGTACAGTCCGCCGTCGGCAGCATAGTTGATGTCCTCGAAGAAGATGCCGTACATGGTGGGGCTTACCGCTGCGCCAGCCTTACGGGTTTTGATGTCGAGCGTGTGCGTCTCGGCGAAGGCGCCGAATACCGACGATGCAGCCAGCATGCACGAAAGGATATATCTGTTTCTCATTTGTCCTGATATGTTTGTTTGGTGTTTTTTGTATGTTCTGTCTCGGTGCGTTGCCTGCGGTTAGTGCTTCAGATCGGTTGTAGAGAACGTGAGCCAGTCGGTCATCTTGTAGCCCTTGTCGGGGGGTGTGCCGTCGGTGGTGGAATAGATGTAATAGCGATTGGTAAGATTGCTGTACACAATCTCGGGGTCGGCATGGAAGCCGGGCAGAATCGGATTCTGCTGCGCCATGGTCGGCGACGGGCAGAGCGCAAGGGCTGCAAGCGCAAAGGAAAGGAATTTTAATCTCTTGTTCATTCTTTTAATTGAGGTTTCTTAATAGGTTCACTACTGTCCCGTTAAAGTGGACTAATCACTCTTTGAATTGGTTCTTTTGGAAATAAAAGAATAAATGGCATACTGGATACAAATTGGCAGGAGATTGAATATCCCCAACCATACAAACACCATAAGACTCAAAGATAAGGCAGCACCATTGGTTACAACTAAGGAAATAATGCCTATCAAAAGCAACGTCACAAGACTATTCAATATTATTTGTCTTTTCAGCAAAAATTCCTTTCTAACAGATTTTGCCCAAAGCCAAGCAAGCAAAGCCATACTCAAGTTAAACAAGGAAATACAAATCGTAAGCATAATGCCCATAAAATATCCCAAGTACAAGACCACTGCAGGAATAATATAGGCAACAAATGTAGCCACAAATACTATGAGCAAATATTTCTTTGTATCTTTATCTCTTAGTTTCATATTACGTTCATTATATTTACTCTGTATTGTACACGCACACTTACCGTGTCCACCGCCTCTTGGGAATGGACGCATGAGGCAAATAAACAAAAATGCCAATAAACTGAAGAGTATTTTCATAAGCAACAATTCTTTTTATTTACTTCAACTCAAAGGTTGCCATGAAAGGCACCTTCTCACCATCTATGCTATCCTCATAAAAAAAGCGGTAAACGCCTGGTTTGTTGGGAAGAATATCGGGAAAAAGATGGGCAGTAATGGTGCCGCTTTGACCATCGTTTAAAACATGACCGATGGCCGTGAACAAGCAATCGGTGGGCACAACAAACCAATTGCCATCCGCTCCTTGGGCTGTGATGCTATATGCTTCGCCATACATGAATTCTTTGCCACTATGGTTGGTAATCGTGAATCTGATTTCCGTGGTGCCCAATGGATAGGAAGGCTTCTCCGCCTTGAGGGAGATGCCTTGGTAGGTACTCACGCCTTCCCTGTTGTCGATGATAGGGTCCAACTTGCCCTCAAACCTGATGGCGGGCGAGTTGTAAATCTGCCTACGAAACTCCAGCTGCTTCTCCTTCGTGTTCCAACGGAGCGCAACATCAATGGAGTTGGATCCCATTCCAAATCCAACAACATTTCGCAAGGCCGGGGTCTTGTCTTCCGACAGGAACTTCCGCTCAAGTATCCGCATAATGGCGTTCAGTTCCCTATGCGAATATTTACGCGCCGAAGCCTTGCGATAGGTTCTCTTCTTGCTCTTGACAACTCTCTTTTTGCTAATGGCAACCCTCTTTTTGCCAACAGTTGCCACTTTCTTTTGCTGAATGGCCATTGATGGGTTGCAAGCAGCACAAGTGGTTTGCATTGAAAGGAACATTGTCAATCCTAATATTATTGCATTGAGGAGTTTTGGCTTCAGTCTCATAGTTATCAGCAATTAATAATTTAACATGTAGAGAGATATGAACTCTTATAGTATATTTCTTTTCAAGGATGAAAACAATTGTCATAAGGAAAAATCACTTTGCCTTATGACAATTATACACAGTTAGAATACTTAAAACAGATATTCTATTTCAACAGACTATCAAAAGTCCTTATTAACGAAATAGGATCTTTATCAAATTCTTTCGTATCTAAATTAGACACAGTTTCTTTCATCACAGGATATGGCTTAAATACAATTTTAAGCAACATTTTCGCACCAATACTACTTCCCATCCAATAACCCTTTGCCACATCTTCATTCTTTACCTTAAAATAGAAAACATAGTTTGTGCCTTCCAAATGTAATGTTTTGGTATTTGTTATTGTTGAGATATAGTGTATATAGGCAGACACATTTTTCCCTTCATACACAGGTTTGAGGAATATCGGAGTTTTGTATGGTTTTGGATTTTTGTTCCAAACGCTTGGCAATGATTTTTGCGCCATAAGCGGAACGAACTTTATCCATTCTTTAGATTTTGAATCGTAGTACTTAATGCTCTTTATCTCTGTAGATTTGTATTCTTTCTTTTCTCTAGACTTGGAATCTTTAGCAACAACGACATCACCATCATCAAGCATAAATAAAGTTTTTGTGACTCCCTTAACCACATTCCCGTTGTTTAAGGTAATTTCAACATTGTCCTGTGCTTGTACCATTACACACAACAAGATGGCAAGAAACATAAAAAATATTCTTTTCATACTCATGTTTTTTACGGTTTGACTTAATGTCACAAAAATACTTTTTTTCTTTGCTATCAAAAAAAATAAACACGTTTTTTTAACTTTTTTATCCGTGCGAATAGTAATATTTAACGCTTGAAACGAAAAATGGTTTATGGAAACTGTTATCTGTTATTTGTTATCTGTACAGCAAAAAAAATCGTTTTTGGAAACTGTCAACTGTAACGCTTGGGGATGATGTTATTGACCTGTCATGTGACATTTTACTCTTGTATAGACTACACCCTTTATCCAAGTCTTCAAAAGAGACATTTGAGATAGTGTTACTTATAAGAAGTTTTTTAACTCGTAGAGAACAAACAGTTGCCCCGGAATCTTTCAAATAAAATAGCTCCTCACCGTTCTCCAATGATTATGATTCGCATAAATCCTTGCATTTCTCCCAATAGGCATCGAATTCCTCTTTGCTAACCAACATATTGGTTTCTATCGAATACAAGTCATATTGCAGGATAATGGACATCGGAGGATTGTGTTTGATGAAATCTTCTGGAAAGCAACCATCTATTTCGACATTAGCTACGCAATAGTTGCCATCCGCAGAAATTGTAATAGCCCTTGATACTCTCACGCAATCAAACTCGCCATAGCAAACCGTGTCGAACACCTTTATCTTGAAATAGAACTTGTATATCAATATTCTGTTGTTGCATGGAAGTTGTTTTCTCAGACGGATGCACAAATGAGCTAAGGACAACAAAAAACTTTTCTTGGCATCCTTTGGAGACATTATCAGCGTGAAGTCCTTGCCAAGTTGACCTACGGAATTCACTTCGACTTTTGTTTCTGGGGCTTCCTTGGAGACAAGTATCTTGACTTCCTTCACCGCCTTGCTCCAAATCTCGACGTAATCAGGAAAAATAAGGTAATAGTAGCTGCTGAAAAAGAACTCCTTCGTCTCAGGCTTGTACTGTATGAAGAAGTTGGCAGAATCAAAAGATTCGGTAAACTTTTCTTCGGGCATGATGTAAGAATCATCGGGCGACTTCTCGCAAACCCTACTAAGCATCTTGACTCGCCTCTTGAACAATATTTTATATCTGTTGCGATATAGCTTGAAAGCAATGACGATAATTGCCAAAACGGCAAGGATTGCCAACCCTATAATATTCGTAAAGAAAAGAAGGAGAAAGATATATACGCCATATATGATGACGCAACTCCATAAAACGACCATTCCAAGTTTAGACATTATTTTTTTTATCATAAAGCTATTCGTTTTTTGTGGTTTTTTGAATCCACGATTTTCTGTTATCTATGATACAGGCAGTGCCCTTTTCTGTAGTCTTCGGGAGATAATCTTTTTTTGTTTTCAAACGCCATTTTATAGTCTTTCATATACCATCCCCATGCTTCTTGCATTACATAGTCCTTGTCATATAATATCCAAATCAACCTGTCCCATTCGTAGTTCGAGGCTTTGGGAACCATCGTTACTTTACTTCCTTTTTTACCGCTTGGACGATTGGCTTTTACTTGATACCTTATATTTCTATAAACGAAATCCGTCCCTTTGGCAACAGCAGTTTTGTCTCTCATGTAATCGGAGTATTCTTTCTCAGACATACCAATCAATATTGCTGAGTCATATTCTGAAATGGAACTTGTAATAGACGGAGCTATACCAAAACTTGCTTGCCATTGCAAAGCAACATCTACAAGTATATCTCTTAGCTTTACTTTTTTATCCATAGTAGTATTAATTTTAGCCTGTGAATTTGCAATCCACAGAAAGTGAATATTAATGTCTATTTTTTCTTCTTGTTGACATCTTTATTTGCCTCTAACCAAAGCAGAAAAGATAATAGAAAACAAATAAAAGCCACATACTTTCCTCTTTCTATACCAGAATCACGACAAAAAACTCTATCAAGTTTCTCATCGTAAAAGAACGTGGTGTTGTTGAATCCTAACTGTAAACTGTCTCTTTTATTTATGACCGTATCGTATTTTTTACCTTGATAAATAATGTCTGCCGATGGGTGATGTCTTGAGCCACTTCGCAAATCCAAATTTATTATCTCACAAGCGATATTGCTTTGTGTTGTAGAGATTTTAGTTTCTCTATCAGATACTATAAACATATATGCAGTAAAAAGTTCGACAGCTATGTTTATCATAGCCACAACTATTTTTCTTCCCATAACCATTCTTTTTGTCTTAATCATCCCAATAATATATAGGTCTATTGAACCACGGAAGCCAATCCAAGTATAATATTTGGATTTTTGTTCCAATTTTACTTGAATCTCGCTCATCCACAAGGGAATTTCCCTCGTAAGTCTTATCGCCAACATAAAACTCATATATGTAATTAGGCGTTGTATAGCGGGGTCCCCCTATAGTAGTGGATGTTATGACAGCTTCCGTTTTAGTGCCATGTTTCTTCAGTACGCTCAATAGTATAGGAGTGGCAATGAAGCAATAAGCCAAAAGCCCCACACAGATAAGAAAGTAAATCATTCCGATTACATCCTTTATATTTATAGAGACTTTTTTCTTTGTCCACCTTTTCTTCTTATTCTTTTTCATCGTTATCTTTATTTATATGTATTAGCGTAATGCTATCTTTTGCCCACTTATATAATTCGTGTTTGCTACGGAATTTCATATATAAGCCCCCAATTATAAGCATATTCAAGTCCAATAAAATTTACAGTAACACCAGTATCGAATATCTGGTAAACCATATTTATTATTTATGATCACTACTGTCCCGTTAAAGTGGACTAATCGCTCTTTGAATTAATTGAAATACAGTCTTTTGCAAGAGATTTTAAGGGTGCGACGATTTGATAATGGGACACTAATGCTGTAAATTATTATTGTTATTCTACTTTGTTGTTACTTTCTTGTATTTTTGATTGCTTGCCGTAGGATTTTCAGGATTGGTCATCTGCAAATATCCTGCTGCAACAAGGGAGGTGATGTATTTAGCTATATTTTTTGTATGATAGACAACACCGGCTCTTTCCAAAATTTCCCTACTTGTTCTTGGCACGCTACAGAAGTTTACTATATCCTTCTGTTTATTCGTCAATGGCACTCTTTTAGTGTCATGGTAACTATGTATAGTGTCATGGTCTTCGGCAAAAGTGTCATGGTCGGTGTCTAAGTCGGTGTCAGAGTGTCTAAGTTGAGTGTCATGGTCTTCGGCAAAAGTGTCATGGTCGGTGTCTAAGCCGGTGTCTGAGTGTCTAAGTCGAGTGTCAGACTCTTGGACTTGGTTACTTTTTTCCTCGACTTGGTTACCTACTTGGTTACTTTCACCCTCTACTTGGTTACTTTCTTCTCTCCAAACCGTGATGACAAATTCCTGTGCCTTGTCATTATTCATAAACGTGACATTGATATCTTCGTCCAGTGCACGAGTGATGCCGCTACCCACACCAGTGTATGGCAGCAAGTATATGGCATTGTTAAAAAGGAACATATTGCGAGGCATGGAAGTTCCTGCCTTGATGTCATCAATAGTGAGTCCGTTAGGCAATGCACCAGGACTGTGAATCTCAACACGATTGTCGAAAATGAAAATGCGAACAGGGGCTTTCATGTTCAACGAGCGATGTACAAGGCTGTTTACCGTGAACTCAACCAAGCTTGTGTAAGGTATTTCCAACTTTCCCATGCTGTTGAATTCTTCTCCCACCTGCACATTATGCAGATTACGAGTGAAGAAATCCATGATAGTGTCATACTGATGAAGCAGATTTCCCTCCATATCTGCATCATTCACTTTGTCACGGAAGACCTTGCTGCCAATGCTGTTGCCTGCAAAACAGATGCACTTGGCTGTCATCATTGGCATCCAGCGTTGGGTGTATTTGCCAAACAGAAGCATGGCAGCAACAGTCAGTGTACCGTCAGGACGGATAAATCGCAGATTGCGAAGTATCTTCTCACAGTCATGCCCCTTAGCGATTGCAGAACATATCATATCAAGTGATGCTTCATTAAAAGCGTCACCTGTCAAGCCTTTCTTTTCCAAAACTCTTTCAAAACGGTTGCCAAGAAACTGCTTGATAGTCGTTGCATCGAGGTCGTTGACAGTTGCATCCCTAACAGCTGCCTCGTCTGGCGCAAAACTACCGCAGTCGGTCATCATTTCTGCAAGTTCAGCATTATCGAACACTTTGCGCTTGTCGGCACCATTCTTCACCCATACGATTCCCTTGTTGTCATGATAAGGCTTGTTGAGTCCTTCCTTCACAGTAGCTACAATCAAGTAGCCATCCTCAACCTCAACAGTATCTATCTTTATCAGAATGGATGGCACTACGTTTTCTGAAGCAATGTCACTCAACAAGTTGGTTGTTTCTTGTACCTCAGAATACGACAAGGCATTGGTTTCTCCGGTCTTATCCTTTATACCAACTACCAACTTGCCGCCATGTGAATTACTGAACGCCACTAACTCACAGGCAATATCATATTTGTCGAGAATGCGTTCCTTGAACTGCATCCCCGACACCTCGCCAGCCTTTATCTGTTTCAATATATCGTCTCTCATTCTTTGATACATTCTTTGTTCAACAAATCGTTTACATCCACTTTTAGCAAATCAGTAATCCGTATTAAGGTTTCCAAGTCTGGTTGGCAAGTATTGGTACACCATTTAGAAATGGTTGCTTGGTCTTTACCCAACATTTCTGCCAACCACTTGTTTGAGCGCTTGGTTACTGCCAACATTATCTTCAATCTGTTTACATCTAATTTGTTTCTTTCGTCATTTTGTCGCCTCGATTAGTATTGATTATCAGTACATTACGGACAACCAGCAAGATTTCAATAAGTATATTAATAAGGTAGCGTCACCTTGAACAGCGGATTGTCTACATGCTCCTTGCGTATAACGTCTACAAGCTCGGCTACTATGTCGGGATGCGCAGCGCTCACGTCGTTGTCCTCGTGCAGGTCGGTGGCGAGGTTGTACAGGCGCGGCTTGCCCTTTACGACAATCAGCTTCCAGTCGCCACGGCGCACAGCGATTTGGTCGGTCTCGTGGAACTCCCAGTAGAGATGGTCGTGCTTCAGCTGCTTGGCATCGTCGCCGAGGAGCGTCGGAGCGATGGAGAGTCCGTCGAAGCCGTCGCCCGCGAGCTGGCGGTTGGTGTAGCGCTTGCGGAAGTTCTTCACGCCGGCGAGGTCGCAGAACGTAGGCATGAGGTCGTAGAAGGCGAACTGCAGGTCGTTCACCTCGCCCGCCTTGACGTGTCCGGGCCACCATGCTATGAACGGAATACGTATGCCGCCCTCGTAGCACTGACGCTTGAGTCCGCGCAGCTTGCCGTCGCGTCCGAAGAATTCGGGGTCGGCGCCGCCCTCCTCATGAGGTCCGTTGTCGGAGGTGAAGATGACGAGCGTGTTCTTGTCGAGGCCCTTCTCGCGCAGCTTCGCCATCACCTCGCCCACGTACTGGTCGAGACGCGTTATCATTCCGGCAAACTGTGCGTGGGTATGCTCCACGGCGTTGTAGCGCGAGCCTTCCTGTCCGCCCCACGTCTTGTCGACGAAGAACTTCTTCTCGTAGCCCTCCACGATGCTGTCGTAGGGCTGTGCCAGTTCGGCGTGAGGAAGGGTGTACGTGAGGAAGCCCACGAACGGCTTCTTGCCATCCTGACGGTCAATCCACTCGAGCGCTTTGTCGTGTATGATGCGTGCCGAATACTGCTGGCGTTTATGGTAGTCGCGTCCGAACATTGGGTACTGTATGTTCTGCTCCATCACCTCGCGCACTACCGCCGTGTCGCCCATAGAGCGCGAGTAGCGGTTGAGGAAGTTGGGATAATACAGATGCGCCTGAAACTGGCAGATGTAGCCGTAGAACTCGTCTACGCCGCGCTTGTCGGGCGTAGAGGGCGAGCCTTCGTAGCCGCCTGCCCACTTGCCGAAGACGCCTGTGGTGTAGCCGTGGTCCTTCAGCATCTCGGGCAGAATCTTGTGCTGCGGATCGTAAGGCTCCTGACCCACAACAGCAAAGTCTACGTTGTTGCCGTACATCACGGTATGCTCAGCAGACCAGTATTCGCGGTTGCCGCGCACGTGTCCGTGACCCGAATGCTGACCCGTCATTATCGAAGCGCGCGAGGGCGCAGACACCGGCGAACCGGCGTAAGCCTGCGTGAAGCGCATGCCTTCCTCAGCCATGCGGTCGATGTTTGGCGTGCTGATATAGGGCTGTCCGTAGCAGGCGAGGTCGCCGTAACCCATGTCGTCGCACAATATAAATATAATGTTGGGTTGTTTCGGCTGCACACGCTTTCCAGACGCCTTCGCAGCCACGAGCGTAGGCACTACGGAGAGGGCGGCGCTCGCTAAGAGAATATTCTTGTTCATCGCGAAATATGTTGTTTTAGATTAATCGATTTGTTTTCAATGTATAAAATTACTGCAAATAATCCGAACGCCAAAATCATTTGACTACAAACGCATAAATTAAGCCGTTTTTACTCCGTTTTTCAGATAAAAAACATTACTTTTGCATATAGATTTTGCGCGGAAGCGCACATATTAACCTGAAACACTATAAACAACAATGAGAGAGAAAATTGATTGCTTTCTGCCCTGCAACGATGTAGCCGAGATTGCCGACTCGCTGCAGACGCTGAGCCAAAGCAAGACTACACAGCATATAAACCTGCTCGTGAGCGACGCAAGCGACATCTGCGCGTGCGACGACTCGGACAGCATCAGCGACTGCACCGTGATAACCATAAACGGACTGACGTCGACAAAGACGCTGCTCACCATTGAGGAGCATACCGACGCCGAATACGTGCTGCTGAGCCTGAAGCACACGCCGGTGAGCCTCGGACTGCATGCGCTCGACCGACTGCTGCGCGTGGCTACCGACAGCAATGCGGGCATGGTGTACGCCGACTGCTACATACAGAAGGACGGCGTGCAGGAGAAACATCCTACCATCGACTATCAGACGGGCAGCATACGCGACGACTTCGACTTCGGACAGCTGGTGCTCATACGCGCATCGCTGCTGCACGAGTACGCGGCGAAGCAGCATCTCGCCGACTACAAGTGGGCGGGCTTCTACGACCTGCGCCTGTACATAAGCCGCAAGTCACAGATTTTCCACCTGAACGAGTATCTCTACACGCAGGTGGAGACCGACTCGCGCAAGAGCGGCGAGCGCCAGTTCGACTACGTCAACCCGCGCAACCGCGAGGTGCAGATAGAGATGGAACAGGCGGCAACGAAGCACCTCGACAAGATTGGCGCTACGGTAGACACGTCGAAGTATATGAAGCCCGACTACAGCGAGCAGGACTTCACGTACGAGGCTTCGGTGATTATACCTGTTTTCAACCGCGCCAAGACCATCGCCGACGCTGTCGGATCGGCTCTTGCGCAGAAGACTACATTCAAGTATAACGTAATAGTGGTGGACAACCACTCCACCGACGGCACTTCAGACATACTCGAAGCGGCTGCTGCCGAGGACAAGCGCCTCATACATATCATACCCGAGCGCACCGACCTCGGCATCGGCGGTTGTTGGAACGTAGCTGTCGACGACACACGCTGCGGACGCTTTGCCGTGCAGCTCGACAGCGACGACCTCTACTCGTCGCCGCAGACGCTGCAGCGCATCGTCGACGAGTTTCACAAGCAGGGGGCTGCGATGATTGTGGGCTCCTACCGCATGTGCAACTTCCAGCTCGAGACGCTCCCACCGGGACTTATCGACCACAAGGAGTGGACCGACCAGAACGGACCTAACAATGCGCTGCGCATAAACGGACTCGGCGCGCCACGCGCTTTCTTCACGCCTATCCTGCGACAGATTCAGTTCCCGAACACTTCGTACGGCGAAGACTACGCTCTCGGACTCGCCTTCAGTCGCAAGTACCGTATCGGCAGAATCTTCGACGAGCTTTATCTGTGCCGCCGCTGGGACGGCAACAGCGACGCCGCCCTCAGCATAGAGCGCCAGAACGCCAACAACCTGTACAAGGACCGCCTGCGCACACTGGAGATTGCGGCGCGCCAGCAACTCTCCGAAGGCACCGCAGACGCCTCAGCCGACAGTTCGCTGCAGCGCTTCTTCAACCGCCAGCTGGAGGTGTGGGAGGATGCCAGACAGCACTTCCACGACCTGCGCAACGTGAAGACACGCGAGTTGTCGTGCGGCGAGATTACGCTCAAGCTGCAGTTCAACCCCGCACGCATCGTCTCTACGGGCGCAAACATCGACCGCAAGACCATCGCCGAGCGCCCATGCTTCCTCTGCGAGCAGAACCGACCGAATGAACAGATGCAGAAGCAGGTGGACAAGAACTTCACGCTTCTCGTCAACCCCTTCCCTATCATGCCGCAACACTTCACCATTCCGCTGCGCACGCACCGTCCGCAGAGCATCGGCATGAACTATGGCGAGATTTACCGACTGCTCAACGCCTACCCGACGCTGACGGTGTTCTATAACGGACCGAAGTGCGGCGCGTCGGCTCCCGACCACATGCACTTCCAGGCTGTATGTTCGGGTATGCTGCCGCTGCAGACCAACTGGCCCCGACTGAGCCGCGACACCGAAGTGCTCATAAAGAACGACGAGCGTGGCGCGATAACAGCCGTACGCGGCTTCGCCGTGCCCGTATTCTCTATACGCACCACCGACCAGCACACGGGCGAACAGCTCTTCCGCAAGCTCTATTCGGCGCTGCCGATGCACGGTGGCGACACCGAGCCGATGATGAACATCATAGCATGGCGCGACGGCGACGACTATCAGGTGGTGGTGATACCACGCACGAAGCATCGTCCCGACTGCTACTTCGCCGACGGCGAGCAGAAGCGCCTCGTCAGTCCGGGTTCGCTCGACATGGCGGGCTTCATCGTCACACCGCGTAGCGAGGACTTCAACACGCTCAGTGCAGACGAAGCCGTAGCTATCTTGAAGGAGTGCGGCATGGACACGGCTACGTTCAACGAGACAGCCGAAAAGCTGCGCACACTTGCAGCGGGCAACCTCGCTTCTAACACCCACTTCGCAGGCAAGCAGCCGAACGTATCGGTAGGCATCGTGAGCGGCGCGAAGATATCTTTCTCGCTCAACAAGCCGTACATGGCTAAGGGCAACCTGATTGAGGGCGAGCAGGTGGTTGAGTTCCATGAGGGCGGCATCCTGTGGAACGGCAACCAGTATCGCGAGCTTACTTTCCATCCGCAGCAGAACGACGCCTCGTTCTCGCTGCACGACGTAACAATCGGCGTCAACTTCCACTGGGAGCGTCAGGAGACGCAGACCTTCCTGGGCACGCTGCGACTCGTGGTAGACTCAGACCGCGTCTGCGCCATCAACGAACTGCCCGTGGAGTCGTATCTGGAGAGCGTCATCTCAAGCGAGATGAGCGCCACATCGAGCCTCGAACTGCTCAAGGCGCACGCCGTCATCTCGCGCAGCTGGCTGCTTGCGCAGATTGAACAGCGCCACAAGCAGCAGACGGGCGCCGGAGGCAGCGGCTTCTTCTCGTTCATACGCAAGGACGACGAGCTGATAAAGTGGTACGACCGCGAAGACCACACCATCTTCGACGTATGCGCCGACGACCACTGCCAGCGCTATCAGGGCATCACAAAGGCTACGAGCAAGCATGTGGCGGAGGCTATACACGCCACACGCGGACAGATACTGATGGACAACGACGAGATATGCGACGCACGCTTCAGCAAGTGCTGCGGCGGTGCGACGGAGGAGTTCCAGTATTGCTGGGAGAACGTGAAGAAACCGTATCTTGCGGCGATACGCGACGTGGCTGACGCAAGCTCTTGCGGATGCAGCAACACCGCAGCCGCAGAACTGCCCGACCTGACCGTAGAGGAGAATGCCGAACGCTGGATTCGTACAGCGCCAGAGTCGTTCTGCAACACCGACGACAAGAAGATACTCTCAGAGGTGCTCAACGACTACGACCAGGAGACGACCGACTTCTATCGCTGGCACGTCACATACACGCAGGACGAGCTGAAGAGCCTCATCACAGAGCGTCTGAAGATGGAGTTCGGCGACATTCTCGACCTCGTGCCGGTGGAGCGTGGCAGCAGCGGACGCATCTGCCGCCTGAAGATTGTGGGCTCGGAGCGCACCTTCACAATCGGAAAGGAACTGGAGATACGCCGCGCGCTCAGCGATACGCATCTCTACAGCAGCGCATTCGTCGTAGACAAGGAGGACGTAAAGGACGGCGTGCCGCAGACATTCCGACTCACGGGTGCAGGATGGGGACACGGCGTGGGACTCTGCCAGATTGGTGCCGCCGTAATGGGCGCCAAGGGCTATAACTACGACCAAATCCTGCTGCACTACTACCGCGGAGCGGAGATAAAGAGGATATATAAGTAATGGTGAGGTGGTGAAAGAATGTTGAGGTGGTGTGGTGTTGAGATGGTGACATTAGTACATATCTCAACATAACAACACCTCAACAAAACAACATTTCATAACTCAAAACTCAAAATTGCCTTTGGCAATAATTAATAATTAAAAATTAAAAATTAATAATTGAAAAAGACCAATCCGTGGGCATGGATCCCCACACTATATTTCGCAGAAGGCCTGCCCAACGTTGTCGTTACAGCCCTGTCGGTAGTCATGCTGATGCAGATGGGACTGAGCGATGCTGAGGTGGGACTCTACACGGGCTGGCTGGCTCTGCCTTGGGTGGTGAAGCCGCTATGGAGTCCGTTCATCGACCTGCTGAAGACAAAACGCTGGTGGGTGCTCACGATGCAGCTGCTCATGGGCAGTGCGCTGGCTGGCATCGCCTTCACGCTGCCTACGTCGTTCTGGTTTCAGGGCACGATGTTCTTCCTCTTCGCTATGGCGTTCGCCAGTGCCACGCACGACATCTCTGCCGACGGCTTCTACATGATAGAGCTTGACGAGCACAACCAGGCGAAGTACGTCGGACTGCGCAATACGTTCTATCGACTCGCCGTCATCTTCGTGAACGGCGCGCTCGTGTCGCTCGCCGGCTTCCTTGAACATCAGTTGCAGATGCCGGTGGTCTACACCTGGACGCTTATCTTCTACGCTCTCGCGGCACTCTTCATCGGCATTTGGCTCTACCACTGCAAGATGATGCCGCGTCCTGCCGACGATGTCAGTTCGGAGAAGAGCGTTGGAGAGGTGGCAAGCGAACTGAAAACTATGCTCGCCACATTCTTCTGCAAGTTCGGCACAAAGGAGACGGAGTTCGTGATGCTATTCCTGCTGTTCTACCGCTTTCCGGAAGCTCTGCTGAACACGATGACAAAGACGTTCCTTATGCGACCTACAGCCGAAGGCGGAATGGCTCTGACACCCGAGGAGTACGGACTGGCGCAAGGCACGGTAGGACTCATCGGACTGCTCTTGGGCGGAATACTCGGCGGCGTGCTCGTCAGTCGCGACGGCATGAAGCGCTGGCTGTGGCCGCTCGTATGCGCCATCACACTGCCCGATGTTGTGTACATATACCTCAGCTACACGCTCGACTCTAATCTATGGGTCGTATCGTCGTGCCTCTTCGTGGAGCAGTTCGGCTATGGCTTGGGCTTCACCGTATTGACGCTCTACATGCTTTACTACAGTCAGGGCAAGTTCCGCACCTCACATTATTCTATATGCACCGGCATCTCCTACCTCGGACTGATGCTGCCGGGCATGGTGTCGGGCTACGTTAAGGACATCATGGGCTACAAGATGTTCTTCATCTTCGTGATGGCGTGCTGCCTGATCACGTTCCTCGTGACGGCGTTCCTGAAGATTGACCCCGAGTTCGGAAAGAAAAAATAATGACAGACAAGCAAAAGAAAACAACCTACCGCCCACACCGCAGAGGTGCAAAGACCCGCTGCCTGTGGTTTCCGTCGCTGATGTTCGGTGACGGATTGGCTGTGTCTGTGCTTGTTCTGACGATAGTGATGCTGCGCCGCATGGGACTTGACACCCCCGACACAGCGCTTGCCATCGCCTTGCTCTGTCTGCCCGTGCTGCTGCGCCCGCTGTTCGAGATGATAGTCACCCACTTCTGGGGCACCACAAAGGTATGGATTCTCTCCACACAGTTCATCTCCGCTCTCTCGCTCGCCGCCATAGCCTTCACGCTCCATACGAGCTACTGGCTGCTGGGCACGGCATGCTTCATGCCATTCTTCGTCTGCTCGGCTCTGTTCTACAACATCGCCCTGCACCGCTTCTATATCGACACGCCCCAGGGGGTGCACTTGTCTCAGGGGGTGCACTTGTCTCAAGTGCACCAACCAAGCACAACATCTCAACATCTCAACCTCAACACCTCAACATCTCAACACCTCAACACCTCAACACCTCAAATCTCAACACCTCAACACAACAACACAACAACATTCCATAGTCAAAAATCCTGCGGATTTTTGACTATGGCCCTCCTCTTCGGCTGCGGAGTAATGTCGATGGTGGGCGGCAATATGGAAGTAGTGACACGCAACATACGCTACTCGTGGAGCTTTGTGTTCTACGTGATGGCAGGCGTGGAACTGTTTCTGTGGCTCTGGCACGCTCTCTTCCTGCCCGGCGGACCACACGGCTACGCCAAGCCGAAGCCTACGATGGGTCTGCATCGCGGCGAGTTCAGAGAGACTATGCGCCGTATGCTGCAGCGCAAGGACGACATCGCCACACTGATGTTTCTGCCACTCTTCCTGCTGCCCGAAACGCTGCTCGCCCTCACCGCCCCACTCTTCGTCATAGCCAAGCCGCACAACGACGGACTGGGCATGTCGCCGCAGGAGTTCGCCTACGCGCAAGGCACAGCAGCCGTCATCGCCATCACCGTCGGCTACATTCTCGGCATATACGCCATACGCCGCCACGGACTGCGTCACTGGCTGCTGCCCTCAGCCCTGCTGCTCGCCGTTCCGGGCGCCGCACTGCTCTTCCTCAGCTACAACACGGCAGCGCCACTCAGCATCGTAGCCGCCTCGCTGGCTGCGGGTCACGCCGCATTTGGCTTCGCTCTTAGCATGGTGAAGAAGGTGGTGGTGCGCTTCACGCGCAACATGCCCGACAGCACTTTGCGCCACGCCATAGCGCGCACGCTCATCACCACGCCGTTCGTCATCGTTGGCGCATTAGCCAGCCTCATGCTCACCATCGCCGACTATCAGCGCATCTTTCAGCTCGCCACGGAGCTTGCCGTAGTGCCACTGATTGTCAGCGTGTTCTACCTTTATCTCACACGCAAAAATAGCAGAGAGCTGCCGATAAAATAAAGCTACGATTGTAACGAAGCCTCCGCATTTTCACCGCTTTCTTTACTTTCAGCGGAATTATATACATTTGTATCCTGTATAACACTCCCAAAATGATATAAAGAATTAGATTATGAACAATAATAGCAAGCAACTATATCTCGACTTTGACGAATACATTCGTCAAGGAAAACCGAGCAAGAAAGAGAAAGCCAGTATATGGCAGACTGCTATAGGACTGCAAGCCGTAGATGGTTTGCAGACCTCAGAGTATCTGAAAACTATTGCTTGCAGGCATATCGAGGGCGAAATTGACATTGACGAAGCACGCAAACTCATCAAGAGTTATTACCAATCGAAAACTCTGCGCGAGGCTGGCGAGAATGATATGCAAGAAGCTGATAAAGTTTCAGCCAACATCACAAAGATTCTGTCTTCAAAAGCATTGGACTTCAGCACAAATGGGTTTATCTCCATACACAGACGTGTGTTTGAGGATGTGTTTAAACACGCAGGAAAGCTGCGCGATTACGACATAACAAAACGAGAATGGGTGCTTGACGGCGATACGGTGAATTATCTGAACTGGGAGGATCTAAGAAGAGCGCTCGATTATGACATAGCTCAGGAGCGTGCGTTCAGCTACAAAGGCATCACATCGGACGAAATGGTGCGCCACATCACACGCTTTGTATCAGGACTATGGCAAATACATCCTTTTGGTGAGGGTAACACCCGAACAACAGCTGTTTTTACCATATTGTACCTCCGTTCCATAGGCTTCAAAGTGAACAACGACCTCTTTGCTCAACACTCTTGGTATTTCAGAAACGCATTGGTTCGTGCAAACTATAAAAACGCTCGTACGGGTATAGACTATACAACTATATATCTTGAACATTTCTTCCGTAATCTGATATTAGGCGACAAATGGGATCTTCGTAACCGGTATCTCCATATCAATGCTACTGATGATTGGAAGGTGCAGCCAAACTTTGCCGACCCCACAAGTACCCCACAAGTAAAGGAAGAAAACCCCACAAGTACCCCACAAGTTCTCGACTATTTGCATACAAACAACAAGTATATAATGAAGCTGATTATTGCAATTGGAGATGTTGAAATGTCTGTAAAAGAAATGCTTACAGCCTTAGAACTTAAAGAGAGAAAAAGTTTCATAAGCCTCTATTTGAATCCTGCAATCAATGAAGGCTATGTTAGTATGTTATATCCCGACTCCCCACGCCATCCGCGTCAGAAATACCTCCTGACAGTAAAAGGTTTGGCTGTGTATAATGAGTTTAAAGAAATGGAAAAATAAAGCCTCGGGCTGGTAGATACCGAGAAAAAGATGGAAGATGGCTGGAAGATACACCCGTTTTGCGGACTATCTTCCAGCCATGTTTATATCCGTTTATGTTTGGTCTTCAACACATTACGATTGCACGACGCCCATAGCTGGAAGATATGGAAGATAAAAAACGGCAATCGAGAATTATTAGTCGATAAATCGCTTTGTTATCTCGCCGTACATGTCGATGCGGCGATCGCGCAGGAAGGGCCACCAGCGGCGCACGTCCTCGCTGTGAGCAAGGTCTACCTCCACGATCACGCTGTCCTCAGCGTCTGGAGCCGAGCGATAGAGCATCTCGCCCTGCGGACCCACAACCATTGACGAACCCCAGAACTCGATGCCCGGTGTCTGCTTGCTCGGGTCGGGCTCGAAGCCGACGCGGTTGACCGACACTACGGGGAGACCGTTGGCTACGGCATGACCGCGCTGCACGGTTGTCCACGCCTCGCGCTGACGCTGCTGCTCGTCCTCGGTGTCAGACGCAGCGTAGCCGATAGCTGTAGGATAGATAAGCAGTTCGGCGCCCTGTAGAGCCATCAGTCGCGCTGCCTCAGGGTACCACTGGTCCCAGCATACGAGCACGCCGAGCTTGCCCACGCTGGTCTGAATCGGACGGAAGCCAAGGTCGCCCGGTGTGAAGTAGAACTTCTCGTAGTAAGCAGGGTCGTCGGGAATGTGCATCTTGCGATACTTGCCGGCGATAGAGCCGTCGCGCTCCATGACGACAGCCGTGTTGTGATACAGACCCGGAGCACGGCGCTCGAAGAGCGATGTGACGATAACCACGTTGCACTCGCGTGCCAATGCGCCGTAGAAGTCGGTAGACGGACCGGGGATAGGCTCCGCAAGGTCGAAGTTGTCTACATCCTCCACCTGGCAGAAGTAGAGCGAGTTGTGCAGTTCCTGAAGCACAACAAGTTCTGCGCCACGCTTTGCGAGGTCGCGCACGCCGTCGGCAAGACGCTGCATGTTTGTCTTCACGTCAGCCACGTTGTGCTGCTGAAGATATCCTATTTTCAAGTGTTTCATAATCTTTCTACGTATTTATTTTGTTGCAAAGTTAGCCATTTTCGGTTAAAAAGCCTCATCTCAACTGCCAGAAAGCCACGGCAGCAGCTGCGGCAACATTGAGCGAGTCGATGCTGCGTGCCATCGGTATGCGCACCACATAGTCGGCGGCAGCGATAGTAGCGGCAGGCAGTCCGTCGCCCTCGTTGCCCATGACGATGGCAAGACGAGGCTCGGCGAGCAGCGCAGCATCGTCGATAGACACCGAATTGTCGGTGAGAGCCATCGCAGCGGTGCGGAAGCCATATCGGTTCAGGTCGCTGACCGGACCGTCTATCCACGTCCAGGGGATAGAGAACACCGCACCCATCGACACCCTCACCGCACGGCGGTTGAGCGGGTCGCAGGAAGTGCGCGTCATAAGCACGGCGTCGATGCCAAGAGCGGCAGCCGAGCGGAACATGGCGCCCACATTGGTGGCGTCGACAACGCCGTCGATAACCACCACACGGCGCGCATCGCGACACACCTCCTCGACGCTTAGCTCCGCAGGGCGACGCATAGCACAGAGCACGCCGCGCGTAAGCACGTAGCCGGTGAGCGAGGCAAGCAGTTCGCGACTGCCTGTATAGACCGGTATGTCGCCACACCGACTGATTATCTCTGCCGCATCGCCTACGACATGACGCTGCTCGCAAAGCAAAGCCAAGGGCTCGTAGCCCTCAATCAACGCACGGTCGATGACCTTCGGACTCTCCACGATGAACACACCACTACCCTTTTCGTAGCTGTGGCGCAACTGCTTCTCCGTGAGACTCGAGAAAAGCTCAACACCGGGGAATTCAAGCGAATCAATTTCTACTATAGCCATTGCGCAAACCGTTTATTTCGCCAACTGACACTCGGCAGGATACTGCATTGTGAGGCAATGGATAGATCCGTGCTGACGAACGATAGTGCGCGAGTCGATGCCGATGATGTCATAGCCGGGGAAAGCCTCAGCCACAAGAGCCAAAGCACGAGCGTCGTTCTCCTCCTGTGCGTATGTAGGCACGATGACAGCGCCGTTGATGATGAGGAAGTTGGCGTATGTAGCCGGCAGACGGTCGCCGTCATCGTAGAGTGCGTCGGGCATAGGCAGACGCAGCAGACGATAGGACTTGCCATCGGCGTCGGTGGCAGCCTTCAGTTGCTGCTCAAGAGCGTGCAGGTCGGCATACTGCGGGTCGTTTTCGTCGTCGCAACCCACATAAAGTAGCGTATTGTCAGGACAGAGGCGCACGATGGTGTCGATATGTCCGTCGGTGTCGTCGCCGATGAGCTGTCCGTGGTCGAACCATACTATCTTACGAGCGCAGAGTCGCTCCTTCAACACCTGCTCCACCTCTGCCTGCGACTGGGGTTGGTTGCGGTTGGGCGCCATAAGGCATACGCTCGTAGTGAGCACCGTGCCGCGTCCGTCGCTCTCGATAGAACCGCCTTCGAGCACAAAGTCATCGTAGTCGACACGCTCGCCAGCGAACACTCCGCGAGCATGGAGCGTACGGTTGATGAGATTGTCCTTGTCGGCAGCGAACTTCTCGCCCCATCCGTTGAAACGGAAGTCGAGAAGGCGACAGGAGGCTACGACATTCTTGCCGTAGTCACGCACCGTTTGCTCGGTTGGTGCAGCAGAGACTGCTGCACCCCCTACGTGAATGTCGTTGCCTTCTGCAGTGGGGATGAGCGTGATGAAGGCATGGTCGCGAGCCCAAGTGTCGTTGTTGTCGCACTCGTAGATGCGCACGTTCTCCATCTCCTCGACAGAAAGACTCTCCTCAAGCTCTGCACGCACCGCGTCTGGATGCTTTGCGGCGATGACAAGCGGCTCGTAATGAGCCACAGCCTTGGCTATCTGCACGAAAGTTTCGGTGATGTCGTCGAGATACGGAAGCCAGTCGGTATCCTCGTGAGGCCATGTGAGTTGCACGCATGACTGACGGTGCCACTCGGCAGGAAGTATGTAGTTTTCGTTCTGCATAAATCTAACAATGTGTCATTTTTGTTTAAAACTACTGCAAAGTTAGTGTTTTTCCGTCAAACAGTCTTACAATTCAAGTTTTTTGACTAAATTTGCAAATAATACTTTATACTCTAAAAAAAGAAAAACTTATGAAAGACTTCATCAAAAACGTGCTTGCCACGATGGTCGGTATGTTCGGATTCTTCATCGTGATGGGCGTTATCGGCATGATGAGCATCATCGGCATGATAGCGTCGGGCAACGCCGCACAGAACGTGGAGAAGAACTCGGTGTTCGTGCTCAATCTTTCGGGAACTATCAGCGAGCAGGGATCGGAGAACCCGCTCAGCATGTTCACAGGCGACAACTCGCTGAACAGCGGGCTGAACGACATTCTCTCGTCTATCAAGAAGGCTAAGGCTAACGACGACATAAAAGGCATATACATAGAAGCGGGCGCACTTGCAGCCAACTACGCTACGCTGCAGGAGATACGCAACGCACTCGCCGACTTCCGCAAGAGCGGCAAGTGGATTGTGGCTTACGGCGACTTCTACACGCAGGGCGCCTACTACGTAGCGTCGGTAGCCGACAAGGTGTACATCAACCCGAAGGGCATCGTCGACTGGCACGGCATCGGAGCGCAGACCATGTTCTACAAGGACTTTATGGCGAAGTTCGGCGTGAAGTGGGAGGTTGTTAAGGTGGGCACATTCAAGAGTGCGACGGAGACCTTCACCGAGGAGAAGATGAGCGACGCCAACCGCTTGCAGACAAAGACCTTCATCGACGGCACATGGCGCAACGTATGCGACGCCGTATCGAAGAGCCGCGGCATAAGCGTCGACTCGCTCAACAGCTACGCCGACTCGTATCTCGCGCTGCAGGCTACAGAGACGCTCGTGAAGGCAAAGATGGTTGACGGCATGATGTACGGCGACCAGGTGAAGGACGCCGTGAAGAAGATGATGAAGCTCGAGAAGGACGACGACATTGCGCAGCTCACTCTAAACGACATGCTCAACGTGAAGGACGGCAAGGTAGAAGGCAGCGAGATTGCCGTCTACTATGCAGAGGGCGACATCGTGCAGGACCCAAAGGCTGCTACGATGTTCGGCAACAACAACTATATAGCAAGTCGCAAGGTGTGCAAAGACCTTGAGGACCTTATGAACGACGACAACGTGAAGGCGGTGGTTGTGCGCATCAACTCGGGCGGCGGCGACGCTTACGCTTCGGAGCAGATGTGGCACCAGATGAGCGAGCTGCGCAAGGTGAAACCGGTAGTGGTGTCGATGGGCGACTATGCTGCGTCGGGCGCTTACTATATGTCGGCTCCGGCGTCGTGGATCGTGGCTCAGCCGAACACGCTGACGGGCAGCATCGGTATCTTCGCCGTGATACCCGACCTCAGCGGACTCGTCACAACAAAACTCGGCGTGCGCTTCGATGAGGTGAAGACCAACCGCAACTCTACATTCGGCAACCTCATGGCGCGCCCGTTCAACGCCGAAGAGAAGGCAATGCTGCAGGCAAGCGTCAACCGCGGATACAGTCTGTTCCGCCAGCGTGTGGCTGATGGCAGACGTCTGCCGGTGGAAAGCGTGGAGAAGATAGCACAGGGACGCGTTTGGCTCGCTACCGACGCACTCAACATAAAGCTCGTAGACCAGCTGGGCGGCATCGACGACGCCGTGAAGAAGGCTGCAGAGCTCGCAAAGCTGAAGGACTACTACACAAGCGACTATCCTGCAGCGGCTTCGTGGATGGACGCTATGCTCAACTCGATGTCGTCATCGGGAACTTATCTTGACGAACAGCTCAGACAGACGCTCGGCGACTTCTACCAGCCGTTCACCATGCTCCGCTCTATCGACAAGCGCGAGGCTATCCAGGCACGCATACCATACGCTATAAGCATCAAGTAATGAGATGGTGTGGTGGTGAAATGGTGTTGTGGTGAAATGGTGACAATACTTTAACTTGCTCTTGTTTTTCCTTATAACATATAAAGGACTGCACGGAGCGTTTAATTATAATAAATGTGAGAACAGAAGGCGACTTTATAAAAATCAACGAGTGGCTGCTACCGCTTAGCTGGCTCTACGGATTGGGAGTGCGACTGCGCAATTGGATGTTCAATATCGGACTGAAGAAAAGCCGCAGCTTCGACATACCAGTAATATCTGTGGGCAACATAACGGTGGGAGGCTCGGGCAAGACTCCACACGTAGAATATCTCATCAATCTGCTGCATGAGAAGTTCCGCGTGGCTGTGCTCTCGCGCGGATACAAGCGCAAGAGCAGCGGATATCTGCTCGCCGACAAGGACACCACAATGCCCGAAATTGGCGACGAGCCGTTCCAGATGAAGAGCAAATACAAGGACATCTATGTGGCGGTAGACAAGAACCGCTGCCACGGCATCGACCGACTCACTACTGACGACGCCACAAAGGACGTGGACGCCATTCTGCTCGACGACGCATACCAGCACCGCTACGTGAAACCGGGCATAAACATTTTGCTCATCGACTATCACCGACTGATAATCTACGACAAGCTGCTGCCTGCCGGACGCATGCGCGAACCGAAGGAGGGCACGTCGAGAGCCGACATCGTGATTATAACGAAGTGCCCGAAGGACCTGAAGCCGATGGAGTTCCGCGTGCTGAAGCGCGCACTCAATCTCTATCCTTACCAGGAGCTCTACTTCACGACGCTGCGCTACAACGCCCTGAAGGCGCTGTTCTCAAACGAGCGTATCTCGCTCAACTCGCTGCCAAAGAACACTAACATTCTGTTGCTAACGGGCATCGCCTCACCAGAGCAGATGATGGTAGACCTACAAACGGTGACGAAGCGCATCACGCCACTCACCTTCGGCGACCACCATCAGTTCACCGCAGAAGACGTGGAGCGCATCAACAGCACGTTCGCCGCTATGCCCAAGCCGAAGATGATTGTCACAACGGAGAAGGACGCTACACGACTTGAGCACCTGGAAGGACTCTCAAAAGAAACAAAATCAAATATCTATGCCCTACCGATTCGCATACAATTCATGCTCGGAGGGGAGGAAGAATTCAACAATAAAATTATAAGCTATGTACGAAAAAATTCAAGAAACAGCATCTTGGTTAAAAGAAAGAATGACCACAAAGCCTGAAACTGCCATCATCCTTGGCACAGGTCTCGGACAGCTCGCAACTGAAATCACAGACAGCTACGAGTTCTCATATTCAGACATCCCTAACTTCCCCATATCTACCGTTGAGGGCCACTCTGGCAAGCTCATCTTCGGCAAGCTCGGCGGCAAGGACATCATGGCGATGCAGGGACGCTTCCACTACTACGAGGGCTACTCGATGAAGGACGTTACGTTCCCTATCCGCGTAATGTACGAACTGGGCATCAAGACCCTCTTCGTAAGCAACGCTTCGGGCGGCATGAACCCTGAGTTCAAGATCGGCGACCTGATGATCATCACCGACCACATCAACTTCTTCCCGGAGCACCCGCTGCGCGGCAAGAACTTCCCGACCGGTCCGCGCTTCCCGGATATGCACGAGACTTACGACCACGCTCTCATCAAGGAGGCTGACCAGATTGCCGAAGAGAAGGGCATCCGCGTGATGCACGGCGTATATGTAGGCGTGCAGGGTCCGACATTCGAGACTCCGGCTGAGTACAAGATGTACCACCGTCTCGGCGGCGACGCCGTAGGCATGAGCACCGTGCCTGAGGTAATCGTGGCTCACCACTGCGGCATCCGCACATTCGGCATCTCTATCATCACCGACCTCGGACTGGAGGACACTCCTGTTGAGGTATCGCACGAGGAGGTGCAGGTGGCTGCCAACAACGCACAGCCGCTCATGACCGAAATCATGCGCGAGATGATTCGTCGAGCTTAACAGTATACATTAATTATATATATGACCGACATTTCTAAACTCGGTGAGTTTGGTCTTATCCACCATCTCACCGACAACATAAAAATAAAGAACGAATCGACCGTGAAGGGCGTTGGCGACGACTGCGCCGTGCTCCACTACCCCGACTCTGAAGTGCTCGTAACTACAGATATGCTCATGGAGGGCGTACACTTCGACCTCACATATATCGACCTGCAGCATCTCGGATACAAGTCGGCAATGGTGAACATCAGCGACATCTTCGCCATGAACGGCACACCGCGACAGCTCACCGTGAGCATCGCGCTGAGCAAGCGCTTCAAGGTGGAGGACATGGAGGAGTTCTACAGCGGACTGCGCATGGCTTGCGACAAGTGGGGCGTCGACATCGTTGGTGGCGACACCACATCGTCGTACACCGGACTCGCCATCAGCATCACCTGCATCGGTGAGGCTCGCAAGGAGGACATCGTCTACCGCAACGGAGCAAAGGACACCGACCTTATCTGCGTAACGGGCGACCTCGGTGCGGCTTACATGGGTCTGCAACTGCTCGAACGCGAGAAAAGTGTCTACTACCAGCAGGTGGACGAGGCGCGCAAGAAGAACGACAAGCGTGCGCTCGAAGAGCTGAAGGGCTTCCAGCCCGACTTCGCCGGCAAGGAGTATCTGCTGCAGCGCCAGTTGCAGACAGAGGCTCGCGGCGACATCATCGCTCGTTTCCGCGAACTCAATATCCGACCGACAGCGATGATGGACATCAGCGACGGACTCTCAAGCGAACTGATGCACATCTGCAAGGAGTCGAACTGCGGATGCCGCATCTACGAGAAGAACATACCGATCGACTATCAGACGGCGGTGATGGCTGAGGAGCTGAACATGAACGTTACGACGTGCGCCCTCAACGGCGGCGAGGACTACGAACTGCTCTTCACCGTGCCAATCGGCGACCACGAGAAGATTCAGCAGATGGACAACGTGAAGCTGATAGGACACATCACACGTCCTGAACTCGGACAGATGCTCGTAACACGCGATAACCAGGAGTTCGAACTGAAGGCGCAGGGATGGAATCCGCTGAGCGATAAGTAATATAATTAGAGGATATGGCATCCTGCCATACCCACGCAGTCTCATAGGGGGTGCAGCAGTCTCTGCTGCACCAACCGAGCTACACCATAGAAGCCCACACCTTTCTTTTTATCAATAAAAAGCAGTCCTTTAGTGTTGCAAAAGCTCTGCTCTACTCACCGGACGGCGGACGCAATCCAATCGGACGGCGGACGCAATCCGATCAGACGGCGGACGCAATCCAATCGGACGGCGGACGCAATCCGATCGGGCGGCGGACGCAATCCAATCGGGCGGCGAACGTGATCCGATCGGGCGGCGTTCGGTATACAATGACAAGAACATAGGCTTTACATTATTAATTTCCACTCTCACACCACTCTCACACCACTATATAATCACACAACTTACGGTTCAAAACATTATTTTTTCACAAAAAAATCGGCAAATAATTTGGCAGATTCAAAAATAATGCGTATCTTTGCACTCGCAAAATTAACGCAGTTGGTGCCATAGCTCAGATGGTAGAGCAAAGGACTGAAAATCCTTGTGTCCCCGGTTCGATTCCTGGTGGCACCACTTACGAAGAGTTACTCATAAAGAGTGACTCTTTTTTTTGTTTTCATTTTATACATTACCTTTGTAATGTTTTTTCAAAAAAATCAATGTTTTGCTTAGTTTTTCACTTTGCTCAACTGTATATATAAGTATATGACACAAGAAAAGGACATAGAACAGATGTTTCGGCGGCATTATGAGAAGATGTACAATCTGGCCAGATACATTCTCTCGGATGACGACGAGAGCAAGGATGTGGTGAGCGAAGTGTTCACGCAGATTCTTGCTGACGATGTAGTCCTGTTGCCTGAGAGCGAGGAAGGTTATCTGATGCGGAGCGTGCGCAACCGCTGTCTCAATCTGATTGCTCACAAGAGCGTTAAGGAAAGAGTGGCGAAGCTATTGTTGGATGATGCCGACGTGATTCTTTCTGAAGACACCGATGAGCGTCTCGAACAACTGCTGCTTATCATCGACGACCTTGAACCTCCCATCCGTAAGCTAATCTTCCGCCTGCGCTATCTGCAAGACAAGTCGTATCAGGAGGTGGCAGACGAGGTGGGAGTAAGCAAAGTGACGGTGTTCAACCATCTCTCTAAGGCAACGGACTGGATTAAAAGACAAATTAAATGAGCAAAACAATGAGTACGATGAATAAAGACGAAAAGCGGTTGATGCTCTTTGACATGCAGGAGCATCCCGAGAAATATACCGACGAGCAGGTGGAACGCTTGCTTGCCGACGAAGAAGCGCAGGAGTTTCTACGCGACTTGACTATGGCGAGAATGGCTGGCAAGAAGGCCACGCCAAAGAAGGTGGATGTGGACAAGGCCTGGAAGGAGTTTTCGGAAAAGCACAATAAGGCTAAGTCTATTGGCAACGGAGCAAACACTTCTTACCACAACCGAATGCAGATTGCAGCCTCTATCATTGGCATAATCTTCCTCTCGGGCGTAGCCTTGGCTGCCGTGCAGAACGGCTGGTTAAAGTTCGCGGTTTCGGACAAAGTTGCGGACAATAAAGTCGTGGCAGAACAGACAGACAAGTCTGGTCTGTCAGCCGACGACAGCCTTAAAGCCGTTACTGCAGAGCCAAAGGACTCGCTCGACATGAAGCCAGTTGTGTTCGACAATGCTGAGTTTGGAACGATACTTACGCAGATGGCAGACTTCTATCACGTGAAGGTGAGGTATGACAACGCCGACACACAGCATGTGCGTCTCTTCTTCAACTGGAACAAGACGAAGACATTGGAGCAGAACCTGGAGATTCTGAATGCTTTCGACCGCATACAGATTGAATATACTGAAGGAGAATTGGTAGTGAAATAAGAACGGAGGACGTATTATGAAAAACATATTTAAGCCAACGCCCGACAGCAGCAAGACCATCTGCTTGCTTCTTTTCTTTCTGCTGGCTTTCGTACAGCAATCTTACGGCCAGCGCATCACCAGACAATATAATAATGTGTCGTTCTCCGAGGCATTGAAGGACCTGAATGCCCGTCAGCATAAGTACACCATCAACTTTGTGTACAACGAGTTGGAGGACTTCAAGGTGACAAAGAGCATACGCAACATGAGCGTTCCAAATGCCATCATGCAACTCATTGGCTTCTACCCCATCAGAATGACGCAGGTAGATGACAACATAATGGTAGAATGTACGCAGAAGTCAACGCTGCGATATAAGGGACGCATTGTAGACGAACGAGGCAATGCAGCCGAATACGCTACAATAGCCTTGCTATCACCCATCGATTCCACCATCGTAGGTCAGGGCGTAAGCAATGAAAACGGCTACTTTGTCATTCCTTCCAACTACAGAAAGGTGTTGGCCAGCATCACATACATTGGCTATAAGACCGTAAACCGTATATTCAACAATACGGAGATGGGCATCATCCGACTGCAACCCAAGACCATGACGGTTAAAGGTGTTGTGGTGAAGGGCAAAAGAAATACAGTGAAAGTAGGATTGAACAAGATAACCGTGGATGTAGCACATTCCTATTTGCAGTATATGGGAAAAGTAACCGACGTGCTCGGCATGATTCCAGGATTAACCTCCGACTTGCAGTTGTTAGAAGGTGGAACTCCAACATTTGTTCTCAACGGAAGACCCGTAAGTATGGCTGAGCTTAAAGCCATACCTGCGTCGCAGGTAAACAAGATTGTGGTTGATTCAAATCCAACAGTAGAATATAGCGCCAGCAATAAGGGCGTTGTGTACATCACCACCAAAACAGCATTGGGCAATACACTGTCTACAGAGTTAAGCAACACGTCTATTTTTGCCAGAAACTATGTGGATATGGCAAATGTGTCCATAAACGAGAAATACAAGAAGGTGAGCAATATTCTTACGGCAGGGTTTTCGTATTTAAGTACAACACAGATAGACAAAACCACAGAGACTGTATTCTTGCCACAAAAAGACATAGAGAGCGCAAAGGAGAGACATACGATAGGAAACGCTCGTACGTTCGAATGGTTCTATTCGATGAACTGGGAAATCAGCCGACAACAGTCGTTCGGCTTTCAATATACGGGCAACATAGGCAACACGCATATAAAAGAACCTACTTGGCAGACGATGAATGGAACCGAAATGACGTTCAATCAGAAGAAGCGAGGAGCAGACTATCTGCATAGTGCCAGCGTGAACTATAGAAACGAAATCGACTCTACACGCACACTCTCTATTATAGCCGATTACGCACAGAACCACTCCGATGAGACTGGATTGGCTGCCACTGTTCCTGCTGTCGCTACAGCAAGTGAGGGGAAATATCACATCGGAGGTACACGCCTATCATACAACAGTCGTCGCAAGTGGGCTAACGTGTCAATGGGGCTTTTCTTCTCGACTATGAACAATAAAGGCAATTATGCCTACAATGCGGATGTAGAGACATACGACACTCACGAGAGTCTGTATGGTGCATATTTGTCACTTTCGAGACAATTCAGCAGCTTTTATTTGCAAGGTGGCTTGCGCATGGAAGCCGACCATAGAAAGTTGGAGACCGGCGTGTCTGGAGCGTTCACCGACTCTACAGAATGGAAACTGTTCCCCAACTTGGTAGCAAAGAAGCAACTGACAGCCAAATCTTCTGTGAGCTTATCCGTAGGACAGACCATCGGACGCCCTTCGTTTTCCAACTTGAATCCCGGACTCTACTATTATGATGCCATCTCATATAAGGTAGGAAACCCGCAGCTGAAGCCAAATGTAACAACCAACATAAAGCTCAGCTATAACTATGGCAACTTGTTGGCATCAGTAGCCTACAACAGAAGTAAAGACAGAATAGTAGATCTGCCGTTCTGGACAGAAACGTCGGTTGACAATAAGAACATCAAGTTTATGCCTGTGAACTTTAACAAGTCAGAAAACATTGTGGCTACCGCTTTATATAACTTTTCGATAGGTCCGGTCCAGGTAGATCTAACTGGTTCATTCGTCCAGCCCTTTGTCAAGGCAAACTATTTAGGAGAAGAACACTCATGGAACAAAGCTTCTTGGGATATTAATGCAAATGCGCAGTGGCCATTGAACAACCATTCAATTTTAGTATTCGATGCTTATTTCGACAGTGGCGGTACAAGTACGTTGTTCGACCATAAGAGTTGGTGGACGATGGATCTGGTATATATACTTCGCATAATGAAGGGCAAGCTGAACTTGACGGTTGCTGCTAATGACATCTTCCATACCGACCGGTCGAACAACTGGACAATGAAATATAACAACATACGGACAACAATGGATACCAACGGCGACACTCAACGCCTGGTAGTGAAATTGAGCTACAATTTTGGTACGTTGAAACTGGACAGCACTAAGAAATCAGCTTCAAAGGACTTCTTGAACAGATTGTGACAAGCGGCTTCCTGTTCAAAGAAACCCGCTATAAAATATCGCAGTCCGAAAAAATGTGTATCTTTGCACTATTAAACAATTAAAACTATTAAGACAATGGAAAACTACGAATGGGCAAAAGAAATGAATTGTGCCGTAACGGTGTGTGATGCGGAAGGCATCATCATCTACATGAACGACAAGTCGCGCGAAACCTACAAGAAGGAGGGCGACCTCATCGGAAAGAACCTTTACGAGTGCCACTCCGAGAGGTCGAAAGAGATAATCCGCCGACTGCTTGCCACCGGCGGCAGCAACGCCTACACCATCGAGAAGCAGGGCGTGCACAAAGTGATATACCAGACGGCATGGAAGAAGGACGGCAAGGTAGCAGGTATCGTGGAGATTTCGATGGTTACACCTGCCGACATGCCGCACTACGTAAGAGGCTAAGCCCCCTGTCTAGCTATTAAGCCAGCGTACACCACATCGTGACGACGAACGGCACGGTGAAGTCGGTGACGAAGCCGTGGTAGATGCTGAGTGCAACGTAGCGCTGACCAACGGTCTGCGTGATGATGGGCAGCGTGGTGTCCACCTCAAGACCGAGCATGAAGAGCAGCAGCCATATCAACCACGTCGTGAAGCGGCCGTTCAACACACTTATCACGCCGACCTTTGAAGCCAGTCGGGTGCGCAGGGTATAACCCAAGGCTATACCGAGAAATATAAACAATATTACTATAAACATTACTTTTGATGTATTAAGAGTTTGTGCGAAGTTACGACATTTCGGGCAGACTGCAAAGAAAAGACTGAAAGTGGTTTGCTTTTTACAAATAAAGGTTCGCTTTTTATAAACGCTTTATCTGATATAAGCCGTAACTTTGCAAAAGTAAAAAGGTAAAAAAGTAAAAGAGTAAAGAGTTTTAAAAAAAAAGAAAACAATAAACGTCTTAAAAAATACTACTTTTATGACAAACGAAAAGAAATACAGAGTAGAAGCCGACCTCTTGGGAGAGCTTCAGGTTCCTGCTGACGCACTCTACGGCGTGCAGACTCAGCGCGGTATCAACAACTATCATATCTCGCGTAAGACGATGAGCGACTACCCCGACTTCATCATCGCCAACGCATACGTAAAACTGGCTGCTGCGCAGACCAACCACTCGCTCGGCGTAATCAACGACGAGATCTCGGGTGCGATATCTGAGGCTTGCCGCGAGATTATCGACGGCAAGTGGCACGAGAACTTCCCTATCGACATGATTCAGGGCGGCGCAGGCACATCAGTTAACATGAACGTCAACGAGGTTATCGCCAACCGCGCACTCGAAATCATGGGTCACGAAAAGGGCGAATACCAGTATTGCTCGCCTAACGACCACGTCAACTGCGGTCAGAGCACCAACGACGCATACCCGACATCTATCCGTCTGGCACTCATTCGCATGAACATCCACCTCGTAGGCGCACTCACCGGCCTCATCAGCGCTTTCCGCTACAAGGCAGAGGAGTATAACGACACTATCAAGATGGGTCGTACACAGTTGCAGGACGCTGTGCCTATGACAATCGGTCAGGAGTTCAACGCATACGCCAACAACCTTGAGGAGGAGATTCTCAACCTCGAGCGCAACGTGAAGCTGCTGCACGAGATTAACATGGGCGGCACAGCCATCGGTACCGGTCTGAACGCCGTTCCGGGCTTCGCAAAGCTCTGCGCTGCCAACATCAGCAAGCTCACCGGCGAGAACTTCGTATCGGCAAGCGACCTCGTAGAGGCTACACCCGACACCGGCGCATACGTAAGCTACTCTTCTGCTTTGAAGCGTCTGGCTATCAAGCTCTCTAAGATTTGCAACGACTTGCGTCTTATGGCTTCTGGTCCGCGCTGCGGCTTGAACGAGATTAACCTCCCGCCGAAGGCTCCTGGTTCTTCTATCATGCCGGGCAAGGTGAACCCTGTTATTCCTGAGGTTACAAACCAGGTATGCTTCAAGGTTATCGGCAACGACACCACAGTTTGCTTCGCAGCCGAGGCAGGTCAGCTCGAGCTGAACGTGATGGAGCCAATCATCACAGCGAGCCTCTTCGAGAGCCTCACATGGCTGAAGAACGTGATAGAGACACTCACAGAGGAGTGCGTGCTCGGTATCACCGTGAACAAGGAGCGTTGCTACGAAATGGTGAAGAACAGCATCGGCATCGTTACTGCCCTCAACCCTATCATCGGCTACAAGGCAAGCTCGAAGGTGGCTAAGGAGGCTCATGCTACGGGTCGCTCCGTGTACGATATCGTTATCGAGCAGGGCTTGATGAGCAAGGAAGAGCTCGACAAAGCACTCGACCCGAAGGAGATGCTCCACTCGCACAAGTTCTCTTTGAAATAAAGCAAGGACAACTATATTATATGTAGAGCTAAACCTGTAAGCGAAACCATTTTTCAAATAACTGGTTTCGACTTACAGGTTTTTTTTATAATTTTGCACTACATAAATCAGAAGAAGACATATTCGATGAAAGTATATAATTTGGGCGACCAGAGCGCCATGACCAACTTCTTCAAGCAGCGCTCAGGCATGACGCCACTCGCCTACCGCAACAGATAAAAGTAAAAGAGCCCCTCCCAACCCTCCCCGTCGGGGAGGGCTTAGTAAGGCTTAAAAAGGCATAGTAAGACTAAAAGAGGCATAGTAAGGCTTAAAGAGGCATAGAAAAAAAGGAAACAAACAGGATAACAAATGAAAACACAAGACCCCAACAGCAACCCTTCTGCTACATCGCAGAAGGCTGCATCGGTGAGCGATATGACCGTCGGATCGCCGCTGCGCCAAATCACAAAGTTCGCATTGCCCTTGATATTGGGCTACATCCTTCAGCAGATGTACCTCGTCATCGACGCCGTCATCGTAGGCAGATGGATCGGCGTGGGTGCACTGGCGGCTGTAGGCGCTTCTACATCTATCACCTTTCTCATAATGGGCTTCTGCAACGGAGCCTGTGCAGGCTTCGCCATACCTGTGGCACAGGCGTTCGGTGCGAAGGACTACCATAAGATGCGCGTCTACGTAGCCAATGCCGTGCGTATTTCCGTGGTGATGGCTCTGGTGATAATGGTGCTCTCGCTTATGTTCTGCCACCGCATCCTGCAGATGGTGAACACTCCGGCTGACATCTTCCACGACGCCTACACATTCCTCATGCTGCAATTCGCCGCCATTCCATTCACGTTCGGCTTCAACCTCCTGTCGGGTCAGATACGCGCCCTCGGCAATTCGCGCCAGCCGTTCTACTTCCTCATCACTTCCGCCGTTGTGAACATCCTGCTCGACGTGGTGCTCATACTCTTCTGCGGCATGGGCGTGGCAGGAGCCGGCATAGCCACATGGCTCTCGCAGGGCGTCTCGGTATGTCTCTGCATCTGGTATATACGCAAGCGCATGCAACTGCTCATTCCGCAGGGCGACGAGCGCCGCTACGACAACCGCCGCACGAGTATTCTGCTGAACAACGGCGTGCCGATGGGTCTGCAGTTCTCCATCACCGGCATTGGCATCATCATGCTGCAGAGCGCCAACAACGCTCTCGGCACTACATGCGTGGCTGCCTTCACCGCCTCGCTCCGCATAAAGTATCTCTTCACCTGCGTCTTCGAGAACATCGGCGTGGCTATGGCAACCTACTGCGGACAGAACCTCGGAGCACAGCGCATTGACCGCATAACACGCGGCGTGAAGGACGCCATCTGTCTCATGCTCGTCTACTTCGTCTTTACGTTTGCCGTGATATATCCTTTCGCCGACTATATGATGCGACTCTTCGTAGACAGCGGCGAGGCTGCCGTGGTAAGCAACGCTGCGCAGTATATGCGCATCAACAACTACTTCTACCCCACGCTCGGACTGCTCACCATCATGCGCTATTCTATCCAGGGACTCGGCTTCAGCAACCTCTCTATGCTCAGCGGTGTGATGGAGATGATAGCACGCTGCGGCGTAAGCCTTTGGCTCGTGCCGGCTATCGCCTGGACCGGTGTCTGCTTCGGCGACCCCGTAGCCTGGATTATGGCTGATCTGTTCCTCGTTCCGGCGTTCCTTTGGGTGCAGCACCGACTGAAGAATACATCGAAATAACAAGGGCAAAGGTTTGCAGACCGCATATTCCGGTGGATTTATTACCGCCAAAAGCATTTTTCTGACATTTTATTTTGTTTTTCAATATTAATCGTTACTTTTGCAAACGTAAACATTTTTAACGTTTACAAAAGTAACGAACCGTCAATATACATAAGTAGATTGACCCCAAAAACAGAGAGAGTATGAAAAATGCCTTATTCCCCAAAACACACCACCCACTTGCTTCACTCACAAAAGCTGCCGTCACACTTCTGACAGCCGCACTAACACAGTCTGTTAATGCACAGGAACTGTTCGGTCGACTTGCCGACGAGGGCGTTGACATCGTCGGATCGGTTACATACGGAAAGAAGAACTCCTACGACGCCATGACGCAGGGCTACTACCGCTTCAGTTACGACAACCGCTTTCAGGCGCAGCTCACAGAGCCGCTCAGAGAGGCTATCGTGTCTGGAGGTTGCACCTACCACAACGGCAAGATATACGCTTCCGAATACGACGACTCGTCGCGACTCGGCTTCCAAAAGCCCCATTGGGTTGTGCTCGACGCAAAGACCTTCGAGGTGCTCTACGACCGACAGATGAACGACAACTACGAGCTGACCACTCTAAGCATGACATACGACCCGACCACCGATGCAATCTATGCCATCAACCGCACATACATGGAGACCTTCCTCATCACCATCGACCCTGCAACGGGCACACCGACACGCTTGGGCGCCGACCTTGACAACAACTACAGATACGAGGCTATTGGCTGCGACAAGAAGGGCGACGTCTACTGCATCTACATGGAGTCGAAGAACGACCATATAGGCATTGAGCAGGACCTGTGGTATCTCGGAAAAGTGAACAAGAGCGACGGAAGCCTAACAAAGGTGGGCGACATCTCAATGGGCAATCTGCTCAGCGGCGACAGTTTCATAAACGACACGCGCAAGCAGTCGTTGTTCTGCAACTTCAAAACGGGCAAACTCTACTGGATATATCCAAGTTCGAGCCTCAACCTCAATATCGAATACACCTGCATTGCCGAAATAGATCCAACAACGGCGCAGGGAACACTGGCTGCCTACCTCAACAACACGGTGCTTACCACGGGCGCCTTCTTCCAGGAGCCGTGCGACAAGGCGCCTACCTCGATATCTGCCTTCGAATACGTAGAGACATCGAAGGACGACAGGACCGGCAAACTGCAGTTCGTGATGCCTGCCGAAGCATACGACGGATCGGCATTGACGGGCGAACTGAGCGCTGTAGTGACTGAGGAGGACGGTGACACAATAGCCTGTCTGAAAGGAGAAGCAGGAGCGCTTGTGGCTACCGAACCCGTTAAGCTCGACAACGGCGACAACAAGGTGGGCATAACGGTGAGCAACGCCGTCGGCGACGGACCTACCGTATACCGCACTTTCTTCGTCGGAAAAGACAGTCCGGCGCAGTGCCAGAACATACGCCTCACAAGCGACGGACTGAAGACCATTCTTACTTGGGACGCACCCACCACCGGCGAGAACGGACAGCCTATTGACGTCTCGCAGCTCACCTACGACGTGGTGCGCTACCAATATGAGGTGACTGTTGCTAAGGGCATAACCGAATGTCGTTTTGAAGAGACGCATCCTGCCGAAATGACCCGATACGTCTATCTCGTGACGCCGCACTTAGGGCGCTACGACGGTCAGGGAGCCTTCTCCAACAACCTCATCGTGGGCACACCGCTCGACGTGCCATACGGCGGCGCCTTCACCAATCCTGCCGACATGATAAACTACTACACCATCCTCGACGCCAACAACGACGGCTACTCGTGGAAGTATTCTACATCGCAGGCAAGTGCAGTCTACGGATTCAACCCGAACGAGGCTGCCGACGACTGGCTCATCTCGCCACCCGTCAACTACAAGGCGGGACACACCTACGTACTCCGATTCAGCGCCCACTCTGCAATGGAGGAATACCCAGAGGCTATGGACGTGACATTCGGCAAAGGTCGTTCGCCAGAGGAGCAGTCAGAACAGCTGCTGTCGCTCGAAAGCATTCCGCTGCCGCCAAGCGCTACAGAGGACAACGTGTACGAGGTAGAGTTCACGGTGCCGCAGGACGGCGTTTACTACTACGGTTTCCACTGCGTAACACCTGCCTACCATGCCAACCTCTTCCTGCACGATATCAGCGTACAGGACAAGGCGGAGATGACAGCGGTAAGCACCATAGCCACCGACAACGTTTCAGTAAAAGATATATACAACAGCTTAGGTATGAAAACAAACCGAATGCAGCGCGGTCTGAACATCGTGAGATGGAACGACGGTACGACGCACAAAGTAATATCAAACAATTAAAGAAAGAAAGTACAACACTATGCACATCGAAGAAAGTTTCATTTGTGGCAAGCATACAGCAGCCGACTGTGAAGACGGCATCGTATGCACACCCAACTTCGTGGCTGTAATCGACGGCAGCACAAGCAAGACACCCCTCCGACTCGACCCAACGATGAAGAACGGACGCTTCGCCATGCTGCTCATCCGCAACTATATCCGCCAGATGGCTGCCGAAGCCACGCTGGAGGAGTTCTGCCAGGGCATAACGAGCCGCATCGCAGAAGAATACGCAGAGCGCGGCATATCCGAACGCATGGCTGCGCATCCTGAGGAGCGTCTCACCGCTTCTGCAATAGTATACAGCGAACATCGGAAGGAGGTATGGATGGTGGGCGACTGTCAGACCATCGTTGACGGCGTGTTCTACGAAAACCCAAAGCCTTACGAGCAGGAGACAGCCATGCAGCGCGCCGACATGATAAAGGGCGGCATGACACCCGCAGACGCCCGCCACGCCATAGAGCCGCAGATAATAAAGGCAATGCTCGAAGGCCAGAACCGCCTGTATGCCGTAATAGACGGCACGCCGATATACATGCCCGGCACACGACTCGTCAGCGTACGCTGCTCCGCCGTGCTTGCCTCTGACGGCTACCCCACTCTGTTGCCCACGCTCCGCGACACCGAAAAGGCGCTGGCAAAACAACTCGCCGACGACCCGCAGAACATCCGCAGCTTTGTGGCTACGAAAGGTCTCGTTGAGGGCAACAAGAGCTTCGATGACCGAGCGTATGTAAGGCTAACCGTATAGCTGCCGTTTTTATAATGGCAACAATACATATTGCATTTCCATACTTCATCAATAAAAAAGAGTAATATGGCGTTTTTTTTACGCTATGTTACTCTTTTTTTACGCAATGGAAATGCCCTATTGAAAAAAAAACAATAAATTTGCACAAAACTAAATGCTTACTAATTTTAAACTACAAAAACTATGCAAAGAAATTTACTATTGGCAGGATTGTTCGCATTCGCACTATCCGCCACTGCACAGACATTCGGCAAAAAGCCTACAGTTACTAACCCTTCAAACAAGATCACAACACTAAACAGCAAGCAGATGTTGCTTCACGACATGAATATTATGCCGAACACATCTACCGCCAACTTCAGCACAGAGAAACCGGAACCAAACCGCAGCATAGTGGTGAACAACGAGAAATGGTGCCAGACAAAGAGCGTTAGCAAAGCCCCCGACGGAACCATCATCTCAACTACAGACTTCGTATTAACCGAGTTTGGAAAAATAAAGAAACAGACCACTTATACATACAACGACGGTGTTGTAACTGAGGGATATTTGACTGAATACGAGTACGACGAAAACCATCGACTGGTCAAACATACATATTCTAACCTGGTAGGACTACCGAACATCTTCGCCAAGAGCACAGAAACAACGTGGCGTTACAACGACAATGGCAATCAGGTATACTACAGCGATGTGAAATACGACGCAGCCGAGAATATAAGCGACGGTGTAGAGGTTTTCGGAGAATACGACAACGAGAACAACATCACAATGCAGCAGCGCAACTTATATACCAACGGCGAATGGGTGCCTGATAAAAGAATTGAGATGGGATGGGACGGAACCTACCAGTATATGGGTCTCACCTTTAGCAATTGGGACAACGTAACAAAGAAATGGACAGAAGGCGAAAAGAATGTAGCCGAATTAATACACTACGGCAAGACGACTATAGATAGCGGCAAGTATACCTGGGATGCAGACAAACAGCAATGGATTGTCATCACGGAGACACTTATAGCATTCGACAAAGATGGCATACAGACAATGTTCTCTATACAACAGAAGACAGACTACGGCTACTCCGGCCACCGCTGGATTACGGAGCACGAATCGCCAACGCTCGACATAAGCAGGTTTTACGAGTGGAGCAACGACGTAAACGGTTGGGCAATGACCACGTACGATAAAATACATAAAGACGAAAACGGCAACGTTAACCTAAGAGAGCTTTATAACGCCGACAACACTCCCATAATGACAATCGAAAATACATGGGAGAAGATGCTTCTCGGCACCGACGTCTACCCCGACTGCTACTTTGTAGGTGATGGCACCGACGTCTGGCAGTTCCTGGACGAATACAAGGGCAAGGACATGGGCGACGGCACCGTAGAATGGAATGACATAACAATAAAGAAGGGCGAAGGCTTCAAGTTTGCTTCCAACGACTGGCAGACTATCGACTGGGGTGTGGCATACGTCGGCGAGTACATACCGTTCAACCAGCCGGTGCAGCTCACGCCAAAAGGCCAGAACATCACCCTCGACATGGAGACAGAGGCGATTACCTTCAAGACCATCAGGCTCAATGCGCTTACCGGCGTAGCTACATTCGAGGTCTACCCCACAGGCGTCAACAGCCCTAACGCCAAGCGTGTGAACATTTTCGCCATCAACGGCAAAATAGTGGTGCAGAACGCAAAGGACATAAAGGTGTACAGCGCAAGCGGCGAGCTCGTCAGCACAGCTGCCGTAACACCTGTTGAAAAGGGCCTATATGTAGTGAAAGCAGGTGGAAAGACGGTCAAGCTGAACGTGAAGTAAGCTTTTCGTTCTATGCTTTTATTTTCCGCATTGGTGAAAATATCTGCCATATCTTCCAGCAACGGCACATCTCACTGTGCATCAACAGAATAAAGGCTGGCAGATAAGCGCCGAAACGACTTATCTGCCAGCCGATCTTCCAGCTTATCTTCCAGCCGATAATACCAAGAGCAGACGGCAATATCGATTGGAAGACATGTTGCAATTGAAGCCACACTTTCCTACCTGACCGTTAAATGTTTCGACATATGTATTTTCTCATTAGTGTCCCGTAAAAAGTGGCACTAATGATGTTATTAAAACAATTGTGTCACTTGATAAAAATCGTTCCTGTTCCATTGCATCTGCTGCAACTATAAACATATCCATCGTTGCCTTGCACACGTCCTCGTCCATTGCATCGCGTACAGTTTACCATTCGAGGCTGCGAGACTGTTTGCGCATTACTTCGAGTAGTGTTATGCACGGCTCTGCTTACTCCAATGATGACTCCACGTTGAATATTAGAATTTTTGGACATTTTAGTCGTTGCTTTAACCGCCTTATTTACATTTATTTCTGTCATTTGAGTTACGTGGTTTAAGTTTCTTTCAGCGACTTTCGAAACTTTGCACAGAGCGACAAAGAGCATCAACAATACTCCACCAATCCATTTTAGAATATTCTTCATAATCTTCAATATTTATGTCATAAATAAAAATTTTACTACAAATACCCCAATTCGGGATAAAATAGCGATTAGTTGCATATGAAGACAGATACACGA
>OWJI01000259.1_pt1 | contig 43144 bp, 79 predicted proteins | sample 1732541 | NCBI WGS metagenome assembly OWJI01 (sample SAMN05065727, study PRJEB22554) | human gut metagenome | biome: ENVO:2100002; feature: ENVO:00000062; material: ENVO:00002003 | host: Homo sapiens | place: USA
CCGTCACAAGGCAGGCAATCAGAGAAAAGGAGAGCAGCATACAAAACAGGGCGAGAACGTAACACATTGTATGCGTAGACCTTATCTGTGCGCTCTGCGCGGCTGTTGTTGCCTCCAGCTTGGCGTTTTTGAGCTCGACATGATGAATCTGCTCGGTCAGTTCTTCCGGGCTTTCTGCGGGCTGGACAAGCCCGAACAGGTCATCCAGCGACAGACCGAGAACGCGGCACAGCGCGGCAGAATTGTACAGTTTCGGGTCTTGTTGCGTACCAGCGCAGAGCTTCGTCACAGCCGATCTGGAAACGCCGGATTCCTCGACAAGTCTATCAATGGTGTAATGCTGATCCTCTTTCGCCCGCTTGATGTTCCCCTGATATGCAGAAATATATGGGGCGAGTTCCTGAATTGCCGACATGATATACCTCCATTTTCACATATATTTCGCTGGTTCTTCTGCTATGGGTATGGTTTTACCAATTTGAGGGTGGACATTTCTACCCACTTTGCTATGCTGGTTACAGGCGCGTGAGAAAGCCCCACCGCCGGGGGAGCGACGGTGGGGCGATCTTAAACATTCCATTATACAAAATAGTCAGTCCCATAATTGCCGCTTACGAGGGTTACCGGACGAAGAAAATGCAAGGTGTTCTTTGTGGAAGATTCCAAATTGAAATTATTGAACGAACGTTCTAAAATATGGAGGTACACCAAATGCAGAGCATCAATATTCGCTTTGAAAACGGGAAAGTAAACATCATCGTAGACGGGGCGCTTTTCAAAGACGTCCACAGTCTGAGCCTGGACTACATCAAAGGAGCGCCCATGCTTTTTTCCTGCGTCTCGGATGTAGGCGGCGAAAAGCGGGAGCAGTGGCAGAACTCTAAATTTATGAGTTAGACGTAATAAGGATTCGGCTTCAGCAAGATTGCGATAGTGTCAACGACCCATCCAATCCCGCACAACCCAAGTGTAAAGAGATACAGGATTCCTGTTCCAACTTTGCCCTCATAGAATTTATGCGCACCGATCATGCCGAAGAAAAGGCAAAGGAAGAATGAAACCCATTTGTTCTTCGGACGACCATACCCGCGGATAGTATTCACATTCGCATTTGTGTTCGTGTTATTGATTACGACGTTCGGCTGCGCGGACTTTAATTCTTCAACTTGCTTTCCACATTTCGGGCAAATCACGCAGTCCTTGTCGATGATCGCACCACAAAATTTGCAAAACTTTTGATTTTCGGTTGGAACGGGTCTTTCTACAGTGTCCATCTTATTTTCCTCTTTTCTATTTTTGGGTGTAAACATTGCGCTATAATATTATTTAGGGTGGCAGCCTCCACAAGGTGAATACCCAGAGTTCTGCGCATCTTCTATGCTATCGAACCAGATTTCGTTCTCTGGGAGGATTTCTTTTGCAAAGCGGCAACTAGGATTATGGTATTTATCCGAGTCAACACTTCCAACGTATACACCGGATGATTTCTGTGACGTTGTTTCTGTAACTGGCTCATCGAACGAGGGCGCAATGGGAACCTCGGGCTGTTCCTGAACAATCGGCTCTTCGGGCTCCGGCGCTTCGGGCGAAGCCGCATCCTTTGAGCCTGAAACAGCAATCGTTTCTTGAACCGCCGCTTTTTCTGACTCGTCCTTCGTGGGTTTTGCTGTGCAGCCGGTCATAAGAAGCAGCGCTAGAAAAAGCACAAGTATTCTTTTCATTACAAACTACCTCATAGCCAAAATTTGATCTGATACTACGATTTTACCACCAGAGTTTGACAGTCTCAACGCTAAATCTGCACGAAAAAGAAACCTAAAATTTGACGGAAATGGAGAAAATTATGGATGAAAGGGAGGAACCAGGACATGAAGGAACGAACGACTGAGAGAAAGAAATTAGAAGCCGAGGCGCTGGTACTGATTTCGAGGTTAAGCGGCGCGCAGATCAAGGCGCTCAGAAAGCTCGTTCTGGACTTACATCATACACCGGATGGTGCCCCATGCAAAAAAGTAGTATTTGGCGCCAAACTGTGATATAATGCTATATGATAAGTATGCAAAACGGCTGAAAGGAGAAAAAAGATGCTCGATTATTTAGTTGAAAACGGATGGGTAGATTCATTTATTAGAACCGCTGTCACAATTGGAATCTACCACGGCTGGAAGATCATCTTGACGGGAATCTATAGGTTCATCAATAAGCGACTTCACAAGAATTGACAGACGCACTGCGAAGTATACGATTAGTACAACGCCGTAAATCACGCAAAACGTTCTGTTACGATTTATGCCGATGTATATTCCTATTCCACCAGAGTACGTAAAAGCTATGAACAATGTCACGTATTGCAAGACTGATCGAAGCTTCCTTTTGTCTTGCTGCAAGCTTTTAATCCACTTCCAGATTGCGCGAAGTATCAAAGTGGCGATTCCCCCGATTGCCGTAACAAGCAGACCGGTTACAAGGTCTGGCACGGAAACGTAATTTTCGACAAACTTGGCGATAAAATCCCTCACATCGATTCCCCCAACATAGCTTTCATGGCGGCGATGAACCTTTTGAGTTCATCGTCGCTCATTTTTTTAGATAGTGCCAGAAGTTCTTTCTGCTCGTCAGAAAGCCCATCGATCATATCAAGCAGCAGCTGCTTTTCCTGGCTCACCGCCCCATCCTTCGGGATGGGGTCTTTTTTTATGCCCTTTTCCCGTTCCTGCTCGATCAGGCTGCGCACTAATTCGATATCTGCTTCTTCCGAAAGGATTTCCTCCGGCGTGGTTTGCAGCAGGACGCACATACGGGCGGCTTCTTCGGGGGAAGGGAGGTTATTTCCTCGTAAAACTTCCGCAAACCATGAGCTGTACTTCCCAACTTTCCTCGAAAAAGCAGCCTTTGTCCATTCGTTCATCTTTATGAACGATGACACTTTCTCACAATTTACACTTACAGTATCACGTTTTGCCATAGTAGTTAATCCTTATCTACGTTGCGTATATATTCTTCGATTTTATTTCTGTCCCAGAGCAATACCCCAGTTGCATCTGCAGCGCGTTTCGCCCCTGATGTAAAGAATCTGTTGGTCATAACAACGCCAACATGGCAATGGTAAATCGCTTTCCCCGCATTTACCTCTTGAACAGGAGCATTTCCCAAATCAGACGCGTAGCACTTACATTGAATCGCGTATTTTATTCCGTCTTTTTCCGCAAGAACATCAACACCCTGATCTCCACTTCCTTGCGTAACTCGAACGTTAACAAAACCATTTTTGCGCAACATTTCTGCACACCAACGCTCAAAATCGAGCCCACGCATTGAATCGATTTTTGATAACTCGGAATCGACAAGGCTAATTCCCTGCTGTCGCCTTCTCCAATCTTCCTCATCGCGTAGAATAGATTCTATGTCGACATCATTGAATGTATCTGTTTCACGTTTCGCCTTATTATCGTCTTCGGATGACAGCAGAAAAGCCATTCCGCACTCATGGCAGACGTAACTATATTTTGCCTTTGCAAATGTAGCGTTCGCGTTGTCCATTCGACACATGAATTTATCTATGTCCAGTTTAAAACTGGCTATGCTCAACTCGGTATGCTGCTTGTCATATTTATACAGCTTTTTGCTTCCGGCGACAATCTCATCTCCACTTCGGTCAATCGCGTCATGGAAATGCCGCTGGAACTCAGATTCAATTCTGCAACGTTCTGCGAACAAGTTACCTTTTACGCTTGTAACTTTCCCATTCATCGCAGATAGCTTTTCAAAACAATCAAGAATGATATCGTAGTTTTCAATAAAACTGCTTATTGTTCTCGACTTGTTTGCTTTGTCTGCCGCCAATTTTGCGTCTATCAGTAGATCAAGTGCAAGTTTGTCTCGTTGAGCCTTGAAGAATGGCACCCTAAAATTTGTAGCCATACGGCACTCCTTAAGCACGACAATAACAGAATGGAATTTTTGTGCAAGATAACAAAACTATGAAAAACGCAGTTTTGCGGTTGACAACCAATAAAAACGAAGTTATAATATACCCATGATAAATCAAAACAGGCAAAGCTAACGCCAACCCCCGATAAAAAATTGGTTCGCGGGTTTATAGCTAATATTTTGTTGGCTGACACTTACATAATAAAGGCTTTTATGCGTTTTGTCAACGCTGATTTATCAAAATAACCGAACAAGGAGGGTAGACGTGGAGACTTTGAAAGAAATGCGTCTGCGGTGCGGCTATTCCCGCCCGCAGGTCGCGAACAAACTGAACGTCTCGGATACGGCAATCGCGCACTGGGAGGCGGAGGACTGGACACCTTCCACGAAGTATCACAAGGCGCTTGCGCGTATCTACGGCGTGTCACTCGATGTTTTCCGGGCAACAATAGGGGAAACGAAGAAGCGGAAACAGGGAGCGGGCGTATGAAACGCAAAGAGGAAACGGCGATTATCCTTTCCGCGCTTGCAACCGCAGGTGTGCCGGAAAGCAATCAGGTAAAATCGGCAGTTGATTACGGGTTGAAACTGATCCGCATAAGGAAATTTGAAGAACGGACAGAACCCAAAGAAGGGCTGCCAATGTTGGAAAAATGGACAGGCGACCTGATCGGGAAGATGCACAACAGCAAGGTCACGTACGACGAGGTGGCGGCTGAGCTTGGCTGCACAAAGGCATATGTTTCGCTGATTCTGAACGGCAGACGGAAGCCGCCGGACGCAAGAAAACGTTTGGAATCAGCCGTCTCGGCGGTCATCCAGCGCAAGAAGGAAACAAAGACCTGAGCCTTGCAAAAGAGGCTCAGACGGGAAAGGAGGAAGTCTGAACCACATCGATAGCGTGGTAACACTTCCGGTAATACCACGGTATTACCTTTAGGAAATGGAAATGGAATAGATAGTATTTCTCTAATCTTAGGAAAAGAAAAAGGAGAGATAGGATGTTAAATCGAGCAACGATTTCGCCGCAAGAAGCGGTAGAGATTCTGCGAGAAAACGGCATGCAGATCGGTGCTGAGGTTCTTAGGCTGGGGCTGCAACAGGGTGTTTTCCCGTTTGGTAAGGCGGTAAAAACCGAGAAAGCACCTGTCTACTGGGTTTTCCCGAAAGACCTTAATGCTTGGATTGAGCGGCATTTAAAGGATGGCCCCACTAAGAACGGGGAATTTGTGGAGGTACATGATGACTGACGTTGAATATATCCTTGAGGCGAATCACCGGCGGGCAAGAGAGCGCGAACTCGGCGAGCGGTGGGACAAGATTATCCGGCAGCGCAAGCGGAAGTCGGAGCTTTTGAAGGCTTCGGAGGCGTTCTGCTTCTCGATTGGCTGCGTCCTTCTGGGCGGCACGGCGACCCTGCTGGGCTTCGGGCTGTTCAAAGCAGCGTTCACGCTCGGCGGCGCGGCGGTGATCTTCTTCGGCGGCGCGGTGCTGATGGAGGCGTGAGATGATTTACCCGTGCGAGAAATGCACACATGATACGGGCAAGTGCCGTTGCCTTGACTGGCAGAGATGGTTCTCTGTGGAGTTTGAGGCAGAAGCGGCGAAGGTGCTTGCTGCGACGCACACAGAGCCGTTACCGGCGCCGCCGAAGATATTCTATCGCGAGATTGTTTTCAGTTCGATCTTCACGCGGCTTTGGAGGTAAGCATGACACAGACAGAACGGGTTTTGAAGTACATGCGCGACTTCGGCAGCATTACGCAGCTCGAGGCGATGCAGGACCTCGGCTGTATGCGGCTGGGCGCGCGTGTCTACGATCTGAAGCGCGAAGGGTACAACATCCGGCGCGAAATGGAAACAAGCAAGAACAGGTATGGCGAGGATACAAGCTATGCCAGATACAGGTTGGTGGAATGATGGAAGACAGACAGCAAGCGCCGTTTATCACGGATATCAACGGCGCAGAGATTTATGACGGGAATGAGTACTTTGTTTCCGACGAAGGGAACATTGCCGCCGCGCTTCCGAGCGAGAACTGGGACGTACATAACGCCCTGATTGAGCATTTGGTGGAAACGTATGGCACGAATCGCATTGCCGAAATGTGCGGCTTGGACAAGCAAGTCTGCAAGATTTAAGGAGGAAAGTATGCTGAAAGGATTTAACGAGCTTGTACAGATCGACGTTTTGCCGTTCTGTGACAAGCGGAAGGCGAAGGATGACAGCGGGAAGCCGATTGAAGTTCCGTATCTCCCGTGGGCGAAATGCAAGATGCTGCTTCACGAAAACGGGGCGAATGAGGTCTATTTTGTGCCGCTGAAAAATGAGACTGGCGGGTACTTATTCCAGTCAAAAGAAGTCCATGACAAGAATGGCAGAACGACGGGGTGCTATTTCGTTTCCGTCGAAATCCACATCGACGATAAGACATTCCGCATGGATATGCCGCTGATGAACGGTTCCTTAGTGGTTTACGATGACACATTGAATCAGCTTCGGATTTCCAACGCTCATGCAAGAGCCTTTGTGAAGGGCGTGGCAATTCACACAGGGCTTGGCTTCAAGCTCTGGCTGAACGACAAGGACACGGAACGCGCGGACGATGACCTATCCCAGCACAGCATTATGGCGATCAAGCAGAGAATCGAACAGCTGATTACATTAAAACTGCAAAACGGGGCGGATATGAGCTATATCCTCTCGGGGCTTGGGCTGAATCAGAAGAAATTCGATCAGCTGATGGCGTCGTTCGGTAACATTCAGTATCTGGAAAATACGCTGAAACGCTTATGATACACGATCACGACAGAAGCGGATGGTTCGGCGCGTCGGATACGGCGGCGATCATGGGTAGATGGGACACAAAGACATTCCGCAGCTTTTGGCTGCAAAAGCTCGGCGTGAACCGCGACCACTTTTCGACACTGGAAATGGATACCGGAAGTGCTTACGAACACAGGATTCTGGAGTATATCGGCATCCGAAAGATGGACAGGCAAATCAAGATTCGGCGGCTTCGGCTGCGGGTGAATCTGGATGGCGAGGACGCGCAGGAAATATCAGAGGTAAAGACGCACAAGGGAGAATCCTTCAAGGTGTCCCGCGCGTACTGGATGCAAGCACAGGTTGAAATGTTCGCGGCGAAAAAGGCGCTGCGTATCTTGGCGTACCATTTGGAACCGGAAGACTACAGAAACTGGTTTCGGGAGATTGAAGACGATAGGCTGTCCTATCATCCGATACCGTATGATCGGGAATGGATAGAAGGGGAGTATCTGCCACGGCTTCGATACCTTGCAAAGTGCCTTAGAAAGGGGGTCATTCCGGTTGATAGAACTGAACATCGTTGAAGCTTCGTGGAGCATGGACGCTTCGGGGAGCTGGCTGAAGCTCAAGCCTGAATTTCCGGCGCAAGCCCGTATGGTTGCCGGGGAACTTGACCCACGAAAGAGGTACACAGTGGCAATTAAAGAGTTCCGGAAGATGCGGAGTCGGGATGCAAACCGATATCTTTGGTTGCTTTGCAATAAGCTTTCGGTCAAAGTGGGTGCGCCGCCGGAGGAAATCTATCGGCACTATATCCCGGATGTTGGTGACAACTCCGATACGATATGCGCTCCGGACGCAGCAGTCAAGCGGTTCCGGGAATGGTGGGAAGCGCGCGGTCTCGGCTGGTGTACGGAGATTATGGCGTCAAAAATTCCGGGCTGCACGAACGTCATTTGCTACTACGGCTCGAGCACCTACGACACAAAGCAGATGGCGAGGCTTATTGATCTGGTCGTTGAGGATTGCAAACAGCAGGGCATTGAGACGCTCCCGCCGGAAGAGCTCGAGCGTATGGCGCTGGAATGGAGGCAGGATGAGAAAGGAAACGAAGGCGACAAAGATACCTGAGAAGGTCAAGAAGGCCGTCTGGGCGCGCGACGGCGGGCGCTGCATCGTCTGCCTCCGCCCCGGAAATCCGTGGTGTCATTTCATTCCACGCTCGCAGGGTGGGCTTGGAATCGAGCAGAACATTGTGACGCTATGCGATAGCTGCCATATGGCATTTGACCAATCACCGAAGCGCAAAAGCCTGAGAGAGTATATCAGGCGGTATCTCAAGATGAAATATCCCAATTGGGACGAAGCAGAACTGGTTTATAAGAAAGGAACGTAAATATGGAATCTTATGTAAAACTGAGTACGGAAAAGTATGAGGAATTGGCGAAGAAGTGCCTGATGCTCGATGTGCTCGCTGAATCGTACAAGAAGATGCCCTCGTATCGTTTCGATGACGTCCTGGAAGTCTACTTTGGAAAGCGGGAAACTGCCGAAAAGGAGGACGGCAAATGCTGAACCACATTGTTATTATGGGAAGAATGGTTCGAGACCCGGAGTTGAGAAAGACGCAGGGCGGAACGTCCGTTGCATCCTTCACGCTGGCGGTTGACCGAGATTTTACGCCGGAGGGCGGAGAGAAAGAGACGGACTTTATCGACTGCGTCGCTTGGAAGGGAACCGCTGATTTTGTCAGCGGATACTTCTTCAAGGGCAGCATGGCGGTCGTGGACGGACGGCTGCAGCTGCGCGACTGGAAGGACAAGGACGGAAACAAACGCCGGTCTGCGGAGATCGTGGTGAACCGCGTTTATTTCGGCGAAGGGAAGAAATCTTCGGAGCCACAGAACCCGGAAAACCCCGGCGGGTTTACGATGATGGACGACGATTCGGACCCTCCGTTCTAGGGGGGGCTGAGATATGCCGAACAGGATCATCAAAGAAAGCTTATGTGATTCGGAGCGGATCGCGTCTTTGACGGACTTTGAGTTTCGTCTTTGGGTTGGATTGATCACGCAAGCGGACGATGCAGGGCGGGGAGACGCCCGCCCTGCATACATAAAAGGCCACGTTTTCCCATTCAGAGAACGGGTCACTGCAAAGGATATTGAGTCTGCGCTCCACGCGCTGGCGGCAAAAGGCTGCGTTGCCCTCTACACGGTAGGCGGGAAGCCCTACTTTTTGTTCCCAAGCTGGGCAAGACATCAGAGAATCCGAGAATGCAAACCGAAGTTCCCCGGACCGGAAAATGCGGACGCTTGCGGCGATGCGAAGAATTCTGCGGCGAGTTGCGGCGAGTTGCCGCAAGATGCGGCGGATTGCGGCCTTAATCCGAATCCTAATCCGAATCCTAATCCGAATACGAATCTAGGTGTAGACGCGCGCGCGGCGCGCTTCACGCCCCCGAGCGTCGAGGAAGTGGCGGCTTATTGCCGGGAACGGGGAAACGGCGTGGATGCATCGCGCTTTGTCGATTTTTACAGCTCGAAGGGTTGGATGGTCGGCAAAACGAAGATGAAAGACTGGAAAGCCGCTGTGAGGAACTGGGAGCGAAGCAGTGACGCAAAAGCTACGCCTGTCAAGAAGCCGGGCTACAACGTGCAGCATCACGACGGCGATCTGAGCGACTTACAGAAAGCGGCGATTCAGCGGATGTTGGGGGATGAAGCATGATGAAGCAGGGAATCGAGGTCTGGATTGTCATACCAAAGCCGCTTCCCATATTCCCCCGGCTCATGCCGGAGCTGGGAAAGCCTTTAAGGGCGCGGAAGTATCCGCAGAAGATGCAGAACAAGACGTTTTACCTCGTCAGCGTCAAGGACCCGGAGGACGGGCGGCGGAAGATTATAACCGTCAGGGAACCGGAATGCTGGGAGGCGGAAGTGACGGTGCAGGTCAGGAGGAAGACATGAATAATTTCGGACCGTGTACGCAGGACTGCCCCAACCGGAAAGCCGGTTGCAGCGCATCCTGCGTGGCGTGGCAGGCTGAGAAGGAAAGACGGCTCAAAGTTTACGGCAAACGCGCCGAGATCATCGACATAAACCAGATGACTGATGGCGGGGCGAGAAACTGCCGTAGAGCGGCAAAATGGAAACGGAAGATAGGAGGGGAAATGTAAAACTATGACAGAAAAGGAAATAGTGCAGGCGCTGCGGTGCACGTCTACACCGGGCGACCATACAAGCAACTGCGAGCAGTGCCCATACTGGAAGAAAGAACAGCTGAACGGGCGGCTCAAAGAGAAGTTGGGAACGGATACATGGACAAGCTGCGACATTGATAAGGTCGGTCTGGACGCAGCTGACCTCATCGAGCGCCTGACCGCCGAGAACGCGGCGCTTCGGGAGAAGCAGCGGTGGATTAGCGTGGATGACAGGCACCCAAAGCCTGGAACGCGCGTTCTTGCTACGGACGGCGTATTTGTTGGAGAAGCATACCGAACAAGCGCTGATACGTGGCGCAGATATGATGGCATTGCAATGCGGGACTGCATCGGCAGCGCCGTTACCCACTGGATGCCGCTGGCGGAAGCGCCGGAAACGCCGGAGGGAGGAGAAAAGGCATGAGCAAAATCAAAAAGGTAGGATTTGGGTATACGGTGCCGAAAGAACGGTACCAGGAAGCCGCGGAGAATATCCAAAAGCTTGGCGCTATGTACGCAGAGTACCTGCAGAAGAAAAATTTCGATGGGCTTGGAGAGCAAGATGCGCAAGAGCTCATGGCCGACATCCTGCTTGCCTGCACTGCGCTGCTCTATGTCGCAGAATTTGCGGCAGATAAATGCCATATGGTGCCGCTGCCGGGAAAGGATGGAAAAGCATGAAGATTTACATCGCCGGTAAAATCACGGGCGATCAGGGGTGTCAGGCGAAATTTCAAAGGGCGGCAGTGGGGTTGCGGATGTGTGGGAACATCGTGCTGAATCCGGCGGAGCTGCCGGAGGGGATGGAGGCTGCGGACTATATGCGCATTTGTATGGCGATGATCGACGTGGCGGACGCGGTTGTTTTCCTGCCGGACGCGAAGGACAGCGCAGGCGCGCGCCTTGAGAAAGCATATTGTGAATACGTCGGGAAGGAGATGGAATTTTGGAACGGTTAACGTTTGAGGGCAATTTCTGCGACATCGCGCAGTGCCGCGAGTTGCCGTGCCCGTATGACGGAAACTGCACGCAGAAGCAGGTATGGGAAAGGCTCAAAGCATATGAAGATTCTAGATTATCCCCACAGGCGTGCGCAGAGGCTCGGGAAATCGAGGAAACGCTTTCCGGCTATGATTACTCCATCTCACGAATGGTGGAGCTGATGAAAGCGGATGTTGAGGGGCTCGTCCTGATTCTGCCGTGCGCACCGGATGCGATTTACTGGGAGAAGGTAAGCGGAATTCTGGCACAGTCTCGCTTTGAAGGTCTGCACGTCTACGAGGATGGCACGATTAAGTACGCTGGTTACGGCATGGAAATCTGCGCAGAGGACATCGGTAAGACCGTATTTTTGAGCCGCGAAGAAGCCGAGAAAGCTTTGCAGGAAATGGAGGGCAAGAAGGATGGCAACGAAACGAGTATGTGACCGATGCGGGGCGGAGATAAACCCCACAAGCTCTGCGACGTATGTAAACATACGAAGCGCGTTCCATGAGGAATCACCTGATATTGAGCTTTGCTGCTCCTGCGCGATGCAAATCAAAGAATGGCTTAAGTCGCGTGTAGAGGAGGGCAAGAAGGATGACTGAAAAGTATATCAGCAGCGCGTGGCTGCTTGAAACGATAGAAGATTACAAGAACATCAGCTGCTGGAATACCGATGTCTTGGATGCAGAAACGATCACGCGTGTGCTGGAGGTCGTGGAAAACAAAGTAAAAGGCGCACCGAGTATCGGACCGCGCAAGCTGGGAAACAAGCTTCTTGCAGCAAAAAACATCGCGCTGGAAGTGCATCTAAAGATGGTAAAAGACCATATAGAAGATGCAGAAGGAAGATACAGGCGGCACGAAAGTACCAACAACCTAATGATGATGAGCTTTTGCAAAGGGTATATCACGGCGATGTGTGAAACAAGGTCGATGCTGGAAAGGATGGTAAGCGATGGGTCAACATAAGCACAACCCGACCGCCATTGCGGCGGCAAAAGGCGAGCTGCCGCCGAAGAAGCGGGAGCAGCGGCTGACCAAACGGCAGGCAGAAAGGCTCTTGCGGCTGAAAATTATACGAACAATCGACCCATTCCACGCCTTGCCGGATGGGATGGACGAAGTTATTGCAGGAGGTATGCTTTATGGCTGATTTTATCCGGCGCGAGGATGCGTTGAAAGTTCTATGCAACAACTATGCTTACGCAGCGATGGACGTTATCAAGAGACTGCCCGCCGCCGACGTTGCGGAGGTGGTGCGTTGCAAATACTGTAGACACCTTGGGGCACCCCTTTCTGGCGGATGCTACGATTGCAAAAAATATATGCTGCCGTATTGCAGACCTGATGATTTTTGCAGCCACGGCGAGTATCAGACAAATACAGGAGGTAGCAATAATGTGGCTGATTGATGCGAACCGGCTATACGACGCAGCAGAAGAAAAGTACATGGAAGATCGGAGCAAAACCGAGAATGTTATCACGCGCGTAATGTTGAGCCAAGCGCGACAGAAAATTCAGGAGCTGATTGCATATGCACCCTCGGTAGACGCTGAACCGGTCGTGCGTTGCCAAGATTGCAAGAATTTCCGTCGGAACGAAGAAAATGACCCGTACTGCGCAGATCGGAGAGGGCTTTCAGACCCGGAGCCTGACGGGTATTGCAGCTACGGAGAACGGAGGGAAGAATGAACATTACACTTTTGAAATATCCAACCGATGAGGACTGGGCGCTTGCAAAACAGTGCGCTTTGGTTACCATCGGCAAAGAGATGAAAACAGCACCGGACATGGAGTGGAAACACGCCATTCTCCGGGCGCGGCATAGCCCCATTCGGACGTTACAGTTTGCGTTTTATCGCCGTACTGGGTAAGCACTCATTTAGCCCGCCACGTCCACGCACAGCCGTTTATCCGCAGCCAGCGCAACGACCGGCAGGACGAATACGATCGGAACGCAGCGCGGCAGGACGCGCCGGTAGACATGATCTGGTACATGAATGCCGAAGAGCTGATGACCATTGCAGAAAAGCGGCTTTGCAGGCTGGCGGCAAAGGAGACGCGCGAGGCTGTGAAAATGATGTGCTGCCTTGTAATCGACAAATTGCCGGAGTTCAAGGGGCTGTTTGCAGCACATTGCGCGAAATACGGTGATTGCGACGAGATGAAGCCGTGCGAGACCGGAAGGAGGCTGCAAGGTGGGAACAATTCTTGCGATTGACCCCGGCAACATTCAATCCGGCTATGTGCTGGTGGAGCACGATGGGAAGGAAATCCGGAAGGTGCTGGACGTTGGTAAAGTTCCGAACGAGGAGATTTACAGCGTTTTTTTCAGCACGTATGATCATCTGGCAATCGAAATGGTGGCGGGTATGGGTATGCCGGTCGGGCAGGAGGTGTTCGACACCTGCTTCTGGATTGGACGGTTCTGGGAATTTGCGACGTTATACGGCGTGAGCCATCCGCCGCAGAAGATCTTCCGCCGAGAAGAAAAGCTTTACTTGTGCGGCAGAGCGTCGGCGAAGGATGCGAACATCAGACAAGCCCTCGTCGACCGCTACGCGCCCGGTCAGCCGAATTATGGGAAAGGAACAAAAAAGAACCCGGGTTTCTTTTACGGGTTCGCAGCCGACATGTGGGCGGCGATGGCTGTAGCTGTGACGTATTTTGACAAGTACATAAGGGGGATACAGCTATGAGCACAACGAATGATCTGGCAAAGCGTATTCGCAGAAGCAACAAGGCTTATTTTGCCGCCGGTATGGAAGCCGGGAAGCAGAAGGTGACGGACCTTTTCTTTGTGGCGGCGCATGAACTGGGCATGCTCAAAAGCCCGTCGAAGGCAAAGGAACTTCTGGACAAAATGGAGCAGCTGGACGCAGAGTACGGCGTGGCATGGCAGGGAAAGAAGGAATCCGACGATGCAATTCACAGAATCGATTTGAGTCTCAAGAAGCTCTGCGGCCCGTTCTTCCAGCCGTTTTTCGAACGAAACGATACAATCAAGGATTGGTGGGACAAATGAAAATTGTTTTGGAACCGTGGGCGATCATGCCCACAAGGGCGCATGAATACGACGCGGGGCTTGATCTGTATTCGGCGAGCGACGACGTTTACATCTACCCCGGAGAAAGCGAATTGTTTGATACAGGCGTGCATGTCCAGCTGCCCAAAAACACCGTGGGATTTCTCAAGAGCAAAAGCGGTCTGAACGTCAAGCACGGAATCACAAGCGAAGGGGTCATAGACGTCGGCTACACCGGAAGCATCATGGTTAAGCTCTACAACCACGGAAGCAAGCCTTACAAGGTCTGTAGGGGCGATAAGATCTCGCAGCTTGTTATACTGCCCTGTATCCTTCCGGAGCTGGAAGTGGTCAGCTCACTCGAGAAGACGGAACGCGGGGAAAATGGGTTCGGGAGTACGGGCAAATGATGGGGGATATTACAAAACAGGAATACTCCACTTGGCTGGAAGAATGCCTGAAAACTGTGCTGGAGTTCAAACCATCGTCGATCTGCATTGTTGCGTCTGCTGAAGATGGGACAACGAAGACGGGATATTTCAACGCGACAGGGCAAGACAAGGCTATTTTTGCCGCTAACATTATGAGCGACGTTGTAATGGATATTGTCAAAATCAATGCAGTGGATATCAAGAAAATATTGGACGGAACAGAGTAAGGGGGCTGATAGGGTGAGCAAACCGCGCTATGGGTGGTGGGGCTACGCAAAATGGATGGTACGAAGCTACAAGGGCGGTACGCTTATGACGCGCGAGGAAATCGATGCGGTAGATGCTGCTGTCGAGGAAACAAAGCAGCTTTCCGATGGTGCGGAACGGCTGAAGCTTATTGATCTGGTCCTTTGGAAGCGTACACACACCTTACAGGGCGCTGCTATGGTGGTATATGTTTCGGAGCGTACCGCTCAGGAATGGCATAGGCAGTTTATCTACTTAGTGGCAGAAAAACGTGGTTTATATTCCAAAGTTTGCGTAAGAGAGCCTTAAACATAGTGTATCGTTGAGAGTGTAGAGGTGTATCCTCTGCGCTTTCATCCTTCTTACGGCTACGCAGCGTACTGCGGAACCTCCTTTTTCTTAGCTCCACCGGAAACCGCAATCCGGTGGAGCGTGAAAAGGAAAATTGGAAGGGTGAATAAGGAGGGATGAGATGGAAGTAAAGAGTTTGAAACTAGATAGCATTACGCCTTATGGGAAGAATGCAAAGAAACACGATAAACGGCAGATCAACAACGTTGCAGAAAGCATCAAGCAGTACGGCTTTGTTCAGCCGATTGTAGTTGATCGGGACGGTGTGATTGTAATCGGTCATTGCCGCGCTCTGGCGGCAAAGAAGCTGGGCATGGAAGAAGTGCCGTGCGTCTGCGTAGATGATCTGACACCGGAGCAAGTGAACGCCCTGCGGCTGGTAGATAACAAAAGCAACGAGAGCGACTGGGACTTTGACCTGCTGTCGGTCGAACTGCCGGGGCTTGACCTGTCGGCTTTTGACTTTGACTGGGGACTTCGCGACGAGCTGAACGATTCCGTTGTGGAGGATGATTATGATCCTGTTCTTCCGGCAGAGCCTAAGAGCAGACTTGGCGATGTATATCAGCTTGGAGATCATCGCCTTATGTGCGGAGACAGCACGTCTTTGACAGACGTACAAAAGCTTGCGGGGTGTGCAAAGATGGATTTGCTTCTCACGGACCCGCCGTACAATGTGGACTATCATGGCACCGCCGGTAAAATCAAAAACGACAACATGGAAGATACAGCATTTAGGCGCTTTTTAACGGATGCGTTTTCTAATGCAGCAATGGTCATGAAACCGGGTGCACCGTTCTACATCTGGCACGCAGATAGCGAAGGGTATAACTTTCGCGGTGCGTGTAAAGACGCGATGCTGCGCGTCAGGCAGTGTCTGATTTGGGTGAAGAACTCCCTTGTAATGGGTAGACAGGACTACCAGTGGAAACATGAGCCTTGCCTGTATGGGGAGAGTGAGATTGAAGAGGATGCGCATGAGCCTTGCCTATACGGATGGACGGAAGGCAAGAAGCACTATTTCTTTAAGAATCGCAGACAGACAACTGTTCTAAATTTTGACAAGCCCGTTAAGTCTGCGGAGCATCCGACCATGAAGCCGATTAAGCTGTTTGATTACCAGATGCAGTGTTCCAGCAAGCCGGGAGAGAATGTTCTCGACCTGTTCGCTGGCTCTGGCACAACGATCATGGCAGCAGAACAGAACGGGAGACACGCGTACTGCATGGAGTTTGACCCGAAGTATGCCGATGTAATCATTGATCGTTGGGAGAAGTTCACAGGAGAAAAGGCGGTGCTTCTGAGTGACGATTGAAGAAGCACAGGAAATTATTGACAAAACAAATAGTCCGTATTTGAAGAGGGACATGGAGAAGTTTATCAAGCGCCAGCAAAGAAAGGAGGGCGCATATGGCAAGACCGAGAAAAGAAATCGACCAGAAGCAGTTCGAGACCCTTTGTGGTCTGCAATGTACCCTGCTTGAGATCTGCGATGCGCTAGATGTTACGGATAAAACGTTGGATTCCTGGTGTAAGAGAACCTATGGCGAGCATTTTTCCGAAGTATTCGCAAAAAAAAGAGGTAAAGGGAAAATATCACTGCGAAGAATGCAATGGAGACTCGCTGAAAAGAATGCGTCTATGGCTATCTGGCTCGGGAAACAGTACCTCGATCAGAAAGACGTTGTGGAGCAAAACATCAACACGGAGTGCGTCAAGGTGATATTTGATGTCTGACATCCGCCTGTCTGAAAAAATAGGCTCTGCGTTCTACGGTGTGGCGCGTGACGTGTTTCAGCACGGTCACACGCACTACGATTTTAGTGGCGGGCGTGGGTCGTTGAAGTCCTCCACTGTGTCTGTGCTAGTTCCCCTGCTGCTGATAAACAACCCAAACACGCACGCGCTTGTGCTGCGAAAGGTTGCGAATACCATACGCGATAGCGTTTATGCGCAGTACATATGGGCAATCGGCGAGCTTGGCATGGCGGCGTATTGGGAAGCCAAAGTCTCCCCGATGGAGCTGATCTACAAGCCGACAGGCCAGAAGATCATGTTTCGCGGCGCTGACGACCCGATGAAGATCAAGTCTATCAAGGTGCCGTTTGGTTATATTGCTGTTACGCACTTTGAGGAAAAAGACCAGTTTGCCGGCCGTGCCGAAATACGAACGATTCTGCAGTCGACAATGCGCGGCGGATCTAAGTTCTGGAACTTTGAAAGCTATAACCCGCCGATCAGCCGGGACAACTGGGCAAACAAAGACAGCTTGGAAGAACGCGCGGACAGGCTGTGCCACAAGTCAACGTATCTTGAAGCGCCGCCAGAGTGGCTGGGGCAGCAGTTTATTGACGAGGCTGAACACCTGAAAGCCACTGACGAGCGGGCGTATCAGCATGAATACCTCGGTATCCCGGTCGGCACCGGCGGAAATGTGTTTGACAGGCTCGAACTTCGGGAGATCACGGACGAAGAAGTTTCCAGATTCGATAAAATCTATCAGGGCGTGGATTTCGGATGGTTCCCAGACCCATTTGCATTTATCCGGCTGCATTACGACAAGGCAAGGGAAACAATTTACCTGCTTGACGAGATATACCAGAATAAGCTTTCGAACGAGCAGAGCGCGACGATAATAAAACAGCGCGGATATGGCAATGTGCGCGTCATCTGTGACAGCGCGGAGCCAAAGAGCGTGGCTGACCTACGGGCAATGGGATTGCCTGCGTATGAAGCTGTCAAGGGACCCGGCTCGGTCGAATACGGTATGAAGTTCTTGCAGAGAAGAACGATTGTCATTGATAGAAAACGAACGCCACATGCCTACGATGAGTTCGTGGGCTACGAATATGAAAGAAACAAAGACGGCGATATTATCAGCGGATACCCGGACGCGAACAATCATCTGATTGACGCGACGCGGTACGCCTTAGAGCCTGTGAGCCGTAGAATGGGAGTTATTGCATGACGGTTATCGATAAATTAAAGGAACTCGGGTATACGACAATCCCAGAGGAATTCTATACATACGTGTCCCTTTGGAAGTCGTGGTACGTCGGCAAAGTCAAGGGGTTCCATCAGTACCGGCGATATAACGGGCATAAGTGGACAAAGTGCAACCGTGCAAGCCTCAGTATGGCGAAAAAGGTTTGTGAGGACTGGGCAAACCTCTTGATGAATGAGAAAGTCCAGATCACACTTGAGGGGCAGAAAGAACAGGCGTTCGTTGATAGCGTCCTGACGGAGAACAACTTCACGGTCAAGGCAAACGAAATGCAGGAAATGAAATCTGCACTCGGAACTGTAGCATATATCCCTCGTGTGGTCGGTCAAGCGGTCAACGAGAGCGGAGAGACCGTTCCAGGCGATGTTTCCGGTATCGCTCTTGACTATGTGACCATTGAGCACATTTTTCCGCTGGCTTGGCAGAATGGCTTTATTTCAGAGTGTGCTTTTGACAGCGTGGTCACACGGGCTGGAAAAAACTATCTGTATTTGCAGATTCACCGGAAAGACGAAAACGGACTTTACGTCATCGAGAACAGCATTTACCGATACGAAAACGAAACGCTTGCCGACGCACTGCTTACCGATGTTCCGGGCTTTGAGCGAATCCCCCCTGTGGTACATACGGGAAGCGACAAGAGGCAGTTCGTCATCGACAGACCGAACATCGCAAACAATCTTGACTACATGCTTCCGGTTGGTATCCCTGTGTATGCAAATGCAATCGACGTTCTGCGCGGCGTTGACTGTGCCTATGACTGCTACGTCAACGAGTTCGAAAACGGCCCGATGATGATGATGGTCAAAATGCCCGCTACAAGGTGGGAAGACGATGAACCGACGCTTGATGACAACGACCGGCGTTTCTATCTGCTTCCGGAGGATACGCAGCAAGGGAACGTTGTAGAGACAATTTCTCCGACACTGAGAACCGAGCAGCTGAATGTAGGACTTCAAGACCAACTGAACGTACTGTCCAGTAAGTGCGGCTTCGGCGAGACCTATTACCGTTTCGACGGCGGCAGCGTCGCGACAGCAACACAGGTGATCAGCGAAAACTCTACCATGTTCCGCACCATTAAGAAACATGAAATTGTGCTGGAACAAGCGCTAGTGGAGCTGTGCCGCATTCTGCTTCGGTTGGGAAACACGGCTATGAACGCCGGGCTGAATGAAGACGTGGAAATCTCTATAGATTTCGATGACAGCATCATAGAGGACAAAGCTACCGATTTCTCCCGCGATATGCAGCTTCTCAGCGCAGGCATCATGAACGACTGGGAGTTCCGCATGAAGTGGATGAATGAGGACGAGGCGACCGCAAAGGCGGCGCTGCCGAAGGCGCAGGAAATTGTTAAAGAGCCGGAGAACGAGGTAGAGTGAGGTGATGGACGGTGAAAAAGTATCCGTTCTCACCTGCCATTTTAGACGCACTTCCAGAAGAACTTGCCGAACTATTCCGGGGACTGGAAGATACGCTCCTCGATGAGATATGCAGTAGGCTTGCGCTGAAAGACCAGCTGAACGAAGTGACTGTTCAGGCAATCAGAGCGCTTCGTTCGCATGGTATCGACACAAAGGAGATTGAAAAAGCAATCCGCAAGACCTCTGGAATCAGCGAGAAGAAGCTCAAGGAGCTTTTCAATGATGTTATTGCCAGAAACCAGAAGTATTACACCGAGTTGATTGACCTTGCGCACATCACGCAGCCGGAAACGCTGGTAAGCGTAGAAGATACTTGGGCAATATACGAGCAGACGAAGCAAACGCTGCGCAACATAACGCGCTCAATGGGCTTTTTAGTGAACGCTGGCCGCACAATGCTGCCCCCTGCCAAAGCGTACCAATGGGCGCTGGATAATGCTGTGATGCAGATCCAGAGCAGTGCTATCAGCTACAATCAGGCTATTAAGTCTGCGGTGCAACAGCTTGCAGGTGGACTGAAAGTCGTGAACTACGAAAGCGGACACGTTGACAACATCGACGTCGCTGTTCGGAGAGCTGTCATGACCGGCGTGAATCAGATCTGCGACCAGTACACGAACCAAAGCGCAGAGTACCTTGAGACGCGATACTTTGAAGTGTCTGCGCACTCTGGGGCGCGTGACAAGCCGGGTGCTTCGCCGTGGTCAAGCCACAAGGAGTGGCAGGGGAAAGTCTATTACCAGAGCGAAAGCGGCGAACCTGACCCGCTGGGGCTTTACGATGACCTTGTGGAAACGACCGGTTACGGATATGTTGACGGTCTGACTGGAGCTAACTGTAGGCATCACAAATACCCGTTTCTTCCTGGCGTTTCGGAGCGGACTTACACAGACGAACAGCTTGCGCATATCGATGATGGGCTTGGATGCGAGTTTGACGGAAAGAAATACACTGCATATGAAGCAACGCAGATGCAGCGTAGAATTGAACGACAGATCCGCGCACAGAAGCGGCTGAAAGATGGCTATGAGAAGAGTGGACTTTCCGAAGACGCACAAGCCGCGAATATCAAGCTACGGCGGCTGAATGCGAAGTATAAGGATTTCAGCGAAGCGGCGGGTCTGCCGGAGCAGCGAGAACGAACAAAAGTTCTCTACAATGATACGAAGGCCGTTGCGAACACTCCAGAATCTGCTATAATAAAAGAAATAGCGGTTAAGGGTGGCGAAGGCGTGCAGACGATTGGACGAATCGATAGAGATAAATATAGCGTGGTTTCTTCTTCCATACGAACCGATGAGGTGATTATATCGGACGAACGAATAAAGCATATTATGGATCACCATCCAAACGACTATCAGCGTTATGCACACTACATAGGCGAGATGCTGGAAAACCCGCAATATATTCTCGACGATCCTGTTCAAAATACGGCCGTCATATTACATGAGTTCATAGAATCAAATGAGCACTTCCGGTTGATCTTAAAACTTGCAGTAATAGGGGATGAAGAATACAAAAAGAATTCTATTATTACATTTTTGAAGATCAGCGAGAAAAAATTCAAAAAGTATTTGAGAAATAAAAAAATACTTTACAAATCAGAATAATGCAGCTATACTTGACATAGAATAGAATGGTTCTTTGAGGTAGAGATTTAGTGTCGCTACACACCTTTCTCGGAAGTCTATCAAACTTACAAGGGAGGTTAGCAAGAGATGCGGGGACAGGCACACCCGCCAAAGGGCCAAACTACGACGAGGGGCTGCGTTATTGCGGCCCCTCTTTTTTATTTGCAAAGAGGTTAAGGTTGTCAAGGAGACGTGTGTATGATTGACGAAAAGTTAAAAACAGCCATTGAGCGGGCGCTTGCGGCTGGTTTCCGCGTAGAACTCCTACGGGATAAGGAAGGAAATATCATTGTGCAGACAATTCAGCGAAAGCGGCTGAAAACTGAATAGATTCCCACGGCGTAAATGTTCGCCGGGAAGGGCTGAATGGAGCCAACTGACTACGATTTGTTGTCGGTTGGCTCTTTTTATTTATCAACACTGACCGACAGGTCGTTAAACAAGGAGATTTTTATGGCAGAAGAACTTAACGTGCAGGGCACGGAAAACACTGCGCAAGAGCAGGAAAAGACGTTCACTCAGGCTGACGTTGACAAGATGATTCAGTCAAGGCTTGACAGAGAACGGAAGAAATACCCCAGCGAGGAAGAGATCACCGCATACCGGACATGGAAAGACAGCCAGCAGACCGAACAGGAACGGCATGCAAAGCAGGCAAAAGACCTTGCAGACAGTAAGGCGGCACTGACTGCATTGCAGGCTGAAGCCGAACAGCTCAAACGGGACAAATACGTCCTGAGCAAGGGCTTGAGCGGCGAGGACGCTGAGTTTGTCGCATTCAAGGCTGCAAAGATGGTCACCGACAAGATCACGTTCGAGCAGGCAGTTGATGAGCTCACAGCGAACCGCAAGAAGGCGACGTTCGACTGGACAGCACCGGCAGGTGGTGGAAACAAAGAAACAAATGTAAACAGCGTAATGAACGCCCTGATTCGGGGCGGTCGTAGATAACGAAAGGAGAATCATATGCCGAATATTATTGACAGAAATGCACTTTCCGGGCTTATCCCGGAACCCGCAACCCGTGAGATCATGCAGGGCGCTATCGCGGAATCCGCAGTCCTTCGCATGGGTAAGAGACTGGCGAATATGTCCAGCAAGACGCAGACCATCAACGTCCTCGACGCGCTTCCCTCTGCGTACTTCGTCAACGGCGAATCGACCGATACTGGAGCCGGTGAGGCTTTCAAGCAGACCACGAAGATGGCGTGGGACAAGAAGAAAATCCATGCCGAGGAAATCGCGGTTATCGTCCCCATCCCCGAAGCAGCACTGGATGACGCAGATTATGACATCTGGGGCGAGGTAAGACCCAGACTGACCGAAGCTTTCGGCAAGGTAATTGACGCTGCCATCCTGTTTGGCACGAACAAGCCCACCACGTGGCGCGATGGCGTCGTTCCTTCCGCTATCGCTGCTGGTAACGGAGTTGCGGCAAGCTCTGATGTATTTACCGACATCATGGGAGAAGGCGGTCTTATCGCGAAGGTAGAACTTGACGGCTTCAACCCGAACGGCGTTATGGCCGCAATCCAGATGCGCGGCAAGCTGCGCGGGCTGAAGGACACGACCGGTCAGCCCATCTTCAAGTCCGACATGCAGGGCGCAACGCGCTATGGTTTGGATGGTATGGATATGTACTTCCCGATGAACGGCGCATTTGACCCGGCACAGGCACAGATGATCGTCGGTGACTGGACGCAGCTGGTATACGCCATCCGTCAGGACATGACCTTTAAGATCTTCACCGAGGGTGTCATTCAGGACCCGAGCACGAAGGCAATCACCTACAACCTCATGCAGAACGATATGGTCGCTCTCCGTGCGGTCATGCGTCTCGGCTGGGAAATCGCAAACCCGGTCAACGCGTACAACGTTGACATTGCCAACCCGTTCCCGTTCTCTGTTTATGGAAAGGCTGGCACAGTATCTACGGTGACTGTATCCCCTGCTACTGCAACCGTGAAAAAGGGAGCGAGCAAGGCGTTTGCGGCTTCTGTTGCTGGTGAAGGCATCGTGAGCGGCGATGTCGAGTGGAGCCAGAGCGGCGCGAAGTCTTCCATTTCGGAAAACGGTATCCTGACGGTCGCTTCCAACGAGACGTCCGCGAGCATTACCGTTACCGCAAAGTCCAAGCAGGACAGCACGAAGACCGGAACGGCCACTGTGACGGTAGGTTCGTAACAGAAAGGAGCTGGCGCAATGATATACGCCGATTATGAGTACTACTGCGATATCTACAAGGGAACGGTAGACGCTGACAGCTTTTGCAGATTGGCGACACGCGCCAGTTCCTTCCTTGACTACTACACGCAAAACCGAGTAAAGGATTTTGCAGAGCTGGATGCTGTAAAAATGTGCTGCTGTGCCTTAGTCGACCAGTATATGCTGATCGACACGGCACAGGAGCTTGCCAGAAAGAATGTGTCCGCTGGGCTTGCATCTGACGAAGGAGAATTGCAGAGCGAGACTGTAGGCGGCTATTCCCGGACGCTTCGCAGCGGCGGTGATTCTTCCGTGTCTGCATTGAAAGCGGCTTCCGAGGCGAAGAAGGCTCTTGCAAGCGTAGCACGTGAATATCTAGCCCATACCGGGCTTCTTTACAGAGGCAGGTGTTTAGCATGTACGCCCCACACACTGTAACCATCTACAACGTCACGCAGGAGCAAGACCAGGATTTCAATGACACGCAGAAGCGCTATATCACGGTGATTCGCGGCGTAATGCTCCAATCGTCGAAAGCTGCCAACGTCCGCGCGAGCGGGCTTGAAGGTGCAGACGCAGTGAATCTGTACATTCCGTTTTCCTCGCCAGCCGTAGATGGCGTGACAGGCGTGGAGAAGCGCTACGTCGGACCGCAAGAATTCTGGCGCGCAACTGATAAAAGCAAAATCTGGACGCTATCCACGGACGGTAACGGCGGCACTACCTTCTTTGTGAAGGGTGAAGTAGTCGAACAGGACAAGACGGAAGAACAGATTGAAATGCTTTACGACGATGTGTACAAAGTGACAAAGGTGGACATGAAGGACTTCGGCAGTCCTTCCATGCGGCACTGGCAGGTCGGAGGCACGTAATGCTGAAATTCAGTGTGAAAACCGACGGCTTTGACGAGCTTCAGGAGGCTATAGCACGGGCTTGTACAAAAGCCGAACACATTGTTGCTGTACAGGTAAAAAAGGACACAAGCCCGTATGTGCCGTTCCTGACGGGCTCTCTTGACCAGAGAACAATGGTGGACGGTAATGCGATCATCTATCCGGGGCCGTATGCAAGATTCCTGTACTACGGGAAAGTCATGGTTGACCCGGAGACTGGAAGCACATACGCGCCAAAGGGCGGAACGAAGGTTCTGACGGACAAAAACCTTGTGTTCACGACATCCGGACACGCGCAGGCACAATCGCACTGGTTCGAGGCTTCAAAGGCTGAGAACCTTGACAAATGGATTCGAGTTGCAGAAAAGGCGGTGAAAAATGGGCTCTGAGAAGCAAAAGAAACTGGTATCCGCAGAGGAAGAGCAGGACATATCGCGGAAGATGATGGTATGGGCGAATTCCTTTTCAGATGATGATATGCCGGCTGCAACGATCAACTACGAATTCCTCGCCGCTGATTCTGCGAGTATGGCGCTGTCCACGATTCAGGGCGCATATATCACGCGGAAATATATCATCGGCGGGCACGAGGCAGAATACCAGTTCAAAATTATCGCCCGCATCTTTCCGGGCAGCAGCAACGACAAGCGCCTGAAAGCTGACGCGGTTTTGAACCGCTTCGGGGATTGGGCAATGCAGAATTATCCGTCTTTGGGTGACGGCATCCGCGTCCGGCGTATGGACGTATCCAGCCGCGCGGCGATGTTCGCCCGATACAACGATGGAACAGAAGACCACCAAATTTTAATGAAGATGACTTACGAGGTGATATAAATGGCAGAAACTACTTTTAACACCACGAGCGGCCAGCCGGTAGACAGAGAATTACTCATCGCGTACCTGAACACGGGTTCCGCGACTGCGCCGGTTTGGTCGCCTTTTGGCACTCGAGTCACGGATTCGAGCATGGAATACGACTGGCAGGAGGATTCCAGCAAGGATATCCTCGGCACGACCAGAACCACAATGAAGAAGCCGATCATTACGCAGAGCTTTGAGCCGTGCGAACTCGACGCGGGCGACGCTGCGCTTACGAAGATCTGGAACCTTGCGGTCAAAGATCAGGACGCCGCAGCTCTTGCGAACCAGGATGTGCTTATCGTCCACCATTACGCGGGAACGGCCAAGACAGCGGCGTTCGCCGAACGGTACGATGCGACGATGGTCAAGCCCTCGAGTCTCGGCGGCGAAGGCGGCGGCTATGTCGGCATGCCTATCGACGTCACGCTTGGCGGCAACAGAACCACGGGCACGGCGGCGGTCGGCGCTGGCGGAACGGTAACATTTACAGCGGATTCGGAATAAGGGGGAGCAATAGATGGCAGAAATCAGATTTGACACCGGCATAGTGGCGTTTAACATCAACGACGCTGTGACGATTGAATTCAACCCTACGGACAGCGAAGTTGTAGAGAAAATCTACAACACGTTTGAAGAACTGGACAAAAAGCAGGATGCGTACAAGGCAGAAGTTGAGCGCTGCGCAGACAAAAAGGAAATTTTTGAGATTGCGCGCCGTAGAGACCAAGAAATGCGCGACATGCTGGATGGACTCTTCGGGAAGCCGATCTGCGCGCCCCTGTTTGGCACGATGAACGTCTATGCAATGGCCGACGGTCTTCCTGTCTGGTGCAATCTGATGCTTGCCGTCATTGATCAGATCGATACGACGTTCTCCCGCCAGAAGAAACTTACTGACCCGAGAATCAAGAAGTATACGGAGCGATGGAAAAAGTAATCTGGTCGCTGCCGACCTCGGTTGATGTAAACGGAACAGAATACGGAATTCGGTCGGACTATAGAGCGGTGTTGGATATCCTCACCGCTCTTACCGATAACGAGTTGGATGACCATCTCAAGACCGAGGCGGCACTAGAGATTTTTTATCCCGGTTTCGACGAAATGCCTCCAGGAGACTATCAGGAGGCCCTAAATCAATGCTTCCGGTTTATTGACCGGGGGCAAGATCGGAAAGAGAAGAAACACGAACCTGCATTGATGTCGTGGGAACAGGATTTTGACATCATTATTGCTCCGATCAACCGGATTGCCGGGTGTGAGGTGCGGGCGCTGGAATATCTACACTGGTACTCGTTTCTGAGCTTCTATCAGGAGATCGGTGACTGTCTCTTTGCTCAAGTCGTCCGCATACGCGATAAAAAAGCGCACGGGAAGTCTCTGGATAAACAGGACAGGGAATTCTACCGGAAAAACAGGGATATTATCGATCTGAAAACGACGTATACAGAGTCCGAAAAGGACGTTCTAGCCGCATGGGGCATTTCAAAATAAGGTGGTGAGAAAATGGCAGATGGAAGAATCGTTGTTCAAGCGGAGGTCGACGCAAAAAACGCGCAGAAGGAGCTTGATAAACTGACGGCGAAAATCGACAAAATGGAAGCCGAGCTGAAAAAAAGCACCGGAGAGCAGAGTGGCTTGAAATCTCAGCTTGACGCAGCGAAAGAATCTGCAAAACAGGCAGAAAATGCGCTGAAATCGTTGCGGGCTGAATCCGCGCGGCTTCGGCAGATCACGTCCGGTGAGGTGTCTGCGTCTCCGGAGGCTTATATCACAGCATACGGACGGCAGACGGAAGTCGCGGCACAAATCAAAGAGCAGGAATCAATCTTAAAAGATCAAGACAAGATCGTTGAGAGTTTGGACGGGAAATATGCAAAAATCACGGACAAAGTGATCGCGCAGACTTCTGCTTTGGACGCTGCGAAGCAAAAAGCCGGAGAACTCACGGAGCAAATCACAAACGCAAGCGGCGCGACAGAGCGAATGGAGACCGCCGCGAAGAAGGTTTCCGACAGCATGAACACGTTCAGTAAGCGTGTTTCCGGGCTTTTTAAGCGCGTTCTTGTTTTCAGCCTGATTACTCGGGCACTGCAAAGTTTACGGACTTGGCTCGGGAAAACAATCATGAAAAATGAGGAGGCACGGGCTGCGGTCGCAAGACTGAAAGGCGCGTTGCTGACGCTGGCGCAACCGATTCTTCAAGTCGTAATTCCGGCGTTTATAACGCTCGCTAACGTACTGACTCGCATTATAACATTGCTGGCTAGGATCGTGTCTAAGATTTTTGGAACGACTTACGAAAAGTCGGCAGCGGCTGCAAAGTCTCTATATGACGAGCAAGAGGCGTTAGAAGGCGTCGGGAGCGCGGCGAAAAAAGCTGGGAAGTCGATGGCAAGCTTTGACGAAATCAATCAGCTGTCGAGCAATTCGGACGAAAGCGCGGGCGGCATCGGAGGTGCTGGCGCGTCTGGTGAGATTGCACCGAATTTCGCATCTAAAATCAAAGACCAGATCACCGCGATTACGGAACTGTTTCTTGGTGCAGGGCTTTTGGCGCTTGGTGCAATCTTGACATTCTCCGGCTCGAACATTCCGCTCGGGCTTGCGTTGATGGCAATTGGAGCGTTGGCAATCTACGATGCTGTGACGGAAAATTGGGGCGGAATCGCTGAACTGTTGCAAGGGCAGATCGGTAAAATCACAGCCATTGTGAGCGCGGCGCTTTTGGCACTTGGCGCCATTTTGCTATTCAGCGGTGCAAACGTTCCTCTCGGTTTAGGACTGATTATCGCGGGCGCTATTGGGCTTGCAGCTGTAGCAGCCGCTAATTGGGAAGGACCAGTCGCAGAACTTAAGGCGGTTATCACGGAACTGACGCTAATCGTAAGCGGTGCACTGCTGGTAATTGGCGCAATTTTGACATTTACCGGGGCAAATGTGCCTCTTGGCATAGGGCTTATGATAGCGGGCGTAGCTGGGCTTGCCGCAGCCGCTGCGATCAACTGGGGCGCTGTTAAAAAGTTTGTTCAGGAAAATGTTTACGAAATCATGGCAGTTGTGAGTGCGGCGCTGCTCGTCATTGGCGCGATTCTCACGTTTTCCGGTGCAAATTTACCGCTTGGCATCGCACTAATGGCGGCGGGTGCTGTTGGACTTGCAGCTGTTGTAGCAATTAACTGGGGCAGCATTAAACAGGCATTGCAAGGACCAATAGGAGTTGTAACAGCGCTTGTAAGCGCGGCATTGCTTGCATTGGGCGCTGTGTTAGCGTTTTCCGGCGCAAATATTCCACTCGGTATTGCTCTAATGGCAGCGGGTGCAGTTGGATTGAGGGCAGCAATCACAGCAAACTGGGACACGATTCAAGGCAAACTGCGCGGTCCGCTCGGCGTAATAACTGCTTTACTTGGCGTATCTTTGCTTGTGCTTGGCGCGGTTCTCCTGTTTACAGGTGCCGGAATTCCTCTTGGTCTTGGGTTGCTGGCGGCAGGCGGTGCAAGTCTTGCAGCGGCGATTGCCCCAAATTGGAATTTCATTATAGACAAAATCAAATCCTGTTGGGCAGCGGTAAAAAGCTTCTGGGATAAAAACATTGCGCCCGTGTTTACGGCGGAATGGTGGGCAAACCTTGCAAAGAATGCCTTAAACGGTTTTATCGGCGTGTTTGAAGCGGCAATTAACGGAATCATTGATGGAATCAATTTCCTCATTTCCTGCTTGAATAAAATTCACATTGATATTCCGGATTGGGTGCCGGTTATCGGTGGCAAATCGTTTGGCTTTAATATCCCACCGGTGAGCAAAGTAGCACTCCCGAGGCTGGCAGAAGGCGCTGTCATCCCTCCGAACAGGGAGTTTATGGCGGTGCTGGGCGACCAGAAGAGCGGTACGAACATCGAAACGCCGCTTGAGACAATGGTGCAGGCATTCAAACGGGCTATGAACGAATCCGGCGGACGGTCGCAGACGATCATCTTGCAGCTCAACGGCAGAGAGTTTGCGCGGGCTGTCTATAAGGCGAACAACGAAGAGACGCAGCGTGTAGGCGTAAGGCTGGCGGGGGTGAAGGCATGACGAGTGTTTTGACCCTCGACGGCACGGCGTATCCGAATCTGCATGTAACCAGTCTTAAACGCTCTTTTGCGGTTCTGGACGGCGATAATGCGGGGCGTGTTATGACCGGCGCGATGGTGCGCGACATCATCGGCACGTTTTACAACTACAGCGTGGAGCTTGACCCGGTTGGAACTGACCCGGCGGAATATGACAGGTTCTATGAAGCAATTTCCGCGCCGGTTGATAGTCATGTACTGACCGTCCCATACGCGCAGTCGGTGCTTACTTTTGATGCGTATGTCGCGAACGGCGACGACGAACTGCTGACATCTTACGGGCAGCGGAATGAATGGGGCAACCTGACATTTAATTTTGTGGCGATGAAGCCGAAGAGGACGCCGCTATGAGTGTAAAAGTTGTTTATGAAGACGTGGCCGTCGGCTCGGCAGCAGCGGCCAGCGTAACGGCAAGTTCCGCGATGGACATATCTGATACGGATATGCTTCCATTCGGCGCGTTCGCCGGGCCTGTAGCCACGACAGAACAGAACCAATGGGTACTCAACGGCACGCGGAAAGTCAAACCGAAAACCGAGCCGGTCGGCTTCTGGTCGACGCCTCGAAGCGGGGACGACTGCACGTTTACAACTCCGCCGACGATCACGATCTCCCTTGACGGCCAGTTCACGTCTCTTGGCATCTACTTTAAGTTCGACGGAAACACCGGGGACTATTGCAGCGATTTGAATCTCACGTGGTACAACGGTACGACGCAGCTTGCGACGCAGCAGTTCTTCCCGACAAGCGGAAACTACTTCTGCGAGAAGACGGTAGAGCTTTACAACAAGATCACCATTCAGTTCAACAAGACCAACCTTCCGAACCGGCCCATCAAGATTTCCCTGATTCTCTTCGGAATCGTCCGGGAATTCGAGCGGCAAGAACTCCGAAGCGTAGAGGTGACGGAAGAACTGAGTATCATTTCCGACGAAGTCGCGATCAACACGCTCGACTTTACGTTGGACTCTCTGGACGATATCGACTTTATCTTTCAGGAAAAACAGCCGGTTTACGTATACAACGGCAAAACGAAAATCGGCACGTTTTATATTGATGACTCCACAAGAGTCAGTCAGAACGTTTACAACGTTTCGTGCATTGACGCGCTGGGAATTCTCGATGAAGACCCGTTTGCGGCCGCGATTTACACGAACGCGAACGCGAAAACGGTACTGGAAAGCATCCTCGGCGGATACTTCGACTTGGAGCTTTCTGAGGAATTGCAGACGGAGAAGCTTACCGGGTACATCCCGGACTGCTCCCGGCGTGAAGCGCTACAGCAAGCCGCCTTTGCACTGCGGGCTGTGGTAGACACGAGTGGAACCGGCAATGTGAAGGTCTGGCGGCTTCCGGAAAGCGACCCCGTCGAGATTCCTTTGGACAGGATTTACACGGGTGGCGAGGTCAGCACGGCGGCAATTGTGACCGAGGTAAGAGTCACGGCGCACACTTACAGCACGTCCGGCAGCGGAAGCGATACCGTCGTGGTAAGCGGTAAGACGTATTATCACACTTCGGCGGTCACGACAAAGTCGAACCCGAACATTACAGCCTCCACCAAGCCGAACGTCATTGAAGTCAAGGACGCGACGCTTGTCAATTCTTCGAACGTTTCGGCGGTAACACAGCACGTCTTTGATTACTATATGCGCCGCCAGACGCACGGCGTGAAGATCGTCATGGATAAGGAAATGCCGGGCGACTACGTCACAACCACGGTTCCGTGGGAAGATCAGATCACCGGGACGATTACGTCCATGACCATCAAGCTCAGCGGCATTGCGGCGGCTGACTGCGAGATCGTAGGAACGGGGGCTTCGGCATGAGAATTATGCGAACGCTGATTACCGACCGGACACAGGCGGATGCTTCCTATGCCGAGTCGCTTTACAAAAAGCTGTGGAGCGACTTCACCGAGCAAGAGAAGGCCGACTTCAACTCCGGACTCAAGGGCTCTTACAAGGCGTCTGACCTGAACCGCGTGGGGACGGCGCTTATCACCATCCGCGACCGGCTGAGGACGCACAACATCGACGTTCCGGCAGAAGTGCGGGAAGATTACGGTTCTGACGAAGTGCTCGACAAAGAAGTTATGGACGCTTATATCGAATCCGCGAACGCTGTATATGACGCAGTTGTCAATCCTGCCCCGCGCCCTCCGGCAAAAATCAACGATCTGGACTGGGAGGGCGCGAACAACATTGAAAAGACGATCATCGCCGTAGATGACATGTTGGAGAGTCGGGAGGTCGGCTGGGTTTACGCGGATGCGGAATTATATGCAGGAGACATGGGGGGATAACATGAAAGACCGAACTCCAAAATTTCCGGGGCGGGTAAAGCTCAAGCCCGTTGCCGGACAGACAGATACTTACGACATGACGCGTGCAGACGACCCGGACGACACCGGAACGCCGTTCAATACACGCACAATGCTTCAGGACTCCACGGGGCGCTTTCTCCGGCTTCCGGTGTCTAATCCCTTCGTGGACGACGCATTGCGGCATATGCCGGACAGGATAGAACCCATTGGGACGGTGAAGACCTCTCCGGCGCTGAGTCTGGGCGACGCATGGCTCAAATGTGACGGCTCGCAGGTAACGTTTGCGGAGTACCCGGCTTTGTGCCAATTACTCCGCGGAACATCTAGTGCTGTATGGGATGGGAACAAGTTGGGTGTGTCTGCGCTTGTTGGGACGGTAAGCCGTCCTGTATATTTCGATGGGCGGTGGATTATCGCACTGCTAAAGCCTTCGATCGGTAGCGGAACAAACTATCGCACATACCCGTTTGTCATACTCAGCGCTCCTACACTCGATGGAACATGGACACAAGAGTACACAGTAAATAAAAACTCATACAATTATGCGCAGCGGTTGTTCATCGCGTGTACGGAAGGAAAGTGCGTCGTTCTCATGACCACCGGAGCGTATGGCTCCATGAAGATCGAGGCGTTCTGCTGCACAGCCGGAAGTAACGTATGGACGAACATCTCTGTTCTGAGCGCCGCAAGAAGTAGCATCGACCTTTACGGGTTTGATTCTAGCGGCAGCGAGTTTGCCTTTGTTGCGAACAATACAACATTTGGGGATGCCTTGATCGTTTACTACACATCAACCCCTGATGTCGCATCATCTTGGACAGCAAGTAGCAACGTTTCGTTTGTGTCGCAGCCGGATACGACGTCGTTCAACCACGCAAATGGTAACTGGGTCATATGCGGAGTTACCGCGTACAATAACTCGAGTGATAAAGTAGCGCACTTTCAGGTTTCTGTTAGCGCCGACGCAAGCGGTTTTGCTTTTGCGACGAAAGAGCTTACCGTTCCGAAACTGAACCCAGGAGCAAACGCAATCTCAGACCTTGTGTATATGAATGGACGATATTACGTTCTCTTCGACGGATATGTTGAATTGGTAGGAAGCACAACGAACAACGTTATACTTGCATCCTCTACAGATTTGGAGAACTGGGAATATCAAGTTGTCGAAAAAAATACCGGGTATGACAACAATGGTGAAACCTGCGCTATGGCTGCGAACACGAAAATGCTTGTCTTTGGGAACAAGTGGCACACATGGACTGCCGCAGACCCACAGGCGAATATCAACGAAGCAGAACTTCCGTCTGGTTCAGTTCCAGAGCACTTTACATTTGTCGGGGATACCGCGTTTGGCGTGACAGCGTCTGCAATCATATATCACGATTACAGCACGGACGCTAGACTTCTGCCTACCATCTCCCTTTCCGACGACACAACGACATTTATCAAGGCAAAGAACGAACTGGACGTATTTGAGGCAGGGGGGTGATTAAGTGTTTCAGAAAATCGCGAACGCTTTATCGGTGGAAGTTGAGGGAACTGACCTGACGAAAGCGACGAAGATTGAGTTCTATGTGAGACAGGGGTGTTCCTTCTTCCAGTACGAACCTACAGTAGTCGACGAAACGCACCTGCTTGTAAAAATCCCGTATGCAGACGCAATGCGGCTGCAAGCAAGCACCGTAAGGCTACAGCTTGCCTTAACGGATGGCGACGGAAACCCGATGGCAGCTGAAATCGTGCAGACGGACGCGAAAAAGTTCTTGAAGGAGGCTGGATATGATTAAAATGACGCTTTCCCAGCCGGAGATCAAGATGAAGATCTCCCCGGCGAAGGTGGTCTATCAGGGCGGCGGAGGCGGCACAAATGACCACACAAAGCTCTTAAACCGGGACGCGGACGATCAGCACCCGATTAAGGCCATTACGGGCCTGCAATCAAAGCTGGACACAATCCCTCCGGCGTCGGAGAAAATCACAAATACGGAAATAGAGGAGATGCTGAAATGAGTAAATACCTGGATAACGATGGTCTGCTGTACCTCTGGAACAGCAAGATCAAGCCTCTGGTTGCGAAGTATCTGCCGCTCACCGGCGGCACGCTGACCGGAAAGCTGAAACTCTCCGGCGCGCCGACAGAAGACATGGACGCGGCAACCAAAAAATATGTCGACGATTCCGTCGCGAGCGCGGGCGGCGGCGACATGCTGAAAAGCGTGTACGACAAGAACGGCGACGGTGTTGTGGACAACGCCGAAAAAGTGGGCGGCCACACGGTGGCAAAGGACGTGCCGGAGGACGCTGTGTTTACCGACACGACTTATGAGGCGGCCTCGGCCACATCGCCCGGCCTTATGTCAGCGGCAGACTACACAAAGCTTTCCGGTTTTAGCAACGCGAGCGACTATGCAAAAAAGACGGACATTTCCGGCCTTTACAAGTACAAGGGCAGCAAGGCGACGTTCTCGGCGCTGCCTACGTCCGGCAATGTGGCAGGCGATGTGTGGAATGTCGAGGACACCGGCATGAATTACGCCTGGACCGGCACCGCGTGGGACGCGCTGGGCACAACTTTTGAGATCAACTCGATCACGAACGGCGAGATTGACACAATCACTGCGGACACGTAAGGAGGTGCAGCTATGGCCTATCTGGATAACAACGGCCTGAGTTACCTCTGGACAAATAAGATCAAGCCACTGATCGCGAAGTGTCTGCCGCTGACGGGCGGCACGCTGACCGGCAAGCTGAAACTCTCCGGCGCGCCGACAGAAGACATGGACGCGGCAACCAAGAAATACGTCGACGATTCCGTCGCAGGCGCAGGCAGCGGACCGAAGCAGTACACCGGCACACTTCTTGCCTCGGGCTGGTCTGCGGATTCACACGGCTACCAGGCGCAGACGATCACGATCACGGGGCTGAAAGCGTCCTACGATGTAGACCCGCAGTGGGACGTGGCGCTCTCGGGCACGGACCCGGACGCAGACGCGGCTTTATTGGAGGGCTTCGCGCTCATCCACAACTATAAGACGGGCGCGAACTCTTTGTCCGCGCAGTGCATCGGCAAAGCGCCGACGGTGAATGTCCCCGTGAAGGTGGTGGTGTTCGGATGAGTGGGCGCAGTCCTAGATGGTTTACGGGGATTAAATATCCGTATGAGGCAAATTTTGCGGATAATACCTGGGAGCAGATCATTGCAGCCTGCCAACGCGGCACCGTCCCGGAGACATGGGCTGTCGGCGACCAGAAAACAATGACGATCAACGGAATAAGCTATCAGATCGACATCATCGGCAAGAACCACGATACCTACACCGCAGGCGGCACGGCACCGCTAACCTTCCAGATGCATGAATGCTATCACGAGAAGAAGCGTATGAACCTTGCCGCGACCAATAAAGGCGGCTGGACTAGCTGCGACATGCGAACCAAGCATCTACCTGGCATTCTATCCAAGATGCCGACGGAAGTACAAAACAGCATTCGGGAGGTGAACAAGCTGACTTCGGCGGGGGACTACAGCACTACCATTGTCACGACCGCAGACAAGTTATTCTTGCTGTCTGAAATAGAGATTTTTGGCATCGTCGACCGCTCTGTGAACGGTGAAGGCACATTGTATGACTATTATAAGGCAGCAGGTTTCCGTATTAAGACTTTCAACGGTACTGCGACTGTATGGCGAGAGCGCTCGCCGAGTGCAGACCACGATTATATGTTCTGTAATGTATACTCCACTGGTACCTCTAGCCAATCCGATGCAAACTATGACCGCGGCGTAGCCTTCGCATTCTGCTTCTAGGAGGTTTGTGATGGGAGTTTTTTTAAGACGTGGACCTGCGCCGCACAGAACGAGAATGTCTGATCTGGAAATTGGGCGCAGTATCAAACTGAACCTGAACGGCACTCCGTGGGACTGGCTGGTTGTGCATCAGGGGCTGCCATCAAGCATCTACGACGCAAGCTGCGACGGCACTTGGCTGTTGATGAAGGATATCTATGAGCAACGCTCATGGGACAGCGCCAATGCGAACAAGCTGGAAAGCAGCACCATTCACAGCTATCTGAACAGTGATTTTTTAAGCCTGTTCGATCACAACATCCAAAGTGCTATCAAGCAGGTAAAGATCCCGTACCGCCAGAACGGCGGTACTAACGTTACTGACCAGAGCGGTGCAAATGGATTGTCTGTAAAAGCTTTTCTACTATCTGGATATGAGGTTGGCTTCACGACAAGTGACAGCATCTACTTCCCGGTAGATGGCGCGAAACTGGACTACTTCACCGCAAGCTCTGGAGGCAACGTCAAGCGCATCGCAAACTTCAATGGCTCGCCCTATGGCTGGTGGCTCCGCTCCCCGTACGGCGGTAACGCACTCAGCGTGTGGTACGTCGACTCCTCCGGAAGCCGAAATCGACTCTCCTCATATACTTCATACGGTGTGCGACCCGCAATCATTCTCCCCAGTGACATGATAGTCGCTGATGACATGCTCGCAGCATAAGGAGGCACTATGTACATCACACACAACAATCAAACCTACGCGAACGTCCGGGTATACAGCACCTCCGGCTCGGTACGGTTTACGGGCGATTCTCTTTCGGGGGTGACAGAGCTGACCGGTCCCGTCGTGGTCTTCGCGGATAACGGCTTCGAGCTGCGGACGTTCGCACCGATCGATTATCTCCGACAGGACATCAAAGACGGCAGCTGGCTTCTGACGAATACGCCGGTCCCAACGCCGCAGCCGGTTGTTGCAACGCCTGTTGCCTACGATCTGAACACGTCCACGGCGTTTGCGGTGAAGCTGCTCATGAGCGAGAAAAAGCCCGAGACGGCAGACGAGATTATTAAATGTTCGGCGCTCTGGGACGAGTGGGAGCCCGGAAAGCACACGGTCGATGAGATCTTTACCGTAGGCGGCGACCCGTGGAAAGTCTACCAGAGCTACGACAACGCCGTCTATCCGGACATCGCGCCCGGAAACCAGGCATGGTACACGTTCAATAAGCCGCTCCACGGCACGACAAGGGAAACTGCGCGGGAGTTTATTCAGCCGCAGGCGGGTACGGTCGACATCTATCACACCGGCGAGTGGTGCATCTTCGAGGGCAAGGCGTGCAAGGCAAAGAGAGATACCAATTTCAGCCCGAAGGATTATCCGGCGGACTGGGAAGTTGAGGAATAACGGACTGCCAATGGCAGGAAAGGAGCATGCATGAATGAAGTAGAAATGGAACACAGAATCACTGCCGTTGAAAAGCTTGCGAAGGGAAATGAACGGCGCATCGGAGATTTGGAATCCGACAACAAAGCCTTGCTGGACTTATCAACGTCCGTCGCGGTCATGGCAGAGCAGATGAAGACCATGAGCAGCAAGGTCGACAGCATGGACACTGCCGTCAAACGCCTCCAGAACGTCCCAGCGAGCCGCTGGGAGGGGCTTATCAAGGCAGCCGTGACAGCGATCGTCGCTGGGCTGGTAGGCTACGCGCTGGCTCTGGCGGGGCTGGGAGGCTGATATGCGAGTAAAGGGCAAGTGGAGCAAAGGCGAGATGGCGCGCACCATCGTCATCTATCTGCTCAGACTCCTGACGATGGTGCTGATCTGGGCGTGTGCGCTGAAAACCATCGCTGTCCTTATCGCAGTTGGACACAACCCGGAGCTGGGTACGTCGGTCGACCTGTCTGATGTACTCGGCTACGCCGGGGGCGCAGCAGTCTCAGAGCTGGGCTTGCTGGCTTTCAAGAGAGTATTCGCAAAAAAGAATGAACCGGTAGAATGAAAGGGGTACATAATGGATAATATCAAAAAGCGGCTGGGTAACCTGCTCAGCGTCAAGTCTCTGGTCACGCTGGTGCTGACCGGCGTGTTCGCCTACATGGCAGTCGTGGGCAAAATCTCGCAGGACTTTATGACGATCTACGCCGTAATCATTGCGTTTTATTTCGGGACCCAGTCCCAGAAGACGCAGGACGTGCTGGACAGTGCGGGCACGCCGCAGGAGGGCGAACAGAAATGATGAAAGCATCCGAGCTTGTGCGCAGGCACATTGACGTTGCGAAGAACTACAAGACCGTCTACATGTGGGGATGCTTTGGCTCCCCCGTGAGCGAAACGATCATTGACGAGAAATCCGCACAGTACCCGGACTGGTACACTGGCGGCAGAGTCGCGTATCTGCGCAGCCTCCTCGGAAAAGTTGTCTATGGCTTTGACTGCGTAAACCTGACAAAGGGCATTCTCTGGGGCTGGAACGGCAACAAAAACGCCTACTACGGCGGTGCAAGATACGCATCGAACAGCGTGCCGGATGTCTCCGCCGACGGCATGATTGCAAAGTGCAAGGACGTGTCAATGACCGGCTGGGACAAGCTGATTCCCGGCGAAGGTCTCTGGATGCCCGGCCACTGGGGCATGTACATCGGTGACGGTCTGGCGGTCGAATGCACCCCGATCTGGGACAACGGTGTGCAAATCACCGCCGTCCAGAAGATCGGCGCGAAAGCAGGCTACCACGCCCGCAATTGGCAGAAGCACGGAAAGCTCCCGTGGGTGGAATACGATACCGTGAAGGTTGATACCGAGGTTGAAGAAGCAAAGAAGACCATCCGGCAGAAAGCCGGATTGACCGACGGCACGATTGATTATCTCGCCGCCTACAAGTACGGCGACGATCTTCTCAAAAAGCTCGCAAAAGCGATGAAGTAAGGGGGCGGGGCTATGGCTCCACAAGCCAGATGCAAATTACCGCCGGAGCTTGGCGGACTGATGCGCCGGGATATGGAGACGGTTATTTACCAATCGAATCTCGGCCGCGAAGACGCAAAGATCGCGCAGCTCTACTTTGTGGATAAGCTCCCACAGGTTGACGTTGCGACAGAGCTGTATCTTGGCCGCGCAACAGTGCAGAGACGGATTCCGGGAATTATGGCACGGCTGAAAGACACGTCGAGCAAATTATACAGCTAAGTGATGCACAACTGAGGCACACGAAAATACGAAAAAGCCCATACTGGACACATCAAAGGAGTGTTCGGTATGGGCTTTTCTTATTTCAATCCAAACCCGGAAGGGAAACAAGTCGGAGACTGTACCGTCCGGGCGATCTCAAAGGCGACGGGCAAGAGCTGGGATGAAACATACGTCGGACTTTGCCTACAGGGGCTGAAAATGGGCGACATGCCGTCGGCAAACAGTGTCTGGGGCGCGTACCTTCGGCAGCATGGGTTTACAAGGAACGTCGTGCCGAATACATGCCCGGACTGTTATACCGTTGAGGATTTCTGCGCAGACCATCCACGCGGTATATATGTACTCGCACTATCTACGCACGTTGTCTGCGCGGAAGATGGCACGTATTTCGATACGTGGAACAGTGGGAACGAAATCCCACTGTTCTACTGGGAAAAGGAGGATAAATAATGTTCGGACAACAGCCTTATGTGTATCAGCAGCCGATTTACAATCAACCGCCCATGATGCAGGAACCAATGATGCGTCCACAGTATCAGCCTGCGCCGTCGATGCAGTATCCGACTCCGCAACCTCAGCCACAGCAGCCGAGCTGTGGACAGTCTATCATCTGGGTCCCGAACGAGAAGGCGGCAAACGAATTTATCGTTGCGCCGAATAACGCCGTCACGCTCTGGGATATGAATGCGCCGGTTGTGTATGTGAAGAAAGCAGACGCAAGCGGTAAACCAGCAATGACAACGTATGACCTCGTAGAGCGCTCTACAGCCCCCGTGAGCCCCACAGCGCCACAAACAGTGCCTACGGTGGAATACGTGACCCGCAAGGACTTTGACGAACTGGCGGCAAAGGTGGCGTCTCTGAGCGTCAAGCCCGTTAGAAAGGTGAAGGAGGCAGAAAATGAATCCACTGTTTAATGCACTCGGCGGCGGGCAAATGCCCGGGGCTATGGGGCAGTTTCAAAATATGGTGCGGCAGTTTCAGCAGTTCAAGCAGAGCTTTCAGGGCGACCCGAGGGCGGAGGTTGAGAAGCTGGTACAGTCTGGGAAAATCTCGCAGCAGCAGTTGAACCAGCTACAACAGGCGGCAAGCCAGTTTCAACAGCTTCTTGGATAATTAAGATTTCAATTCGTGCGCACGATTGAGATAAATTTCAAAATCTACGAAAGGAGAAATGATTATGAGTCTTTCTGATGGCGGCATTCAGCCGACCATGAACGTATCCCCTTCCGGCAGCTCCGGCGGCTGGGGCGGATTCGGAGGCGATGGCGGGTGGTGGTTCATTATCCTGTTCCTCGCCCTGTTCTGTGGCTGGGGCGGTAATGGCTTCGGCAATAACCGCGGCAATTCCGGCGGAGTAGTTGACGGCTATGTTCTGGCTTCCGACTTCGCAAACATCGAACGCAAGATGGACCTCATCAACGGCGGGCTGTGCGATGGCTTCTATGCCGTGAACAACTCCCTACTTACGGGGTTCGGTAATGCGGAGCTTTCCCGCTGCAACCAGCAGGCAGCCTTGATGCAGCAGCTCAACAACATGGCGATGCAGGCGCAGGAGTGCTGCTGCGAAAACCGCGCAGCCGTTGCGCAGGTGCGGTATGACATGGCTTCGCAGGCTTGCGACACCAGAAACACCGTGCAGAACAGCACTCGCGACATCATCGACGCGATGAACTGCGGCTTCCGCAGCATCGATCAGCGCCTGACTGCGCAGGAACTGGCCGCGAAGGATGCCAAGATTGCTGAGCAGAATCAGCAGCTTATTATGGCGAACCTCGCTGCATCGCAGGCGACGCAGACGAACGAGATTCGGGATTATGTGTACGGACAGTTCGTACATTACAACCCCCGTCCGGTTCCGGCGTTTGAGGTTCCAGCCCCGTACCAGTATTCCGGATGTAATAACGGCTACAACTACGGTTGCAGAAACTGCGCTTAACTCCATAACGTAGAGCTTTTTCGTGGACTCACGAAAATGATCGGTTCCTTGCCGATACTCAAGAAACGCGGCGGGGCAATCGTCCCGCCGCTATTTTTAACCGTGTCGAATTCGACGCATTTAGAAAGGAATGATTTTATGGCTGAATTTACAGCGCCCAATATTCAAATTGTTGCCGCCGGGCAGAACGTCCCTCTAATTTCCACGGCGGCTTGTGGCAAACCGTGTATCGTACACCGTGACGGAAGCGGGCTTGTTACGCTTCGTGGGCTTACGCAGCAGTGTAAGGCGAAGTTCCGTGTATCCTTTGGCGCGAATATCGCCGTTCCTACAGGCGGAACAGTCGGAGCTATCACCGCTGCGCTCGCCATCAACGGGGAGGCTTTGAACAGCGCCACAGCGACCGTAACCCCTGCGGCTGTTGAGAATTATTTCAACATCTACGTTTCAACATTCGTGGAAGTTCCGCGCGGCTGCTGCTTGACTGTAGCGGCGAAGAACACCAGCGCACAGGCGATCAGCCTTGCAAATAGCAATATGATCATCGAGCGCGTATCGTGAAGGGAGGAAGGAATATGTACGATTTGAGAAACCTTCGGGAAATGCTCTGCAAAGAGCTGGATGAAATCGCCGACAAACGTGAAATGTCTGCTGGTGATCTGGACGCAATTCAGAAGCTGACAAGCTCCATCAAGAACACTTATAAAATCGAAATGCTTGAGGACGGAGGCTATTCCCGCGACGGCGAGTGGGAAGCGGATATGCGCGGCACGTATGGGCGCGGCAGCTCTTACCGTGGCAGGCATCGCGATTCTATGGGAAGGTATAGCCGAACCGATGCGCGGGAGCATATGCGCTCGACGCTGGAAGACATGATGCGCGACGCGGACGATGATAAAACGCGCGAGGCTATCCGGCGCTGCATGGAGCAGATTGACAGAGCATAAGGAGGGAAAGACATGCTGGATGAAGCCGAAATCCGAAAGGAAATAGCACGGCTGGAATACGAAGAATCCAGCTATCCCAATTATGCCAAACTGGCGAACCTATATGTGATACGCGACAAGATGCAGGGAGCGGAGAATGCCAGAGATAAGTTTGTGGGTTACTACTCTGGCGCTCCCGCCCCTGTGACTGCAGAACCGGCTACCGTGGGCGAGTACGGGGACAGTGAGTTTTTGCTTGCAGTAGCCGGGAAAGACCCGGCGAAGGCTTGGACGGTCATTGACGAACTTATGGATACACTTGCGATGGTAAACAGCAAGGTTTATAACTCTGTTATGCAGAAGATAAAACGTGTCTAGTGTTAGTAACTGTGTTAGCTATTTGTTAGTAACTGAAAAAATCTGAAAAAATCTGAAAATGTCTGAGATTTAATATCCAATTTGAAAACTTCTCAAAACGTCTGAAAACATGCTTAAAAAGTTTAGGAAATTTCAGAAGGTCTACTTCACACGCAGGAGGTCGATGGTTCGAGTCCATTAGTCTCCACCAAAAAAGTCCTGAAATCTCAAAGGTTTCAGGGCTTTTTCTTTTTCGCTGATTTTTGGTTTGTTAGTAACGTGTTAGTAACAGGCGCATCTATCGCATTCACAAGTTGGTCAATGTCAAAGTGCTCATAGATGTTTGCGGTCGTGGAATAGTCTGCATGCCCGAGCATTTTTTGCAGGAGTTCAGGCTTGATATTGTTTGCTACAGCCCAGCTTGCGAATGTGTGCCTTGTTGCGTGTGGTGTTTTCTTGGAGATTCCGAGCCGCTCCAAAAGCGGGTAGTAGTCACGCTTGCGAAAATTTGCAATGACTTTTTGCCCGGCATACCCAGAGATCAGAAGTTCGCCTTTTGCACGCTCTTTGAATTCTGCAAAATATTTACGCCCTTCGGAGCGGATTGGGATTATCCTGTTCCTGCCTGCTTCTGTCTTTTCCCCACCGATCACGTAGGTTTCATGGACATTTTCGGTTCTAAGCCCGAACAGCTCACCGATTCGCATACCGGTATAGACCATCATCAGGGTAAGTTTGGCTGCCTGGGAACCGTCCGCTTCGAGCTTCTGGATATCCTCTTCTGAGAAGATCTCTTTTTCTTTCTTCACATTCTCGGGCAGTTTAATGAACGAAGCGAAGTTTGTCGTTATGAGTTCCTGCCGGATTCCCCATTGTGACATCTGCGTTGCAAGTTGTTTGAACTTCGACAGTAGCGAGTGGGATTTATCGCTGTACTTGTCTATGACAATCTGGTAATCAGCGGTCCGCAGTTCGCGAAATTTTCTGTCATGCAATGGTTCAAAAACGTCATATGCGCGTTCGTAAGACTCTATTCCCTTCGCGCCGATATCGCGGAAGTGTTCATCCTTCCATGCTTCGTAAACCTGCTTGAAGGTCCAGTTATATATTTCATCAATACTCCGCCCTTGTAAACGCGCCAGCGCGTCGAGGGCGGCTGTTTTTTTATCGTAGTATCCAATTATGGTTTTTCCTTTTGCGGCTACCCACGGGCGGGTACGCCGCCCTTGCAGTTTGTAAACTGTCCCCGTACCGTTTGCACGCTTCAAAGCCTTTCGTTGTGGCGCTTGCTGCTGTTTCCCACACCAGCAGCAGAACGCCGAGCCGTCAGGAATTTCTTTTTTACACTTGATGCACTCCATGTTTTCCTCCACGTTCTTTTCGGATTGCATAGAAAGTAATCGCTGAAGCCAGCGCTGAACCTACGATCAGGGCGATGCACACCCATGCAGCCACGGACAAATCTCCGCCGCGAATAAAACCTGTGTTCCGACTCTGCGCATCCGTCACAAGGCAGGCAATCAGAGAAAAGGAGAGCAGCAT